>JACZDD010055019.1_pt1 | contig 11548 bp, 22 predicted proteins | sample 8641771 | NCBI WGS metagenome assembly JACZDD01 (sample SAMN15324614, study PRJNA640507) | soil metagenome | isolation source: intercropping peanut in the second line | place: China: Luxin town, Laibin City, Guangxi Province | collected 2019-07-25 | depth 10cm m | reverse complement strand
GATGGTGAGCCGGGCGGGACTCGAACCCGCGACCACCGCATTAAAAGTGCGATAGCGATAACCACGCCAGCCTCCACCTGCAATAAACACGGTTATGTAGTTATCGGCCGCCGCACCGGCATGCACCGAGTCCGTCTTGCTCGGGGTCAGACACGGGATCAGACGCGGCCGGCGCAACCTTATTTCCCTTTCCGCTTCTGTGCGTGGATGGGGCGCATTTTTTAGCGCGCCAACGATTGGAGCGCTCAACTACAACGGACCACGGGAGTGCTGATGACACCCCCATAGTCCTAAACACAAAACCTTCAGAGGAGGTTTCATGTCTGGAATTAAGTTTGCCACCAGGCCGGCGCGAATTGCCCGGCCTGGCCTCCATAATCCAAGAGCGCTCACGTCGCGCACGTGCGCTCTGTCAGGCTGCTCAGCTCGGCAGTACGTTAACGGTGTCTGCCGGCGCCACTCCGGCCAAATGGAGCGCGTTTACGCTCGCTTTATCGAGGTAGCCTTGGAACTCGTTGAACTGCACTCCAAGTCCGGTGTGCATGCGGCCCAAGAGCCCGCCAGGGGCATTCCATTCTTTACGCTTGCGACGCGATTTATTAACCAAGCCGCAGCGAGTTGGAGTACCAGCCTAGCCGGTTTCGAAGCCTTGAGTTCTAGCGCCGATCGAAGCGGGGTGCGGGCTCATGGCTGAACGGCGCCGCCGGAGCAACCCGGCCCTCAATACACCAAGCGAAGGTGTGCCGTGGGGCGCGACAGCTTCGCGGATTCGGAACGGGACCGGAAGCGGCCGCCCGCGGCGGCCCAAGGCCAAATGGACAAACCCAATTCTTCCGGAATGCGGAGCGCTCATTGAGGAGGTCATAAATCGCGGCCCGGCAATCGCAAAATACGAGCACGTAACCGCTCTGCTGGCCGAACTTTTGCTCACGCGCGAGACGCTCGATGCGCTATGTCCGAAGTTCGAATTACCCTCACGCGTGCGCGAGCTCTGCGACATGCTCGACAGATCAGTTGGGCGGGTGAAAAGGCGGCGAAGCTGCGGGCAACGGAACCGTCTACGGAAACAAGTCCACGCAGGTCTACCACACCGTGGATGGCGTCTCAAGATCCTAATTTTGGTTTTCCCATAGACGGACACTTTATGAACAGTGCGAAGAATGTAGGCAGGGTCCGAACAATCTCGGGGCGGTTCACCTATGATGAGGCGCGCAGGATTCGGGAATATGCGGATCAGCACGGCTGGGACGTTAGTACAGCAACCCATGCGCTGTGGATGAGGGAGCTCGGGACAAAAGGCCTCGTTCGACAGCCGGTGAATCTTGAGGAATTGTCAACGCGAATCGAAGCTCTGATCTCCATGTTGGTCTTAACGAAGGAGGCGGAGATCAGAGCGAATGGGGCCATCACGCTCGATTCATTTCGGGACATATGCCGGACCGCTATGGACCATGGGAAGGGAGTACATACACCCTCAGCGAGTGCTCCGTCCGAGCTGGGCGCCGATGACGGTGCGGATCGGAAGGCGCTCGCCCAGGAATTCCTCGAGGCAGCCGACTACTACGGTGACCAAACGGCAGAGGGAGTCATGGCTAGAAAGTTGGCGGAGCGGCTACTCGCCGGAGGCCATTTATCAGCCTCTCTCACCTACGGGACCAGTGATCGGCAGGAAGCGGATCGCCGGCATGCGAAAGCGCTGGCGAACCTCTCCGGGCTAATGCAGAAGGCGATCAAATTGGGACTTCCAATCGACCCGGGAGTAGCCCGGCTCGCTGGCGAAATTCGCACATGAGCCTTCACCGCCAAATTCTATTTTCGAAAGGATTATAAAGCCATGAACATCAATCGCGTGACGCTGGTCGGCTTCGCTGGAAAGGATGCCAAGATGAGCGGTACTCCCGGCGGGACGATCATCGCGAAATTATCTCTCGCAACCAGCAAGCGCCACAAGGATGGGCAGGATAAAACGCAATGGCATACATGCGTGGCCTTCGGCCGCACTGCTGACTACGTGGCTAAAATTCAGACCGGTGACCACGTGCTCCTCGAGGGGGAATTGACTTACCGAGAGTATGAACGGACGATCGAAACCGAGAGTGGGCCAGTGAGGGTCGAATGGCCGATTACGGAAGTGGTGATCGAGTCCATTTCGGTGTTGGAACGAAAGAGCTCCAAGGAAAAGCGAGGGGCCGCCTGAGCAGCCCCCCGCGCGCCCATGATTTCGCTCTGCTAGCCGTGGTGTTGGGTCCACCTTCGAACCGCATCCCGGACGGCGCCGCGGCGGAACCGGACATACTTGCCGGCCTTAAATCCTGGGAGCTGCGGCCGGCGCTTTCCATTCGCATGGGCCCGCACCCAGGCCGGCGTGACGCGTAGCCACGCGGCGACTTCTTCCACCGTCAGGATGTCATCCTCGTCGGTGCCTTCGTTTCTATGTGATTCTGTCATTTCGGTAGAGTCGCACCCCCAGGCCGGATCGCTCGTCTCTCACCCCTGCGCCCTCACTTTCTCGACCAGCGCTTCGAACCGTTGGGCCGTCAATTCGCCCCTCAGGCTTAGCCGCATCGAGTCAGCAAATAATCGTTGGAATTTCTCGATCATCTCCACCACTTCACCGTCCGCCTTGTGCGTCTTTCCGAGCGCCTCTCCCAGCACCAACCGCGACGCATATTGGCTCACGTTACGTCCGGCGCGTGCAGCAGCCGCCCGTACGGCCCCGAGCTCATCCTCCGTCACACGAAACTTGATCCATTTTTCGCGGTTCCGGCCGCCCGTTTTCCCCGCTTTTTCAGTACGCTCGTGTGTCACGTTGTGCCACCATTAGGATTTCCCATACGCCACCCACTGCGTGGAAACCCGGGGGTTTTCCGTATTTTTGGCATTTTCATTTGCAGGACCTCTATGGACCCGAAGCCTCCCGGCCGCACCTCCTGGATTGGCCCCTCAGATCTTTGACGCACGCCGCGGATCCGGACGGCTGTGCTGCCTGCAACCGAAGCCGAAACGGCCAAATTTTTCGTGTCTACTTGCGGCAGCGCGAGGTCGCACGTGGGAGCCCAGAGTAAAGAAACCCTGGCCCGGATTGAAGCTGTTCGAGAGGCTGTTTCCGAGCTGCTTCCAATGCGATTTTCGCGCTTTCGTCTGGCCGTTACATGAGCGTCCGCCGCCGGCAGCGAGTGGAGCAAAGCCCCTTTGGGACAGTCCATTTTGGGTTGTAAATCAGGCCTCGCCGCCAGCCTGCGTACGGTCAGCGGCCGACGATTCAGGGCGCTCAAATGCCTCTAGACATTCGCTCCAAATTGCCACTGCATCATTGATGAATTTGCTGGCCAAATTGAAAAACGGATTGTCTCCAGGAATCACTTTTGCCGGATGCACGCCGGGTATCGCGTGCGCCTCTACGAGCTCCATTCCAGCCTCAAAAAAATTGCTATAGAGCCTTTCCATTTCCGTTACATGTTTCCGGCAAACGCCGTTCATATGCTGCGGAAGTTGGTACTTCGGCATTGCGCAAGTGGGCTGAGTAAGCTTCCGGCGTACGCGCGTACTGATCGCGCGATTGCTTCGCCGCTGAGTGGCAAGATGGGCTCTAGACATTGGGGACCTCCTCGGGGTCTCTGTGTTTAGGTCCGGGTGGATGCTCGAACATCCATCCGGCCGGTGCTTCTCTGATGCAGGCCGAATCATCGGCACGCTTTTACCAAATGTGCGTCTTTCCTGACGGATTTTCGCTTTGGGCTGAACCCGCGGCAAAGCCAGGCGGGCCGGCGGCGCTTAGCTCTCTTCGCGCAGCGGAGGCGCCTGCCATTCGGGCCGTTCCGCTCTTCGCCTGATCGCTCGATTTACGTCCTGATGAAGTGATCTGCCGGTCTGACGTTGGTAAGCGATATGCGCGTGAACGTGTGCTTCGGCATTGAGCGCAATCGCAGTCAGCCCTTCGTCGTCCAGAATGTCCATTGCGGCAGAAATGGCTCTTGTAAGTCGCAAACGTCCTGACACCGCATCCATGGTTGTGACCGGTCCTCTCAGCGGCTTGGGGTCAATCCTCATCCCCATCCGACTGGCCGAGCCAGCCGGCCGGCCGCGGCACATTCTTCATGGGTTCTTCCGGTTCCGGATGCTCGATCCTCCACATTCGGACGAGCTCGCAGAACTGTTCGGCGTCGTCTTCTGGAACAATCGCCGGCTGTTGTTTTGGCACCCAAGCGACCGCCGGATGATGCTCAATCGCCGGACACCTGTCCTTGAGTTGCTCCAAAAAAGCATGCCATCCATGGAGGTTTCGCATATCGGCAAGCATCTCCTCCGCCTGCTTGATTGGAACCTCATACTGTCGCGACTCACCATCAGCCTGAAGGAGCCACAGCACAAAGAATTTCAGCCAATATGTGTTGTGAGAACGCATGAGGCGTACCAGCCGAGCGGCGGCCGTTGTTTCCTCCAGCGAGAGGATAAAGTTCTCATGTAGCTTCGGGGTACCCTGATCGTCCTTAGTGGCCTTCTCCCCTGGCTTCCCAAAGCGCTCCGCTAGGAAAGGCGGCAAGCATGAGGTACAAAAATCGAACCTGGCCGCGACGCCCGACTTGCTTCTCGGCCGCTGCGGGCCACTTTCAGCCGTGAAGAGACCCGAAAGCCAGCAAAGCCGGCCCTCCTCCGAGAAATAGCCAAAGCCGTAAAGTCCGGTGTCCCGGGCGATCACCGCAGTGTTTACAGATACGCAGTTCCGGAATCCCCGTCCCGGCCAGGAGATTATCGGCGCAATTGGTTGAGGTCTTAGGCATCGATCCTCCGCCGAAGCGCATTCGTGGCGTATCCGCGCATAACAGCGAGATGTTGCTTTAGCGCTTCGAATTCGGCACGCGTGAGAGAAATATCCTGCGATTTAATACCACCGCCGAGTTCGTCGAACATTGTCAGACTATATTCGAAGTCTGGCGCTGGCGCGGTGGCCCATTCTGGCAATTCGGCGTCCGCCGCGCGCTGCTTCTTGGTGGTGCGATGCGGTTCCGTCTGGGATGCGGCTAATGGCATTGACATACTCCTTAGGTTCGATTTCATTTCGTCTGCTCTCGTTGCGATCGCCGGCGAAGGTAGGCGTAAGAGTCCAACTCGGCTGGCGTGAGGATGCCGATGGCTTCATCCAGCGATACTGGCTGTCCGCCAGTGTTGTACAACGCCAACTTCAGCGCCGCATCCGCACCGGACCGCCAGTCGAGCCTCTCTGTAAGAGGAAATGGCGGTTGCTTATGATTGAGGGTCCCCTCGAGGTTGCGATAGCGCCGCCGGGCTGTACTGGCCCGCTTTTCGCCTTCGATCGCTAAGGCGGCAATTGCCTTCGCCACGGCGGGCGAGAGGCGTTCCGTGCTGGCACGCCGGCGCAGGCTGTTTCTGGTTTCCGCTAGGCGCTGTTCTGCCTCGCTAATCGAGGTGACCAATTCGTTCAAGGTTGGTATGGGAGCTCGGTCTTGTGCTGGCACGTCCGGTTGCGTAGCCGCGACAGAGGACACACCAGGGGGAAGGCCGGCGGCTTCAGGAGATTGGATAGCCTCAGATTCATCCATATAACGGTTATAATTGCATTATTACTGTTTATCAATAGCGGTTATAACGGTTATTATTGAAATGTGCCAAGCGATAAGCCTTTTCTGAGTTTTGTCGTCGAGCCAGAGTTGATCGAGCGACTCGACGAGTTTCGTTTCAAGAATCGCTTTGAAAGCCGAGCGGCGGCAATTAAATGGCTCCTGAAGTGGGCCTTGGATCAAAAGCCTAAGCCGCCTGCGAAAGGCAATTAGACCCTGTTGCGGTCTTACGGGATGAGAATTCATCGCAACAAACGGTCTGCGCGTTCAAAGGACATCACAGAGAAAATCGATACCGCAGAGGCTTATCGAATTGCAAAAGCAAGTTTGGAGTATTTGTCAGACAACCTTCGCCAATTCAATCTTCTCCGGGAGAAGATGCAAAACGAAACGCGACGTAAACTTTAGCGGGGATCGGGCCTCCGAACAGGAGGAACAGAAAACGCCTGCGGGACTGAATCTCGGCGTATTTGTGTTAGGCGCTGAAGCTGCTTACGACCAGATTCTTGGCCCTAACTGCGGCGAGTCGCCGGATTGCTTTCGACGAACCCGAAACCGCGTGCGGTGAGTTTATATCGGATGTGAATTTGCGCCTCAATCTGGTCTAGACTGGCGCGCTTCGCCACATCCAGGTCATAGTTCTTCTGCAGATTCAGCCAGAACTCAGCCGAGTTTCCAAAAAAATGGCTGAGTCTCAGCGCGGTATCGGCCGTAATCGCACGCTTGCCGTTTACGATAGCCTGGATGCGAGTCGCCGGCACGTGCAGGTAAAGAGCGAGCGCATGTGCCGATAGCTGAATCGGCTTCATGAATTCCTCCAGCAGGACTTCGCCGGGCGTCACCGGCGGCATTCGATCCTTGCTCTGCAATTCCTTAGTGGTAATCGACGATCTCGACTTGGTAGGCATCCTTGTCCCTCCAGATGAAGCAAATCCTGTATTGATCATTGATCCGAATACTGTGCTGGCCTTTACGATCGCCGGCCAATGCCTCCAGCCGATTTCCCGGCGGAGTCTCCAGATCATCGAGCTTCGTTGCGGCGTCCAAGACTGTAAGTTTTCGCTGGGCGATCCGCGCGATTGCTTCGAACTTCTTTACGCGGATCCCCTTCGCCACCCTCTCGGTGTCTTTGTCGCGATAGGAGGCGATCATCCAAATTCAGGATACCACGCGGCGCGTACAACGCAATGCGGTCAGAATGTGGAGGATCGATTTGCCATTCAGTCTTATTGGATTCCGCCCATTGGAGGCCCTTCGTATTTGTTCGTTGCCTCCGCTGTTTTCAGCGCCGTCGGAAGCAATTCGGTGAACGGAAGTTTCGCGGCCGCCTCCCCGACGAAATTCGGTCGGACTGCGGCGCCAATCTCGATCGCACCATTCTGTTGTTCGTACACATGAATGTGGAGGGCGAGATAGAGTGCCAGGAACTTTGCTTGCTGCCATGACATTGTGACGCCGGCCTGCCATCGTGCGACGAGCTGCTCGGCTTGATGCGCGATCGCACCGAAGGTCACTAGCAGGTCAAATGGATGTGCGTCCAGGCGGATCAAATTCGCATAGATCGAAACGAAATTGTCGGGTTGATCCACTTCGCTTTTGGTGTTTGTGCTCTGTTCATCAGCCATTGCTAACCTCTCATTCTCTATGTGCCCACCAAGGCTTGCTGCAGAGATAGTCCGACTGGATGGCCAGCGCGCACTTCCTTTTGCACAGCCGTCGCGATATCGGCCGAACGCTCGAGCACGCTCTTCGCATCGAGCGCATTGACGGTCAGATTGAAATTCGTCACTTGTGGCGCCGGCTGTGCATAGCTCGGAGTGGGCGGCGGCGCCTGGTACGGCTCAATGATCTGGCCAGGCATATTCACCCATTCTGCAGCAGCCCGCGCGGATCCTCGATTGGCGATTGATATTTGTACGGCTGCGTCTCCGCGATCGCGCTATAGGGTGAAACCTGCAACCGGCCGTATTTGTCCGTGTAGGTCTCAAACCCACCGGCGCTCAGATTGCGATTCAGCGTGGGAGGCGCGATGTACTGGTTATAGGCGGTCTGGTTTTCGATTTGCGCCTGGCGAACTTCCTTCGGATCCGGAATCAGGGCCTTTAGGAGCTCGGTTCCCAGGCCCACGCTTTCGAGCACCGCGCCGAGCGGGTTCTTAAATCCTCCCGCCAGATTACCGGCCGTCAGTGAAGCCGCGCCAATTCCACCGAGCAGGCCCGATGCCCCGCCCTTCGAGAACTGATTCGCGGACTCGTAGATCCCCAGTCCCGTCGCCGCGGTCTTCACGATGTCGCGACGACGCCTCCCGGGCCGGTAAACAGGTTCTTGAGAGAGCTTTTCAGCGAAGAGAAGAAGCCACCGGTGTCATTCGCAATCCCATCGGCATCCGAAATAACGCCTGGCGCGGCTCCGATCGTCTTGGCGATGTTGCGCGAGGCACCGGAAAGCTTGTCGGCGCTCGCCAGCACATCCGCCGGCGAACCGGCACTGGCTGTCGACGCCTGGCCCCCAACCGTGGTGCCCGACAGCGTAGCGGTCAATTTATTCAGCGCTGCCGTGTTTGTATCGATCGCCTTGAGCTGTGGAGTAGCCGCCCGATCGCTATCCAGGATCGTGCCCGCGAAAATTTTGCCCAGACCGGTTTTCTGCCCTTTCGCGTCGGTCTGTCCGGGAATGGCTCCGCCCAGCGTCTGGCCGATCTTCTGGAAGACAGGCGCAGTGAGATTGGCGAAGATGCCGTCGGCAAGCTGATCGAACTGGCCGCGGAAGAAGTCCTTCACCCCATTGGGCCCGCGTCGCAGGGCGTCGTAAAAAGAAAGTGCTTCTTGCCGATATTCGTCGAGCTGGCGCTTTTGCAGTTCCGCGATGCGCAGTTCCTGATCCATGCGCGCATCGCCGATTTCCTTCCAATATTCCTGCTCGACCTGCAGCCGCTGCGTGGCCAGTTGCGCGAGCTGCTTCTCATCATCGACCGAGGCCTTGCCGGATTCAGATGGAATTCGGGCCGTTTCCCTTGATTCCCGATGTGGGTGATCAAACCAGCACGTTCGACCAGCGCCGCAGATGTCTGGACAGAACGAATACTAACCCCAATTTGTCCAGCTATCTCAGCGATAGTGGTCGTTCCTCTGGTTTTCCGCTCATGCCAACCAAGCGAATCGCGAAGGACCCAATGCAAAAACTTGAAATCGCTACCGCCGACGTATTTGGCTATCTCGATAACCGCATTCGGCACGAGCGTAAAGTGTCGATCAAGTACCGCACGCCGTCCCCCACCCGCAGGTATTGGCTTACGTGGCACTGCGGCTCGTTCGCCTGCCTCTACCTCACTGCCCACAATTGCGGGCGCCGGCCGAGCTGCGGCGCTCATGTTCGACTCGCGCCTAAATGAGTATTTGCGGCCAACGGCCGCGGACTGGGATTACCGGGACAGCGCCTGTGGAAACCCTGCAAAAACTGGTTTACAGTGAAATTGAAACCATTCAAGCGTTCGGATATGACACTTTCTGCCCGGGCCGGCCGTGAGCCGATCCGGGCTTAAATTTTTGTTCGTTAGCTGTCCCATTGCCACAAACATTCGTTGCTAATTCATTAGGGGGATGCGCCGCCACGGCGTCGGTCCTACCATTGCGGCGCCGTTTGATCTTTTCTAAGCTGCTGATTTTGGCCGCCCGCTGACAAGAAAATCTTCGAAAGCAGACTTGGGCACCAAGATGCGCCTTCCAATTCGAATCGAAGGAATTTCCCCCCGGCTGACGGCCAAGTAGCCGGAGAGGCGGGAAATACCCAGCTTGGCCGCCACCTCAGCAACGCTATACGTCGCGCACTTGGCGGATTTTCGTACACTCTTTTTAAGTCTTTGCATCTTGATTTTTTCCAAATCGCCTATTATAGTCGATTATAGCCTGTACAAAGGCTGTATTGCAAGTATAAAATCATGTCCAGGCCAACAGAGCTTCGCCGGTCGGTTATTTCAGAAACAATCAGACGGCTACGGCTCGCGCTAGGCGAAACTCAGCAACAATTTGCCGTTCGGCTCGGTATGTCCGCAATAACCATTGCTAAATACGAGACCAACAAACGACCGAGTCCACAAGCTCTACAACATCTCGTCGACGTTGCAGTCGCCGAGGGACGCCCCCAAGAAGCGCAAATACTGCAGAACGCTATCAACCAAATCGATCCTGCGAGTGTTGAAGCCAAGAAGCGATTCTTGCTAAATGCCGCATTCCAGGAGTTCCTGGAACAAGCCGACGCGGCACGATTAAGACAATTGGAAAGACTTCTATCCAGAGAGCTGAATTCGATCGCCCTACGACTCAAGCCTTTTTGGGGTCCCAACGAAACAGAAGCGATACTACGCGCTCAACTATCGACGAAGCACGGCAATCACGGCAACGCCGACGACTTATTTGCGGTGACAAAGAAAGCCCAATGACTGAAGCCGCAGACCAATATAAACACGGACCAAATTGAAGATGGCGGCAACTGGACACAATCCTCACGCTTTTAACGCCCATCCGGATCCGCTCTCTCAAATGATCAAGGCCGCTTGCCCACGCGGCGATCAAAGAGGCGATGAACAACATTGGAGACATCTCGCCGCGCCGCCTAATGACGGTCCAAGAGGGAGCTGTGTACTTGGCTCTCTCTGAGCGAGAAATTTACAATATGCTCGCCAACAAGGAACTGACCGGGGTTCGTCATGGGCGCCGGCTGATGCTCGACATTCGCGATCTAGAAGACTGGATCGCTGCCCATAAAGCAGCCTGAGGCATTAATGCGAAAGCGAATCCCCGCCGGCAGAATTTTTCAAAGGTCCTATGTGGATCGCAAGGGTGTTCGCCGCAAAACGCAGACTTGGTTCCTGAAATATTACGTTAGCGGCGCGCCGTTGGTAGTCCCAACGGGTACGAAGGAATTTGATGAAGCACTGCGAATGCTGCGGCAACGAATGGCGAAGCTCGGAACCTTGGCGCAACGCTCTAATGAGCCGACCCGCATACTGGTGGACCAGCTTTTGGACCTTGTGATCGAAGACTACCGCTTCGAGCGCCGAAGCAGCACTTACGACGTGGAACATCGCATCGATAAAAACCTGCGTCCATTCTTTGGGGCAATGAAAGCAGCAGAAGTTAATACGCTTGCGATCAAAAAATACATTGCGCTCAGGCAAAAAGAGGCAGAACCCGCCACTATCAACAAAGAACTGGCACACCTGCGCCGCGGATTTCGGCTGGGTTTCCAACACGAACCACAGCTTGTAGAGAAGATTCCTCATTTCCGAATGCTGCCGGTCGATAACATTCGCACAGGAATTCTTCCACACGAACACTATCGGACGATTCGCGATGCTCTTCCGCTTTACGCACGCATTGCTCTCGTCATCGGGTACCACACGGGAGCGAGAAAAGGGGAAATCCGAAAGATCCGACTCGATCGCATCGATTTCAAGGCAAAGCGTATTGAGCTTCAAGGAAAGATCACCAAAAATAAAACGCCGCGCTACTTGCCGATCTATGGTGATATGCAGGCTGAGATCGAAATGGGGATCGCCGCGGCAAATTCAAAGTGTCCATTTCTTCTGCAACACGAAGGCGGCCCGGTATTCGATTGGGAGAAGTCTTGGAAGACGGCCTGCAAGTTCGCTGGAATCGACAATGCCCTCTTCCACGATCTACGCCGCACGGCGCTTACGAACATGATCGAAGCCGGCTTTTCAGAGAAGGAAGCAATGGAAATTAGCGGTCACAAAACCAGGGCAGTCTTCGATCGATACCATATCGTTTCCGAACGCCGGCTGAAGCAGCTCGGCGAACGTCTCGAGGGTCACCTGAAAGCAAAGGACCGAGAACTTTTGGGATCAGACAGCGGGGTCAAACAAAATGCTAAAGTGCAGTAAACGCCCTGAAAACAATGGTGAGCCGGGCGGGACTCGAACCCGCGACCACCGCATTAAAAGTGCGATG
>JACZDD010057789.1_pt1 | contig 11591 bp, 9 predicted proteins | sample 8641771 | NCBI WGS metagenome assembly JACZDD01 (sample SAMN15324614, study PRJNA640507) | soil metagenome | isolation source: intercropping peanut in the second line | place: China: Luxin town, Laibin City, Guangxi Province | collected 2019-07-25 | depth 10cm m | reverse complement strand
GGCCTTGTCGTAATACCAATTGAGGCCGGCAACATAGTCGGCGAGAAATCCGCGCACGGCGTCCGCGTTCTGCTTCAGGAAATCCGTGCGGGCCACCTGGAAGATCACGGACGACGGGCCGAAGGCATCGCCGCCGGTGATCAACGGCCGCAGATCGCCCTTGCGGCTTTCGACGGCAAGGAACGGAATAACGAGCACCCCGCAGTCGACGCGTTTTTCCCGTATCGCCGCCGCCATGTTCGGGAAGTTGACCTCGACGATCTGCACATCGCGCCTGGGATCAAGACCCTTCTTCTTCAGGACCACACGCAGGACGAGATCGACGGCCGAACCGTAGGCATTGATGCCGACTTTCTTGCCTTTGAGATCCTCGACTGTCTTTATCGGCGAGTCCTGAAGCACGAAGAACGTGTTGGTCGCGTTGCCCGCGTGACCGTCCTGATAATTGTCGGAGATAATCGAAAGCCCGCCGGCGACGGCGTTTTTCGCAATCGCAGTCGCGAACGTCGAAAACGCAAGTGTCCCGAGATCCGCCTGGCCGGATGCCAGCAGCGTGGCCGCCTCGGGCGTGCCGCGTGTGAAGGTCATTTCGAGCGTGTAGGACTTCCCGTAATTCTTGAGGACGTTCTCCTTCAAATAATCGAGATAGATGATCGTCTCCATCTCGTTCGGCCCGATCCCTCCACCGGTTGCATAGCGAATCGTCACCGGAGCAGCGGAGGCGCTGGGCAGCCCGCCCATTGAAGCGCCGACAAACCCTGCCGCGCCGACTTGCAACAGGCGGCGTCTCGAGAGTCGACCTGAATCAGCACGTGATGTGGTGCGCATGTTGCCCTCCTTTGCCACGTCCGCAGTCATCTTGCTAAACGAGGGCAGCGGCCGCAATAGCCATAGGAGAGCAGCAGCCATGTCAGTGACCAAGATCCAACCGAAGACGCTGTTTCAACGCGCGCTCGAAGGTCGTGTATTGTATACGCATGTGGTTGTGGCCGAGACCCAATCGCTTATTTTCATTTCCGGGCAACTTGCGCGCGACAAGTCGGGAAATATTGTCGGGCCGTGCGACATGCGGGCGCAAATTCGCCAGGTCGGCGAGAACCTTCGCGCGGGGCTCGAGGCGGCTGGCGTCACCCTCGCCAATCTCGTCAAAACGACAACATTCGTGACCGACATCGACGAGTTCTTCAAACACGTCGACGTCCGTCACGATTATTTAGGCGTAGGCCTTCCGGCCAGCACGACTGTCGAGGTTCGACGCCTGTCGCACCCCGATCTGATGGTCGAAATAGAGGCGGTCGCGGTCAAAGACCTCGGCTGACGCAACAGCCGATCGTAGTGACCTTCCGCCCAGCGGTATAGCTGGAATTGAGTGGAGCACGGGCCGATCGGCCGATTCCTCATGCTTCCCATCGTCGTTTCTTCAACCCAGCGCGTTGCTTCGCACTCGCATCGTGGCCCGGGGGACTCGACGGGACTTACGGTTGATCAAGAAGTTGGGCGATATGTGAAGCCCTTTCCCGGCAGCCGGGTTTAGACTTAATCCGTTAGCTTTTGGGCGGTGGCATGGGCGTGGAATGCTGCGGCTTGGGAGCTTCCACCGCGCGAAACACAATCGGCGGCGACTTCCAGCCGTAGGGCGTAGCTGGCACCGCCGCCACGCAGGGCGTCAACAATGTCAGGCCTTCGGTATTTTTCAGCTCGAAGACAATGCCGGGCCGGGCCATTTTCGCGCACTCATGCCATTGCGCAATCGCGATCCAGTCGGTCATGCCTGCCCTCCGGTCGAAGCCACCGCCTCACATCAACAATGCTACACCAGATGGACATTGTGCGCGTTGAGCTGCGACAAAACTGTATTGCTCAGTGTGACCGAGTGCCCCGCATCGACTGTGATCGTCACATCGGACCCCATCTGCGCCGAATGCGCGAGGGCATCGGCCACATCCGTGAACGCGGTGTGCTTGAATTGGAGCACATCGCGATCGGCGTGGAAATCGATAACGCTGTCCTTTCCGGATTTTCCGGTAAAAACGAACGTATTGTTGCCGCCATTCCCGAACAGCACCTCGTTCGCCGCGGTGCCGGTGAGCGCATTGCTGCTCGTCGTAGCCGAAACGGTCGTGGTCTGAGTCGAACCGGCACTGGTAATTGAAGTCTGCCCTGCCGGCGGCTGCATCGGGCCGATTGCGAGCGTCGTGTTGGCGAACTGCAGGTACTCGATGTTCTTGAGCGTGTCGGTGCCGTCCGGGCTGCCGGTGCGCAGGTCGACCACCTGCCAGCTGCCGTCGGCATTCTGCGTCACCTGATAGGCGTCTGAAGGTCCGGAGTAGATCGCGGTGTCGGTGCCGCTGACGCCGTCCAAGGTATCGTTCCCGGCCCCGCCGGTCAGCTTGTTGTTGGCAGTGTTGCCGGTGAGCGAGTCATTGCCGCTGCCGCCGACCGCGTTTTCGATCAGGGACGCCGGGTTGTTATTGAACAGATAGGAGTTGGCGATATTGCCGGCCGCGTAGTGGCCGCCGCCGAGGTATGCAAGCTGCGCCGTCGATGCCGTCGTCCAGCTGCCCGGCTGCAGGTTGACCGTGACGTTCGTGGTGTAGTTCGAGAAGTCATAAGTGTCGTTGCCGCCGCCGTCCCACACCGTCATGAAGATGGTATTGCCGCCGGGCGCGGCCTGCGCGACGCCGTTGATAGTCTCCTGCCCCGTCGCCGGGTTCCACTTGTAGACGGTGTCGCCATTGTTGGTGGTGTAGTTCGCGCCGTACATGTATTGCAGCGCCGCGATGTCATCCATCATCAGCGTCTGCGGGAAGCTCCAGGTCGCATTGGTCAGCCCTTGCGTGGTCGAGGCGCCAATATAGGAGCGATAGCTCATCACCGTGTATTCGAGAGAGTCCCCGCTCACCGGCAGCGCCCCGAACGAGCCCGATACATCCTGCGGGTGCTTGAGACCGAGAAGATGCCCGGTCTCGTGCATGATGGTCAGCCAGGCATAGTTGCCGACTACCGGGTTGTCATACCAGTGGCTCGAATTATTGAACCAGGCGTCGCCGCCCTCCGGGGCCGTCGAGGGATAATAGCCCCAGGCCGTACTGGGCGAATTGGATTCCGCATAGCGCAGCGTCGCGCTCTGGGTCGTGGTCTCCGTGATCTGCGTGAAGTGGAGGTTGGCCACCTGCGAGTACATATCGAGGATCGAGGTGGTTGCCGCCTGCTGAATGGGGGTAAAGGCCTTGAAGCCGTTGTTCTGCTCCCCGGAGCCGTAAGTGCTGCCGTAATAAGACGAGCTGGTCGGAAAGCTATAGGTTAAGTTGCCGCTGGCCCATTTGACCCCGCTCTCGATCCCATCAATATAGGAAATTCCCGACGGGGAAACTGACGAAACTGACGAAACTGATTTCGGAACTGAATTTTTCCGCACGCTTTCCTCCTGCACGCAACGACGTCATCCGCCGCGGTCACACTGGAATACCGATCAGGAGTAAAATTCAGATCAGAAGAGCCGATCGACTCTTAATCTAGTTTTGACCGAGGTCTAAAGCCTTCGTTCAGCGAACCCGCGCCGCTTTCGAGACAAAGCGCACGTAAGCCGGCACATCGACAAGACCCCGCGACATGCACGTTTCGGGAGCTCTTACCCATTCGTTAATCATCTGTTTCGCGCATGTGGCGATAAAGTAAGGAAAAAGATAACGGCTTACCACTAGCGTTGGCGCATTCGTGCACGAAAGCGTTGGCCTGGTGCGTCGCATGCAGCTTCTTCCGCCCCCGGCGGCAAAATCCGACATTGCCTCCGAGCTGTCGATCGCGCTGGCCTCCTGCCGCAGCGCGTTCACCGCGACTGCCGTGTTCAGCGGCATGAGCAACGTGCTGATGCTCACCGGCGCGATCTTCATGCTGGAGATCTACGATCGCGTGCTGCCGAGCCACAGCGTGCCGACCCTGGTAGCGCTCATCGCCATTGCTTGCGCGCTTTACGCGGCGCTCGGGGTGCTCGACCTGATCCGCGGCCGCATCCTGGTGCGCGTTGGCGCAAGCCTCGATGAGGCGATCAGCGACCGCGTCTACGACGCGCTGGTCTGCCTGCCGCTGAAGGCGGGCAACCGCGGCGACGGGCTGCAGGCGCTGCGCAACCTCGATAATTTGCGCGCGTTCCTTTCCGGCATGGGACCGATCGCCTTCTTCGACCTGCCCTGGATCCCACTTTATCTCGTGATCTGCTTCGTGTTTCACCCGCTGATCGGCATCACCGCGCTGGTGGGCGCGATCATCCTCTGCGTGCTCACGCTATTGACCGAGGTCTATACGCGCGATTCGAGCAAGCAGGTGGTTGGGCTCGGCGCCGCACGCAACAACCTTGCCGAGACCAGCCGGCGCAATGCCGAGGCACTCGTCGCCATGGGCATGAACCGCAGGCTCGGCGCGCGGTGGCGCGAGGCCAACCGCAAGTTCATCGCCAGCCAGCAGCAGACGAGCGACGTCGCCAGCGGCTTTGCCTCGACCTCAAAAGTCCTGCGCATGGTGCTGCAATCGGCCGTACTCGCGGTTGGCGCCTGGCTGGTCATCAACCCGAAGGCGCCCCCCGGCATCATCATCGCCGGCTCGATCCTAAGCGCCCGCGCGCTCGCGCCGGTCGACCTCGCGATTGCGCACTGGAAGGGATTCATCGCCGCGCGGCAAAGCTGGCGCGCGCTCAACCAACTGCTCGCATTGTTTCCGGTCGAAGCTGCGCCGCTGGCGCTGCCGGCGCCGGTGAAGACGCTCACTGTCGACGGTGCGTGCGCCTCGCCGCCGGGCACGCAGCGGCTGGTCGCAAATAACGTCAATTTCGTGCTGGAGGCCGGCAACGGGCTCGGCATCATTGGCCCGAGCGGGTCGGGCAAGTCGAGCCTCGCGCGCCTTCTCGTCGGCGTCTGGCAGCCTGCGCGCGGGCGCATCTGTCTCGACGGCGCGACCTATGATCAATGGTCAAGCGAGGCGCTCGGCCAGCACGTTGGCTACCTGCCACAGGACGTCGAGCTCCTCACCGGAACGATCGCCGAGAACATCGCACGCTTTGCGCCCGATGCGCCGCCCGAAGCCATCATTGCGGCGGCGAAAGCCGCAGGCGTGCACGAGCTGATCGTCAGCATGCCCGAGGGCTACGGCACGCCGATCGGTGAACAGGGCGCCTCCCTCTCCGCAGGCCAAGCGCAACGCATTGCGCTCGCGCGCGCGCTTTACGGTGATCCGTTTCTGGTCGTGCTTGACGAGCCGAACTCGAATCTCGACGCCGAAGGCGATGAGGCGCTCACGCGCGCTATTGTCGGAGTGCGGGCGCGCAAGGGCATTGTCGTCGTCGTCGCGCACCGGCCCAGCGCCATTGCCGGGCTCGATCTCATTCTGGCGATGAATCAGGGGCGCCAGATCGAGTTCGGGGCGAAGGAAGAAACGCTGGCGAAAGTGCTCAAGCGCAGCGCGCCGCTGCCGCTCAAGGTCGTTCACGAGGCGGGCGCGAGCGCATGATTCAGCTGCCGCATAATTTCAAGAGCGCGCTCGAGTTCCTGCAGCGCTATACGGGGGGCGACGAACCGGGCAGCGCGCGTGAATCGATCCGCCGCTACACGATTGCAGGCGTGGCGGTCGTCGCCTTTTTGACCCTCGGGGTCGGGGTCTGGGCCACCACGGTCGAGATTGCAGGCGCGCTGATCGCGCCAGGTACAGTCGTCGTTGAATCGAACATCAAGAAGGTGCAGCACCCGACCGGCGGCGTGGTCGGCGAACTGCGCGTGAAGGACGGCGACCGCGTCAAGGCGGGCGACCTTTTGGTGCGGCTCGACGACACTATCACCCGCGCCAATCTTGCGATCGTGACCAAGACCTTGACCGAACTCACCGCGCGCAAGGCGCGGCTATCAGCCGAGCGCGACGGCTCCGAGCGCATCATCTTTCCCGACGAGCTGATGCGCGAGGCCGACGCGCCGGAAGTCGCGCAGGCGATGGCGGCGGAAATGAAGCTATTCGACCTGCGGCGGTCGGCGCGCGGCGGACAGAAATCGCAACTGCGCGAGCGCATCAACCAGGCGAACGAGGAGATCGTTGGTTTCGCCTCGCAAAAGGCAGCCAAGGACAAGGAAATCGCCTTCATCGAAAACGAGCTCACCGGCGTGCGCGACCTATTCCAAAAGAACCTCGTGCCCATCACGCGGCTGAGCCAACTCGAGCGCGAGGGAACACGCCTTGGCGGCGAGCGTGGACAACTGATCGCGGCGACCGCGCAAGCCAAGGGCAAGATCGCCGAGCTGCAGCTGCAGATCATCCAGGTCGACCAGGATCTATCCAGCGAGGTCGCCAAGGAGATGCGCGAGATCGATGCGCGAATTGGCGAATTCCTCGAACGCAAGGTTTCGGCGCTCGACCAGCTCAAGCGCACCGACATGCGCGCGCCGCAGGACGGCACCGTCTTTCAGTCGACCGTGCATACGATCGGCGGGGTCGTTCCGGCCGGTGAGCCGATCATGATGATCGTGCCGGAGTCGGACCGCCTGACGGTGGAGGCCAAGGTCAATCCGCAAGACATTGACAAGGTGCAGGTGGGCCAGAGTGCGACCTTGCGGTTTTCTGCATTCAATGCCCGCACGACCCCCGAGATCTTCGGCAGCGTGTCACAGGTCTCGGCTGATATCACGACCGACCAGCGAACGAGTCAAAGCTATTACACGATCCGGGTCGCGATGCCGCCCGAAGAAGTGGCTCGCCTCGGCAACATCAAACTTGTCCCTGGAATGCCGGTTGAAGCCTTCGTGAAGACAGGCGAGCGCACGGTGATGTCGTATCTGATGAAGCCACTGTCGGACCAGATCAACCGCGCGTTCCGGGAATAGCCTTCGCCGAACGCAAGTTGTCACATACGGGTCGCAATACTGTTCTTTGATGTGCATGCTCATGCAAACTTTGTGGCGTCGCGCAACGGCTTCGTGGCGCGGATAATCATTGTCCGATCACCATCGTCCAATAGTAAACACCGTTGCCGACTGCATGCGCCACGGCTTTGCATCCCGGCAGGCGCATATTTGCAGCGTGACCGGGCGATGACCACCACAACGCGACCGCGGCGCTTCGCGTTCTCACGCCAGCAGCGACGTTCTCGGCACGCGCGCCCCGGCGCGCGCGATCCATGAAGCCTGCGTGATCCATCGCGCCGCGCCGTGCCATGTCGTTGGAATGCTCCTGCGCCAGCTTCTGCATAGTGACGCAGCTAGCCTGTGCCTCGGTTGCGAACAACAATGCAGCTAGAGCAATCGTGAACTTCATGTGACCTCTCGACTCAGGCGGGTAATCGTCAACGCGAAGTGCTAATTGATAAGCGAGCGCACCTTCAGTTTGTTTAAAAGCTTTATTCAAATCGTATCGATTATTTGGTCCTGCCCGCTTTGGGTCAGAAGCAGACATGTGCGCCGCAAACCGCCATGTCCGCTTTACGCCCAATAGCGACCACGAAAGCGGACTTCAGCGCAACGTCATGTCTGCTTTTCTCTCGAAAGCAAACGTGTGCGGTGCACTAGGCGATGTCTGCTGAGGGCCAATAGCGGACATACACCCGCTCTTCGGCATCCGACCATGTACACGCGTCTTGGCTAATGCCCGAGCTTCAACGCATCTGAAATGAACTGCTGATATGGCCTGGCACAACCGACGTCCCCTACCACCGCCGGAATCTGACCGGACCAACTCGGAAGGCCGCATAACTCTGCCGCGATACGCAACGTCTCACCTGGATTGACAACCATGTCCTCGTAGTTGATCACGCGCACGATTCTTGGAAATCGTTCAGCCATCACACCCATCATTTGATGGTACCAAAGGATGTGTTCGCGGGCCGCCTTTAGGTTGTAGCCGTACGGAACCTCGTCGCGATATTTTCGCATGAAAATCCGCAACAAGTTGTCTTCAACGTTGCGTTTGACAAAAATAAAGCGGGCGCCAGGTATGAGCGACGCCAGATGGGCCGCATCGTGGATGTACGTTGGCAATGTATTCGTGAAGACTTCCGCCGAACCCATACGGCGCGCGAGTTCTTCGTGGTATGTTTTGCGAAACAGTGGGAAGAGTTGGGCGGGGAGTTGCCCCAGTGAACTAACGGTGAGAAGGTTGCCGGCCTGGAACGTCCAGCGAACAACGTTTTCGACAATCGGATTTTCGTAGCCGCGTTTAACGGCAGGCAACATGCCGACAAGTTTTTCCACCGAGGTTTTGCCGGACCCGGACGGACCCAATATGAAAAGCGAAATAGGTCCCTCTCCGGTATTTATTGCTTCCCATACAGGTTGCGCGGGGTGCGCACGCAAGGAGGCAAGGCTTGCGCGGCACACTGCCGATAACTGCAGCAGGCTATTCTGCTGGGTTACAAAAACTTCCCGATTTGCGCCCGCAAGGTGCTCCCACGCTTCCGTATACCGTCCCGCGCGATCGAGCTCGGTCGCCCGGAAAAAAGCGATCGAGTTTGTGAAATCTTTCCGGTCCTCGCCCGGGTCTGGAACGACGTTGTCCAATAGCGGAAGCAGGTCGATGCTTACGGCCGACGCTGGCAGGTTCGCGAGACCGCGGATTGGTTCGAGCAGACGCATTCCTCGATTGATGAGACCTTCGAAGATCGCTGCGCTTTCAGCGGGGTTACCTGTGTTCAAATAACACCAACCCAAACCGACGGCGGCCGGGACCAGGCTTTGATCAAGCATTAATGCCCGGCGGTAGGTATCGCGCGCCAGCTCGTATTCTCGATCCTTACGATAAATATCGGCCAGCGCGACGAGCACATTGGGGTCATCTGGCTTGAGCGCGCTCGCTTGCGCAATGGTTCGTGCCGCCATTTTATTTGCACCCAAGCGCAAGTAGACACCGCTGAGCGCCGTCAACGTCGTCCAGTTTTGAGGATTCAGCATCGCGGCACGGACAAGACAGTCAAGTGCCTCCGCAAACCGGTGTTGGTCCGCCAATATAAGTCCAAGCGTGTGAAGCGCGGCCATATAATCGGGGTGCGTGCGGACCAGCGCTTCGCAGATGGCCTCCGCGCGATCATATAGTCCTTGTTGGCGCAGGCGCTCCGCCTCCTGCAGGCGCGTGAAATTGTCCTGCAGGGAATCGTGCAATGGCGATTGATCGGATGCCCGTGACGGGAACGTGAGGTGAAGATTAGACACTGATCACTCGCTCTCGAACCAGCGCTCGGCGCCGCCAGCCGGCGGACATACTATCCGATTGCGTGCCGTCGAGCGAGCAACGGCAAACAAGAGTGAAGACAGCGGGACTTGGTCCGGCCTTTTTTTCCGCTCAGCTACTCATCCTCCAAACAGCACTGTCGCCCTCAGCATTGGGCCGTGATAAAAACGGTCCTCATTCGAAGTACTGCCGTTCTGGTTGATTGTCGTTAATGCGTTGAAGTAACCGTCGAAACGATAGCTTGCTGTCATCTTGAAGGTCCGAGTAACCCAGTACGAGATGCCGAGTTGGGCGTCGAGATTGAAGATCGCAGCGGTATTCGAACTGCTCAAACTGCTAGCACTACTCGAATCCAAGATAATAGTGGTAGGCCCGCCGTTATATAACAGTTGCGCCGTCGATGTCGTGGCGTCCAATTTTCGCTGGCCGATGAGCACGGCGACACCGCCGAGGTAGTCGAGCGACCACGAACCGCCGATAGGCACGCTGCCGTCGATTCCGAGACGCGGGCCAACGCCCAAAAATTTACTCCGGTTCGAAAACGAAATATTGCCTGACACAGTCGTGCTGCCAGGACCAAACGATCCCAGGAAGAACTCATTCGCTGTCAGCTTCGAATAGAGCTCAGCGACGCGAACACCGAACTTGACCTGCGTCATGCCGGTGCCAAGAGCGAAATCTCGGCCCACCGCAAAATCAACGAGCCAATGATGCTCCTTGACCTGACCCGAGCCGGTGCCGGTGCCGACGATCGGCGATGTGGAACGACTACCCGGAGTGCCATTGGACGTGTGGCCAAAGAAGGATTCAGTGCGGGTGAACAGACCCGACGAGCGCTTGGCCGCGCCATATCGGAACTGGCCGCTCAAATGATACGGCGAAAATGCAGCCATCCGGTAATCGAAACCGACTGCCGCTTCCCAACCCCACTTCGGCGAGATCCCGTTCAAGGGAGCCGATAAGCCAAAAAGCGCATCCTGCTCTGTTCGAAAGGCACCGCCCTCGAACCACCAGGTCCAAAGATCGCGCGGCGGCGGAGGGACGGGGGGTGCCTTAACCGGAAGATCCGCGGCTAGTGCAGCCGACGACGCCGCAGCCAGTGCGATCGTAGAGACACTGACAGAAAGTGTGCGTCGGACGCTCCTCATAGTTCTCTCCTAAATGGCATTTGCCCGCGCGCAAGATGCGGCTCCCGGCAGCTTGAAAAAAGAGCGCAAAAGAGCGCAACCACATTTTTTTTGAGTCTGTAACGTTTCGGCAACATCGGCATGATCGGCCTAACCTCTTGTATACTCACGAATATGCGCCCAAGATGCCGCCGATATGAACGCACCCCTTACTGCCAATTCACAAGATCCGGCATCACAGCCGCGTTCCGGAATCGTTTGGCTCGCGTCCTATCCTAAATCCGGCAACACGTGGACGCGAGCCTTGTTGAACAATCTCGTCAAGGGCATGTCCGGCGAGCGTGATGCGCAGCAAATCAACAAGCTTACGCGTTTCTCCGCGGGTCTCGCCGGCAAGCGATTGTACATCCCCATACTGGGTTTCGAGCCCACAAACGAACACCGCGACCAAATCGCGGCGGTCCGGCACCAAGTGCACCGTCGCGTCGCCGACAGCTATGAAGGATTGATCTTCATCAAAACTCATCAAGCGCTGATGATCGATCGCGGATACACCACGATCAATCTCGAAGTGACGGCAGGCGCTATTTACATTGTCCGCAATCCGCTCGATGTGGCGATATCATATGCCCATCACATGGGCCGTTCGCTGGACGATACCATTACAATCCTGGGCACTCAAAACGCCGAAGTCGAGGTGTCGGAAGACCAGGTCCACGAGGTTTACGGTTCATGGAGCCAGCATGTCATGAGCTGGACCCGCAAGGCGCACCCCGCCATCTACATAATGCGGTACGAAGATATGCTCGCCGACCCAACGAAAACCTTCGGCGCACTTGCGCGTCACCTTCTGTTTGCCCCGAGCAACGAGCAGCTCGCACAGGCCATCAACAGCTCATCGTTCGACGAACTCCGTGCGCAGGAGGAAAAAGCGGGTTTCCGCGAGAAGTCGAAGGCGGCCGAACGCTTTTTCCGCGAGGGCCGTGCCGGGCAGTGGAAAGATCTTCTCACGCGGCAACAAATCGACCAGGTGGTCAAAGACCACGGCGAGCAGATGGCAAGATTCGGCTATCTGCCCGAACAACAAGTTAACTTGCCTGCCGAGTAAGTCTCACGTCCTAAGACTTCGGCAGATATTTGGATCGCAAAGCCGATGTCCGCTTTGGGTCAAAAGCGGACATGTGCGCCGCAAAAAGCGATGTCCGCATTACGCCGAATAGCGACCGCGAAAGCGGACTCCCGCAAAAGGTCATGTCTGCTTTACCCCCG
>JACZDD010127025.1_pt1 | contig 11615 bp, 13 predicted proteins | sample 8641771 | NCBI WGS metagenome assembly JACZDD01 (sample SAMN15324614, study PRJNA640507) | soil metagenome | isolation source: intercropping peanut in the second line | place: China: Luxin town, Laibin City, Guangxi Province | collected 2019-07-25 | depth 10cm m | reverse complement strand
GGCCAGTTTCGAGATGCGGTTTATGAAGCTGCACCTGGAAGGCCGCTTCGATGAGATGTGGGAGATGGTCGCCGAAGATGCGCAGCGAGCATGGGGTGGCCTGCAGAACTTCATCCGCGAGATGCCGCGGCTCGACGAGTGGATCGAGATCCTCGATATGCAGGTCACCAACGTGACGATGCTCGAGAGCTGGACCGACCATGTCCATCAGCGCACGTACAGCCACGTGGCGCGCCTGGTGATGCGATATCGGGTGCGCCAGCAGTGGAAGGAGTGGACGTTCGACCGCCAGGTACACCTGATTCCGGCGGCCGGAGGATGGCGCACGCTGTGTTATCCAACAAGAGCAAGAACCGCGATGGGGCACTGATATAGTGGGTTGCGGCCCATGCTTCAGCAGACGATCGAAGAGCAGGAGCGTTTTCGGCGATGGCATCGCAGGACCACTCGCGCGATGACACCTCGCCGGCTGCTGCAAGAATCAGATGAGCTGCTCTTCTGGGTTGAAGAGTGTCTTGTGCAGCAGATCCGCATCGTTCCCGGCTGGCTCATTCCAAGATTGATGACCGTGCTTCGCCACGCGCATCCTCAACTGCCAGCACGACTGGGTCGCGAGCGACGACCTGAGCACGTCATGGAGATCATCTATGACGCACAGGCCGCACTGATGGAACAGTCCTGTCTTAGCCGCGGTCCCGCGCAGGTGATCCCGCTGTTCGCACGCGGCCGCGAACGAATGCTGAAAGAAGCCGCGCTCTAGGGCGCGGAATGCTTCGCGTCGACCTGCACCTGCATTCGAACTATTCGCACGACGGCCGCAGCTCGCTCGAAGAGCTGATTGCCCGCGCGCACGAATGTGGCCTGGATCGCATCGCGCTGACGGATCACAACACGGCCGATGGCGCGCTCACCCTGGTGCGCATGGAGCCAGAGCTCGCGATCGCGGGCGAAGAGGTGAAGACCCTCGAAGGCGAGGTCATCGGCCTCTTTATCAGGCGCCGCGTGCCACCGTTTCTGCGACCGGAGCAAGCGATGGACCTCATCCACGAGATGGGGGGTCTCACCTACCTGCCGCACCCTGTCGATCGCAATCGTTCGCATTTCCGACCCGAACGCATTGTTGAGCTCGCGGATCGCATCGATATCATCGAGTCATACAACCCATGGTGCGATGCGGCGGCGAATCGGGCAGCGGCGCGCCTGGCCGATGACCTCGGCAAAACCCAGGCGACCGGATCAGACTCACATTCGGCGGACGAGCTTGGCCGCAGCTGGATGGAGATTGAGGAATACACGAATCCCACCGAGTTTCTGCAGAAGCTGCGCTTCGCCCGTCATGTCGTGACCGCCAGCAGCGGCACGGGAAGGCGTGCCTGACGAACCTGGGCTGCTGGTAGTCGGCTCGATCGCCCTCGACACGCTCGAGGGACCGTTTGGGAAGGTCAAGGACGAGCTGGGTGGATCGGCCGTGTACTTTGCCCTCGCCGCAAGCCTGATCGTGCCGGTCCAGGTGTCGGCCCCGGTCGGCCGCGATGCGGTGGACGAGCTCTCCAGGGCGTTCTCGCAGCGTCCGATCGACACCGAGCTCGTGCAGGTGGTCGATGCGCCGACCTACCGCTGGACGGCGCGGCAGGAGCACGGGCGCAACGTCGACCTGGGCAGCTCGGACAAGATCTACCGCAAGTGGGAGCCGCGCGTGCCCCACAACTTCTCGGGCTGGGCGTTTGTCGGTTCGATGCGACCCGACCGCCAGGCACAGGCGATGAAGGCGCTGCATCACTCGGCCCGGCTCCTGGCCGCGGACGCGATGCTCACCTACGTCAGGCAGCAGACGTCGGACGCCAAGGACGTGCTACGCAGAGCTGCCTGGTTCTTCTGCAACGAGGATGAGTTCGCGGCGCTTGGCGGCGGCAATGCCGACGAGTTCCGCCGGCAGTGGTGGCTCGACGGCCTCGTGGTGAAAGCCGGACCAAACGGAGTGACCGCCCACACGGCTGACGGCAGCCTCCATGTGCCGGCGCTGCCGGGACATGCCGCCTTCGATACAACTGGGGCAGGTGATGCTGTGGCAGGGGGCATGCTCGCAAGGTGGTTGAGCACGGGAGCGCAGCGCGATGGTGTGCTCGACGCAATCGTCTGCGGAGTGGCCTGCGCGTCGCTGACCATCGAAGCGGTTGGCACGCGCGGCATCGCGAGTGCGACGCCACAGCTGCTCGAGCAGCGCATGGATGAGGTGTGGAAATGGCTGCGGCAACACGAATCGTGATCATCGCCGGCGACCTGGTCGAGCAAGAGGTCGACGCCATAGTCAACGCAGCCAACAACGACCTTCAACTGGGGGGCGGAGTCGCAGGTGCAATCCGCCGATCAGGCGGACCGTCAATCCAGGAGGAATGCGATGCGCACGGACCCATTCGCGTAGGCGAGGCCGCAATCACTGGCGCGGGAAAATTGCGTGCGCGATTTGTGATCCACGCCGCCAGCATGTCGCTCGGCGGGCGCACGACTCGCGACTCGCTCAAGTCTTCGATGGATCACGTGTTTAGCCTCGCGCATCAACATCGCGTTGAGACCATCGCGGTGCCGGCGGTGGGCACAGGCATTGCCGGCTTTCCCATCGATGACTGCGCGCGCGTGATGGCCGAGTGTTTGCAAGCCGCGTTGAATGCGGGCTGGGCGGCCAGCGAGGTCCGCTTCGTTCTGTTCGGTGAGGAAGCAAAACGGCCCTTCGAAGCCGCCTTCTGGCACGTTTTTCCACCTGTTTCCGACCCGGCGGCCTGAATTCAGTTCGAATTGGGGTTGTGCACCCAAATACCCAACCCTAGAATTGGCGCCGCGGCCGCCACGCGAATCTACAAATAAGGACGGTGCATTGTGGAAGGCTACTGTTTGAAAGACAAGAGAAAGGTTGAGATGAAGGACCCTCAACCGATCACGATGAAGAACGGCAAACCCGCAACGGTTGGCACGTGCCCCTACTGCGGAACCAAGATCTACAAGATCGGCAAGGCTTCATAAGACAGGGACCATCCATCAAAGGGCCGCTTATTCGGGCGGCCCTTTTCTTTTTGGTCAGGTCGTAAGCGGAGGCTCCAGGGCGGCGAGCAGCACTTCGGTCGCTGACACCGCATCATCGACGCCGAGCATCTTGAAGATCTCCACATTGGTCGGGTTGTTGACGCGCGCGATCGTCTTCTTGACTCGGAAGTGCCGCTTCGCCATCTGGAGCGCGATGAGGTTGTCCTCGTCGTCTGCTGTCACCGCGATGATCGCGTCCGCACGCTCGATCCCGGTCTGCGCGAGGAATCTCACCTCGCAGCCGTCGCCTCGCATAACGATGCTGCCAAGCTGAGTCTCGAGCCAATCGGCGCGCCGTGCGTCTTTCTCGATGAGCGTTACCTCGTGGCCTCGTTCGACCAGGTCACGAGACATGTAGTAGCCGACGGTACCTCCCCCCACGACGATCACGTACATGGGGTCAGACGGACTCCCTCTCCATCAGCACCCGCTCGATGTGGCGGGCGCCTTCGATGGTCGGACAGATGGTGTGAAGTCCGAGCTTTTCGTAAGCCTCTGCGCGCTCGGGGTCGTAGATGCGCGCCACGACGTGCGGCACCTTGTAGACGTGCTTGGCGATCTGCGAGGCCATGATGTTGCGGTTGTCGCCTTCCGTCACTGCGACGGAGCCGTCGGCGCGCTCGATGCCGGCCCTGCGCAGGACGTCGACGTCGGTGCCGTTGCCGACCACCTGGTCACCCTTGAAGTCACGCGTGAGCACGCCTCGGGTGGCGGCGCGGGAGAAGGCGTTCGGGTCGCGGTCGACGATCACGACCTCGTGTCCCGCCTTGTCCATGTTGGCTGCGATCTGCGAGCCAACCCGACCGCAGCCGACGATCACCAGCTTCAACGCCGTTCGATTATAGGGACGGCTCTGTCTCGCTCCGGGGGCGGCGGCGGCAGGTTGCTAGGATTTCGATGCGTGCGTTTCCCGTTCACTTTCATGGGCTTCATCGCGCTCGGGCTCGGGCTGTGGGTCGTGATTTATCTGGTTGGGCACAACGGGCTGGACCAGGTCTCGCAGGAGCTAGCTACGGGCACCGCGGTGGTTTGTTTTGGCTTTGCCGCCTACGTGCTGATCCGGCGGGTCATGCGCGGACCGCAGCACTGATGGCTCGAGGTTGATGGCGGAGCGCAGCGCGCACTCTCATCCGACCACGTCGCACAAGGTGCTCGTGGCGGTGGGAGGACAGGACATCGACGTGGAGACGGTGCGTCTTGCCTGCCGGATGACAGACCCGCACGGGCGCCTGTACGGCGTGCACATCATCGAGGTGAACCGAGCCCTGCCGCTGGGCGCCGTGCTGGACGACGCGGTCGAGCGCGGGGAGAAGATCCTGGACGAGGTGGAGAAGCTGGCCACGGCGGCGCAGCTGCCGGTGGAGACGGAGCTGGTGCAGGCGCGGGACACGGGGCCGGCGCTTGTGGACGAGGCCGTCGAGTGGGGGGCGGACCTGATCGTGATGGGGCTGCCGTACAAGAGGCGGTTTGGGGAGTTCAACCTGGGCAAAACCGTCCCCTATGTGCTGAAGAACGCAACGTGCCGGGTGATGCTGTTCCGGGAGCACAGGGAGCACCGAGAAGGCGCGTCCTGACGGCCCGCACGTCCCTTCTGGGGGCCCTTCCTCTCTGGGGCCCTCCCCCCCTCCCACAGGCGCCCTCCCCCAGCCTGCCGAGCCTGGCACAGGACGTTAGCCGCGGCCTGGGGCGTTAACAACCCAGCTTGTTAAGGTCAGCCTCGGTGACAACCACGCCAGCTTCGCGCCCGCACTACCTCGCGCGGCTCTGGCAGGAGCTCGGCAGCATCGGCGGCCAGCACGATGCGTTCATCAAGGTGATCATCGTCGAGCGGATCCTCAAATCGACGGTGCTGGCCATCGTCGCAGGTGGCCTTCTCGTCGCGGGTCGCACCGGCCTGCTGCACGACTGGGCCGACTATGCGCAGAACCAGCTCAATCTGGATGTGGGGCGCAACATCATCCTGCAGCTGTTGCTGCGGCTGCTCGCCTATCTCGGCGCGTACAACCACATCACGATCCTGGCCGTGAGTGGCCTGGCCTACGCTGCGCTCGAGGCAACAGAGGGCCTCGGCCTCGCGATGCGCCGCCGCTGGGCCGAGTACCTGACCGTGATCGCGACCGGGATCCTGATTCCGTACGAGGCTTACGAGGTCGTCATCCACGCCACCCTCTTCAAGGTCGGCGCGCTGGCGCTAAACGTTGCTGTGGTGGGCTACCTGTCCTACCGCAAGCGCCTGTTTGTCGGAATCTGAGACCGGCGTCAGCCACGCACACGGAAATCCGGCCCGGTGCAGCACGTACCGGAACAGGGCGCCGAGCGTCTTGAGGCCGTAAACCGTCGATGTCATGAAGCTGACCGAGCTTGCGTCCTCGTGATACCGGCCGATCGCCGGCACCTCTCCGATCTTGAAACCAAACGTGGCCGCCTGGATGAGCACCTGCGTGTCGAAGACGAAATCGTTGCTGTTATCGAGAAACGGAATGGCCTCCAGGAAGCGCCTCGAATACGCGCGGTAACCGGTGTGATATTCGGATAGCTTCAGGCCCAGAACCCGGTTTTCTGACGCGGTGAGGCAGCGGTTGCCCAGCCGCTTCCACCACGGCATGCCGGCCTTGGCCGGATCGAGGCCGAGCCAGCGCGAACCGAGCACGATGTCGGCCTCGGCGCTTTCTATGACCCGGCAGAGGTTCGGAATGATGGCCGGGTCGTACTGGCCGTCCGGATGCAGCATGACCACCACGTCCGCACCCATCGTCAGCGCCTGCCGGTAGCAGGTCTTCTGGTTGCCGCCGTAGCCGAGGTTGCGGGTGTGGCGGATGACGTCAAGCCGCAGCGCTGTCGCGACGCTGACCGTCGCGTCGGCGCTGGCGTCGTCGACGAGAAGGATCCGGTCGGCATGCCCCGGTGGGATGTCTCCCACCACCTCGACCAGCGTCTTGGCGGCGCGATATGCAGGCAGCACGATCACCCGATGCGGCCGCGGTCCACTCCACTGCAGCTCACCGAGTGGGATCGGGTCAGGGCGCACGGCCATTCTCTCGATGGTCAGGTACACGGCGACCGCAAGCGCACCGACGGCAGCGGACCAGAAGTTGATGGTCAGCGTCAGATTGATCGCTGCGTAGGCGAAGAAGAGCACTGCGGCCGCCGCATGGGGCCAGCGAAGCAGGCCGGCGAGAGCGAGATCAGCTAAAGCGAATCCAGGGATCACCAGCAGTGCCAGGTCGTGGACGTTCTGGTGCGGGCTCAACACGAGCGAGGCTGCGATCGCAAGAGCGAAATCCAGTCGCGGTTTGTCCGGGCGCCAGCTAAGCGACAGGGCCACCAGCGCCAGGAGGAAAAGCAGGATCACAAACGCCACCACCTTGCCGCCGCCCGGGACTGCCTCGAGGATGTTGCGCAGCGAGTAAACGGCCGGGTCCATGTACACGAGCTGCCCGGTGTTGGGCAGATGCCCTGTGACCGCCCACGTGCCGACGGAGCTCAGGTAGGTGATCACCGGGCCGAGGCCAAAGCCCAGGACGGAGATCACGCCCAAAGCCGCCAGCACGCCCGCAAACCCTGCCAGCGCACGCCACGCCCGTCGCGCCACAAACAGGACAGGTATCAACAGCAGCAGCTGGGGCTTGGCCAGGGCTAGCGCGCTCAAAGCGCCCGCTGTGCCGTGGCGCCCTCGAGCCCACGCTGCGTAAGCGCCCGCCAGCGGAAGCAGGACCACCACGTCGGATTGGCCCTGAAGGACGGTGACGAAGAGGGGAAAGAAGCCGGCAATCATGGCAGCCGCCACGAGCGCTGCGCGTCCAGTCACCCGCATGCTGGTGCGAACCAGGACGAAAACGAGAGCTGCAGCCAAGACAACGTTGAACGCGGCCATGGCGTAGTACGCGTGGCGGTAGTCGAGCCAGCCAAGCGGCGCGATCAGCAGCGTGTAGTAGGGCGGGTGGAAATACGGCAGCACGATAAACCGCGCTGGATCCGCGCCTGTGATCTGCAGCTCGACCTGCTTCTGCATCGCGATGTCGTAAACGGCGGCCGGCCCGACAGTGATGTACAGCTTCGCCGCGGCATAGAAGTTGAAGAAGTCAGGCCCGCGGAGGCTGCCGCGAACAAACGAAAACCAGTAGATGATCCAGAAGATCAGCGATCCAACGGCCGCGCCGGTGGTGGCGGCATAGCCCAGCCGCACGAGGCGATTGGCGAGACGCAGGTTCATCGCCCGGTTTCGAGGCGGAGTGCGAAGCGCTCGGGGAGCCTGGCTTTTCGGATCGCTCGCTGCGCGCCTTTGATGTCATAGCGCACACGGCGAAATTCGAAGGTGTTTGCGTCTACGTCCCAGACGCCGTAGCTCGCCGTGGGCAGTCCGTCGCGAGGTTGTCCGACGCTGCCGGGGTTCACGAGCTCAGGACCGCCTAGTTTGAAGGTGTCAACACGGTACTCATGCGTCACCGTGTCGCTGGCCAGTCCAAAGATCCCGGGTACGTGGGTATGGCCGTGAAAGCAGATGCCGCCGTTGAGCAGCTCGAGATTGGCATGGGCCACCGCACTGTCGAGGACGTATTCGTAAATGTGGTCTCGAGGACTCGCATGCACGAGCAACACATCATGCTCGACATGGCTGTCGGGCAACGCCCGCAACCATTCAAGTCGCTCCTCTCCAATCACCTCGATTGTCCAACGCACGACTGCAGCCGCATCGTCGTTGAACCACTCCAGAATTTCAGGATCAGTGCAGGCGCGATCGTGGTTGCCGACGAGTGTCAGCCACTTTCGCTTCATGACCTCGTCCATGCACCGCCTGGGATCGCCGCCGTAACCAACCACGTCGCCGAGGCACAGCGTCTCGTCGACCGCCGGACAATCGCGCAACACGGCTTCCAGTGCGTGCCAGTTGGCGTGAATGTCGGAAAGAATCGCGATTTTCAAGCCGGCCGCTCGTAGAGGCGCGGATAGATGTGGTCGAAGAGGATGCGCAGCGTTGCGGCGATCGGGACAGCAACGAACATCCCGAGAATGCCGCCCCAGCTGAAGCCGGCGATGAGCGCGACGATGACAAGGATCGGAGGCAGCCGAACCGCGTCACCCACCACCTTCGGATAGATGATGTTGAGCACGACGTTCGAGATCAGGAGGTAGAGCAACGCGATCAGCAGTGCTTTACCCGGCGTCTGGGACAGTCCGACGAGGATCGCTGGGACTGCGCCGATGAACGGACCGAGGTACGGGATCAGAGCCGTGACTCCGGCGATGAGTCCGAGCGCGATTGGATCGGGCAGGCCAGTGAGCCAGCAGGCGAGACCGGAAAGCACGCCGATCAGTGCTGCGACGATCAGCTGCCCGCGCACGTACGCGTATAGCATCTTGCGGACCTTGCGCCAGATCTGATCGAAATCTGTCCGGTAATCGTTGGGCACAAAACGGCGCAGGTCCCGGCGCACGGCCGGCGCTTCGAGGGCGAGCAGGAAGGCGACGATGAACATGAGGAGCAGCTGCAGCGCCGTGGTGAGTGCGGTCAGGCCCAGCGTCACCGCGTTGCCGAACTGACCGAGCAGGTACTCCCTCAGGTGCGTGTTGATGGTCGCCGTCAGGCCCTTGAGGTCGACCTCGATGCCGAAGACCTTCACCGGCTGCAGGCTGTTGAGCCGATCCTGTGCTGATGCGGCAAGGCTGGGAGCCTGGCGCTGGAGCTGGGAGACCTCGTTCACACCCAGAGGAACGATCAAGAGGACCAGCCCGGCGAGCGCGACGATGATCGCGAGAAAGACGAGCCCAATCGCAAGGATGCGAGGAACGCCCGACGCGTGGAGGCGCGCCACCGCCGGCTGGATCAGGAAGGCGATTGCAGATCCGAGCACAAAGGCGCCGAGGAAGTCGCGCAGCAGGTAAAGAACGACGATGAATACGACCAGTGTCGCGACGCCAAAGCCGATCTGCAGGTAGCGACGGCGCCGCTTTGGATCGAGAGACCAGGAAGAGACCGTTACCCCGCTGATCGGGGTAGGGCTCTCGAGCTGTTCTCTCTCGTGGGGCGCTCCCTGGTGCGGGCTGGGACGCACGTTATGCAATCACTCGCAGTATGACGAGCGGAACATCGACCCGGGCCGGCTTAGAGTTTGGCCCGCTGGGCCTCGTATGCGGCGCCGTGGAGCGGGTTCACCGAGCTCCGTCCAGCCGCAATTGCGAACAACGCCAGCACTGCAAGGCCAATCCCAAGCACTAGGTAGGCCATCCTTGGGCCCGAGACGTTGGTGATCAAGCCACCTGCCGCCATGCCAATGATTCCGGCAGTCTGTGCGAGTCCAAGGCGGGTGGCCATCACGCTGCCACGACTCGCGCTATCGGCGGCTTGCACGAGAGCCGTTTGGCTGGCGACGGCGTAAATCGGATTGCCGATCGATGCAACAAACAGCAGGGCGACGACAATCCAGACGTTGTTCGACATGGCCATGGCCACCGAGAATGCGCCGGTCAGAAGCAATCCCGCGCCCACGGTTCGCAAGGAACCAATCGTGGTGAGGCGGCTCACCAGGATCGAACCCATAAAGATGCCAACGGTAGAGACCAGCTCCAGAACGGAGTAGGTCTGAGACCCACTGTCCGCAGAGAGTTTGTAAGCCAGCGCGAGAAGGGCGGGAAAGCTAATTGGAATGAGAAAAGCTGCGAGAGTGCTGATCGCCAGATAGGGTCGCGCTTCAAGGATCGCCCACGAACGACGAAAGGCGCCGGAGACCCTCGTGGTCAGCGCGCCTCCGCCAAGACTCGGAATTCCCAAGATGATGATTGCTGAAAGGACGAAGGTCACGGCATCGCCGACGAACAGCCACCTGCCGTCCAACGGATTGCGGAAGCTGCTCAGATAGGCGGCGGCTACGCCAAATCCAATGGCACCCGCCAACATCGTCGTTGCGGCGATGATGGCGTTCGCCTTTCCGACCTGGCTTGCAGGCACGAGGCTCGGGATCGCAGCTTGCTTTGCAGGCTGCACCACGGCGTTGATGCAAGAGATCAAGAAAAGTATTGGGACTATCAATTGCCACATTGGGTTGATCACAAACGGCGTGCCTAGCAGAATGACCGCTCGGACGATCTCCAGCGCCACTATCAAGCCGCGCCGTGATAATCGGTCGGTGATTCCTCCGAGAAAGCTCGTCACCAAAATCGTGGCGGCCGCCTGGACGATCAAGGCCAAAGCGACGAGCACCGGATTATGGGTGATGACGTAGATCCAGACAAGCGCCGCGACCTGTGTTAGCGGATCGCCGAGTGCAGAGATTCCCGTTGCCGCGACGAGGCTGCTGAACCCATGGTTTGTGCGAAGCACCCGCAGAGTTGTAATCCGTCGAGGCACGTCGGGACGGTTCTGCAATTCCAGCGGCTTTAGCCCATGGAGCTCGCGTAGAGCGTCGACGACGTTTGGGTCATACCACTGGTTCGCCCGTCTGCTGATGTCCTCGACACCCTCGATGGGCGTCATCGCGGATTTCCTGTAAAGGCGAGCACCGGTGATGGTGTCGAAGGAATCGGCAACCGACAGTATTCGTGATCCGAAGGGAATGACATCTCCCTTAAGGCCGGTTGGGTAGCCTGATCCGTCCCAGCGCTCGTGGTGATGGCGAACCAACGGAGCAACGTCGGCCAGGGCTGAGTGTTGGGCGATCATGTCTGCACCAATGTCTGGATGGCGTCTCATGATCTCCCACTCTTCCTCAGTGAGAGGACCTGGCTTGTTGAGAATGTCGTCTCGCACTCCAATCTTTCCCAAGTCGTGGAGCGAACCAGCGGTGCGAATGGCTTCTACCTCACGGTCTCCAAGCTCCAGGAGTTCACCTAACTTTCCGGACAATTCGGCCACTCGTATCGAATGAGATTCTGTGTAGCGGTCGCGCGCGTCTAGCGCCTGCGCGGCCAATTCCAGAGTCTGGTCCTTTAGCAACGTTTGCCGCTGTGCGTCAGCAACATTGCCACGTACGGCAAGAACGAAACCGAATAAGCCAGGAGCCATGATGTAACCGACTGGGCTCTGAAGCAACAGATAGATGATCCCGCCTGAGAAGCTCAGCGCCGCGGTGCCTATCAATGCCGTTACACCCACGTTTTCGAAGAGCGTTGACACAAGCGACGATCTAGAGACAAATGCCCAACCAAGAGCTGTTAGCACATAGTTGAGGCTCAGCGCCGCTACCACATACACGACTGTTTTGACGGGTACCAACTCGAGGCTCGAGCCGAAGGATGCGACTGCAATCGAGGGGATGACGTACGAGATTGCGACCATCGCCCGGTTGAAAAGAAAGGCCCACCACGTGATGGTCCTTCCGGGCACCCGACCATCGAACACCGCCAGCCACGCCGCGAGTGCAACGCCGGCGCCCGGCACTGTCAATCCTGTGGCGATCAGCAGGGAATCAACCGCTGACTGGTATCCCTTCCGCCAGGGTATCGGGCGCAAGGCCGCAATTTGGAGACCCACGGCCAAATAGAGAAGGGGCAGGATCTTATCAAGGGGGATGGGCGAGACCGCCCATGCCAAAGGCACCGTT
>JACZDD010329132.1_pt1 | contig 11618 bp, 15 predicted proteins | sample 8641771 | NCBI WGS metagenome assembly JACZDD01 (sample SAMN15324614, study PRJNA640507) | soil metagenome | isolation source: intercropping peanut in the second line | place: China: Luxin town, Laibin City, Guangxi Province | collected 2019-07-25 | depth 10cm m | reverse complement strand
GGGTACGGCCCCGTAGCCCGCATTGAACGCCGCGATAAATTCCTCGCTCGTCATTGCCGCGTTCGCGGTGAAATCGGCTGTGGGACGGTCGAGATCAAGTGGCACGACTTTCAAACTTGCATTGGCCAATCGAGCAAGCTGATTGATGGCGGCCCCGCCGGCATTGAAATTTGCGATCATCTGTTTCGTAACGGCTTGCGGATATGCCGACACTCCGCGCGCGGCAACGCCGTGGTTGCCCGCAAAGACGAGCGTTACGATACGGTCCAGTGCCGGTTCAACGCGTCCCTGCCAATGTGCCAACCAGATTGCCAATTCCTCGAGCCGGCCAAGGCTGCCCGGCGGCTTGGTCAGCGTCGCTTGTCTAGCTGCGGCGGCTCTGGCCGCAGCGGGATGACCTTCAGTTAAGCTGCTACAGGCAGTGCGAATGTCATCCAGGCTGCGGAAATGCATGAGAACTTCCGTTCAGGTGTGAGAATCGTGTGGTCTCGTTATGATGATTGCATGAAAAGCTGGCTTGACGATCTTCGTGTGGCGACAGCGTTTCTCACTCGCATACCGATGCCACACCCGGAGGGCGCGCGTCCGCCAAACTTCGGGAGGATGCAGCGCGTTTTTCCATTGATTGGCGCCGCTATCGGCGCTTTGGTCGGCTTGGCTTACTTGGGATTGCTTTTGATCGGGTTGCCGGTGCTGGCAGCGGCAGCGCTGGCGTTTGGAGCAAGTGCAATTTTGACAGGCGGCCTGCATGAAGACGGGCTGGCGGACGTCGCTGATGGCTTTGGTGGCGGCCGCGACAAGGCGGCAAAACTGGAGATCATGCGTGACAGCCGGCTTGGCACCTACGGCGCGCTCATTCTCATGGTCAGCTTTGCCGCGAAGGTGTCAGCATTGGCGGTTTTGCCCATGACCGCCGTTGTGCCCGCCCTGGTCACTGCACATTCCCTTGCGCGAGGCGCGTTGCCAGTATTTTCGCACTCGCAACCGCGCGCACGCAACGACGGGCTGGCTGTCGCCTCGGTAAGGCCTGACTCATCAACGATGGTGATCGCCGCGGCGCTTGCGCTGCTCATAGTGTTCCTGTGCCTGCCTGCGACGGAAGCTCTCATGTCGGCCATTGCCGGGGTTCTTGGCAGCGGCAGCATCGTTTTGATCGCAAGACAGCAGATCGGCGGCGTAACAGGAGATGTGCTTGGAGCGGCTGAACAGCTCGGGGAAACTTGCGTTCTTCTGGTGCTCGCCGCTCGCTTTGCGTAGCGAGCAACTATGACCAACGAAACGCAGCTATGGCTCGTCCGTCATGCGCCTGTTTTGGGCCCTCGCGGCGTCGTTCATAGTCCGGATGCGCCTGCTGATGTCAGCGATCTCACCGCCCTCAGCAGGCTTGGCGCAAAACTACCGTTAGAAGCGCCTGTGTTCGCGAGCCCGGCGCGTCGCACGCTGGAAACGGCAGTCGCGCTGGGCTTGAAGCCGGCGGAAGAGCCTGCATTTCGGGAACAGAATTTTGGTTCGTGGACCGGACGCCGGCACAATGACATCGAAGTTGAACTGGGGGCCGCGTACCGGGAGTTCTGGCGGCATCCGTCATCTAACAGACCTCCCGGCGGAGAAAGTTTTGTCGACCAGATCGAACGGGTTCGCGCGCGACTCCAGAAGCTTCCGCATGGCAATGTCATACTGGTGGTTCATTCGGGCACGGTTCGAGCAATTCTCGCCATCGCTTTGGACATGGTCCCGGATGCGGCTCTTAGGTTTGTGGTTGACCCGCTATCGCTGACCCGGATCGACCGGTTGGAGAACGGCTATCGGGTCATTGGTGTAAACAGGTAGCCCAGGTCGGGAACGCGGGCGTTTCCGTCAATTGTGCCAGGCGTCCTTGAACCTCGGGCTCGATAACGACGGCTTCGACCAGGGCGCGGACGGTCGCAATTAATTCGGCGCATTCGCCGTTGCCGTCGTCGGCGAGCTTGGTGGCCTGCACACACATCTGGTTGGCATATCTGAGCGCGCAATTCGGTCAAAGGCTACCGTGACGGTGGCCTTTGACGTTTGTTTTACCGAATACTTCGCCGGATCAATGTCCCGCCCATGTTAAAATATGATGGACATATCGGGTGGCCTCTTCTGGCGTTAATGGCCGGTACTCGTAATCGCCGTCCTCGCGTACACGCCATGCGTGGAGCGTCTGGTTGATATATATCGGGCGATCCACGTCCCAAATTCCGACCGGCGGGCCGAACATACGCGCGTTCCAGAGCCGGAAGCCCCTCACCACGTTTTTGAAAGGCTTCACCTGTTCGACTCCGAGAGTGATTTCCCGCGTCGGCAAAAAGGTATTTGTGCTCCGGATAGTCGGGGCGTGTCGTCATTCGGATGGTGGACGACGCGCCTATGCCGCTTCACCATTTGGGTGACGCGAGCGACTGACAGAGCGAGCTAGTCTGCTGATCCGGCGGCTGCTATGGACAAGCATTACCTGACCCAAACTGCTTGGTTGTTGCGCGCGATCGCGACTCATCTGAACAGCCTGCACGGTGCGTCAGAGCATATCCCGGACAAGCCCGACAGGGAGGAATTTGAGCGGCGGCTGAGAGCGGTCATAGCGGCGATCAACACTGACATTCTGCCGATAGTCGAAAGACAATTGCTCCGTGACGATCCACTGAAATCGCTTGAGCGATTCAAAGCAGTCGACAATCTACCGTGATTGCTGTTTGCCGTGTCGCCAACTCCAAGGCGGAATGAACCCCGCCTTGCCGCATACCGGCCTTCGCTCGTGACGCGGTTGCACCTCAGTGTTCACCTCGTTGAGGCCTTGCGAGTTCGGCCGCTGGTCAAGCTGAAAAGAAAAGACCGCCAGCTGGCGGTCCTTTCCGTAATTAGATTCAGCTGATTGCTAGAAGCGCCCGGCGCGCTCTCTCGCAATGGCCTGGGTAGAAACCGTCGGCGGCTTCGGAGGTAATGCGGCAGTTGGATTGGTGACGCCGCTGGTTGCGGTGGATGCCGCGGTGGTCGGAGTGCTGGCCTTGCCTAATTGGGCATTGCTTCCGATCGAACCATTTTTGGTCGGACTACCGACATGAGGGTATACATGCCTCTTCCAATCATCTTTGGGCTTCTTTTTCTTTTCGTCGTCTGCCTCTTTCCCCGGTAGCGGCGGCCCCAATGGATCCACGCCAGTGTACCCATTGCGCTGGTTCGTCGCAAAGCAAGCTTGCATGCGCCTCCCGCATACCGATTGAATCGTACTTCTCGGATAGCCCGCCAGAGTCAACTGACCATCACACTGATAAAGTTGGTCCCAACAATCGATCGGTAAGGCCGCAGCCGGGCCAAGTAAATATCCGATGCTCGTAAACCCGATTGCGGCGACAGCTAGAACCGTGCGCTTGTTGATCTCCTTTTTGCAGATCTCGGCTGCCGAGATCATGCGCCACAACAAGTTCGCGCGCGTCGTCTGCTAGGAGGATGAACCTCATATGGCAGTTCGCGAAGCCGCAAAGGCGCGGCCTGCGATGGGCTGCACTAGCGACGGTCGCCAGGCAGGCAAAGCCGGTCTGAACCAGCAAGTGAGAACCTGTTCGGTCGCCTCGTCGGCGCGCACGCTTAAAAGCAGGCTTATCGAGCGGGTGGTCCCACCGACGGCTTTCGAATCGTTTGACGCGTTCAATCGGTTGGGCGTTCCGGGGAGGAAACGGAAATGCAACTGATAGTTAAGCAGATCAGTTACCTTGCGCACGGGGTCGAGTACGGCACCTCCAGGGACGACGAATACAGGATAGTCGTTGCCTTCAACATCATGATTCGCGGGCTGATCGACCGGCGAACCGCGCGTTCGGATTTGAAATAGTGTGACACCTTCGGGTGTCTCCCATGTCGATTCAAGGTAGCGTGGTATGTCGATCCATTGCGGGCTTGAGTGACCCGACAACAGAAAATCTAGAAAATTCGGATTCGTCGAAGCGCGACAAGGTTCCGTCCGCCGATCAAATCGGGATTTGATGCGTCCAATCAAAGGATTGCCGCGTTTCGAGTCCGCGTTCGCGGGCATCACAATTCTGTCGGCACGCGATGCGAAGACAATTCAAGGTTGCTAGGCCGTCCTTGCGATGGAACAATTGCGTCCATAATTCGTCTCTGTACGTACATCGACTGCCGAAGCCCTTTGTATAGTCACGGAGGATTTCCATGGCGCGAACCGGAACGTCGCCGGCCCTCCATAAAGGGCCGGCGAACAGGCCCAAGCGTTCCCTGGATGAGACCCGCGCAATTTGGCTTGATGCATTTCATCGCGTACGCGCGGAAACGGAAAGGCGCGCGTCGTATCTGTCGGCCGAAGACCAGATCGTCCAGTCGATGGCGGATGCAAGCCCGGCCAAATGGCACCGCGCGCATGTCACCTGGTTCTTCGAGCAATTCCTTCTGGTGCCGCACGATCCCGCGTATCGGATCTTCGACCAACGATTTCCATTTCTTTTCAACTCCTACTATATCGCCGCCGGTCCGCGTCATGCGCGGCCGCAGCGCGGCCTGATCACGCGCCCGGACGGTGCGGAAGTCGCTGCCTACCGCGCGCATGTCGATGCCGCAGTCGAGCGGCTGATTGTGCAGGTTCCAGCCGAAGCGACGGCGCGCCTCTTCACGATCGTCGAGATTGGACTGCACCATGAGCAGCAGCACCAGGAATTACTGCTCACTGACATTCTCCACGCATTTGCGCAGAATCCCACCCATCCGGTTTACGACGCCAAATGGCGGCCTCCGCACGCGACGCTGGGCCCGCGCGGTTATGTCGATGTGCCCACCGGCGTGCATGCGATCGGTCATGGCGGTGACGGCTTCTGTTTCGACAACGAAACGCCGCTTCACGACGAGCTCATTCCGCGCGTACGGATCGCCCGTCATCTCGTCACGAACGTCGAATGGCTCGAATTCATCTCCGCGGGCGGTTACACGACGCCGTCACTTTGGCTCTCCGACGGCTGGACGGCGGTCCAGACCGAAAACTGGCAGGCGCCGGGCTATTGGCGGCAGAAGGATGGAGCCTGGCATGTCATGACATTGGGCGGCCTCAGACCCGTCGATCCGGCCGCTCCGGTGCAACATGTCAGTTATTACGAGGCCGACGCTTTCGCGCGCTTTTCCGGAAAACATCTGCCGAGCGAAGCGGAATGGGAGACCGCGGCGCGCCATGACATCATCGCCGACGCTTTCGGCATCACTTGGCAATGGACGCGCAGTGCCTATCTACCGTATCCGGGCTATCGCGCCGTCGAAGGGGCGCTTGGCGAATACAACGGCAAGTTCATGGTTAGCCAGATGGTACTCCGCGGCTCATCGCTGGCGACGCCCGAAGGCCATGAGCGCGTGAGCTACCGGAATTTCTTCTATCCACCGGCACGCTGGCAGTTCAGCGGTTTGCGGCTGGCCGAGTTTATCTGAAAGGCGCGAGATGGTTGCAGCAGCACTCAGAAAGCGTATTCCGCAAGATCAGGACCAATCCGAATTTGAAGCCGACGTGCTTGATGGATTGCGCACCATACCGAAACATATCCCGGCCAAATATTTTTACGATGCCGTCGGCTCCGATCTGTTCGAGCGCATCACCGAAGTTCCCGAGTATTATCCGACCCGTTGCGAAGTGAGCACTTTGCGACGGCACTCGGCCGATTTCGCGCCGCTCATCCCTGCGGGTGCTGCACTGGTGGAATTCGGCAGCGGCTCCAGTAAAAAGGCGCGCATCGTGCTGAGCGCCGCGCCAAAACTTGCCGCCTATGTGCCGGTTGATATCTGCGGCGAGATGATCGAGCGCGAGTCCGCCGAGCTGCGCGTCGATTTTCCTCAGCTCAAGGTGCTGCCTGTCACCGCGGACATATGCAAACCCTTCGAGTTGCCTGAGGAGGCCAAGGCCGCGCCCGCGCGCGTCGGGTTTTTCCCCGGCTCAACCATCGGCAATTTTGAGCCGCACGAAGCAGCTGATTTTTTACGCAATGCCGCAAATATTCTGGGGGAGAGCGCGACACTTATCGTCGGGGTAGACCTGATCAAGCCCGCCGAGGTGCTCAACGCAGCATATAATGATGCCGAAGGCGTGACGGCAAAATTCAACCTCAACCTGCTGACCCGCATCAATCGCGAGCTCGGCGGGAATTTCCGGCTCGACATGTTTGAGCATCACGCCTTTTACAATCGTGAAAAACACCGCATCGAAATGCACCTCGCCAGTCTGAAGCGCCAGAAAGTGCGGGTGGCCGGTGAAACGATTGATTTCCGCGTCGGGGAAACGATCCATACCGAGAACAGCTACAAATACAGCATCGAATCCCTGGGCGCTCTTGCGCGTGGAGCAGGCTGGGTGCCTGCGGGGGCGTGGACGGATTCCAGCAAATATTTCTCGATTCAGGCCTTCAGGCTCGGCAAGTAACTGCCAGAGTGACCGCAAGTGACTTGCTTGCCTTCATGCGCCTGCGCTAATCCTGCCGGAGCCCGATCCACCGCGGTCGGGCTCATTCATTTTGTTGAGGTGGAAGGCTTATGAAGATCGTCGGATTTGAAGCGAACAACGGCGTGCGTCTCGGTGTGGTCGATGGTGACAATGTCGTCGATCTTCAGTCTGTGGATGCAAATGTACCGACCGATCTCGCCGAGGTCCTGCGCCGGAGTAACGGTGACCTCTCGTCGATCGGCGGTCTCGCGAAGAAAGCGCCGGCATCCGCGCGCCGTCCCCTCGACGGACTCAAGTACGCGCTGCCGGTTGCGCATCCGGGCAAGATCATCTGCCTTGGCCTCAACTACCTCGATCATGTGAAGGAAGGCCCGCAACGCGACAACATCCCGAAATTTCCTTCGATCTTTTTTCGTGCTCTGACCTCGATGGTGCCTCACGAGCAGCCAATCGTGCGGCCGAAAGAATCAATCCAGCTCGACTATGAAGCCGAGATGGTTGCGATCGTCGGCAAGCGCGCCAAGCATCTGTCGATGGGCAACGCGGTCGACTGCATCGCGGGCTATTCATGCGCCAACGAGGGATCGATTCGTGAATTCCAGCGCCATACGACGCAATGGGGCATGGGGAAGAATTTCGATCGTACCGGCGGCTTCGGCCCGTGGATGGTGACCGCCGACGAAGTGCCTCCGGGCGGCAAAGGTCTGAAGATCATGAGCCGCCTCAACGGTAAGACCATGCAGTCCGACAACACCGACAACATGATGTTCCCGTTGGCCGAGACCCTGGTCTATCTCACCAAGGGCATGACGCTGGAGCCCGGCGACGTCATTCTTACGGGGACGCCGTCTGGTGTCGGCCATGCGCGCAAGCCCGATCCGGTCTGGATGAGAGCCGGCGATACCTGCGAAATCGAGATCGAAAAGGTCGGTGTTTTGCGCAATCCCATCGCGGACGAGAAGTAAGCTGCCCCTCCCGTTGACAACGCGGTGCGCAAACGAGTTCCCTAAACAACAATAACAGGCACGCCCCGTGGGGGAGGCGCGCCGGACAAAGGGAGGATGATCGTGAAACGCACCTATATCGCAGCGGCTATGTCTGCGGCCTTGGCAGTTGCGGCGGCTGCGCCGTCGGCACGTGCACAGGATTGGCCGTCGAAGCCGGTTCATATTTTGGTTGGGTTCGGTGCCGGCGGCGGGACCGATGTCGCCACGCGCATTCTCGCTGACGGCCTGGCCGAAGCGCTCGGTCAACAATTCGTCGTCGAGAACCGCCCCGGTGCGGGCGGGACGATCGCCGGTGGCATCGCCGCCAAGCAGCCGAAAGATGGATACAACCTTCTTGCCATCAGCATGGGTCATTCCGTTTCGGCCGTTATGGTCAAGCAGGTGCCCTATGACGCCGTGAAGGATTTCGAGCCGGTCGGAATATTCACCAATTCTGCTTTCGTCGTCGTCGTGCCCAAGAACTCGCCGGCGACCGACATCAAGAGCCTCATCGAGTACGTCAACAAGCAGCCCGGCAAGCTTAACTACTCCACGGTCGGCCTGGGGTCGACGCAGCATCTCATTGCCGAGCATTTGCGTCAGCGTGCGTCGATCAACGCGCAGGCCGTTTCTTACCGCACGACCGGCGAGGTGGTGAGCGCGCTGCTTCGCGGCGATGCGGCCTTTGCCGTCGAGCTCTATCACCCTATTCGCGGTCAGGTGGATTCCGGCGAGCTGCGGATCCTCGCGGTCGCTACGCCGACGCGGTGGCCGGCGATTCCAAATGTGCCGACGCTCGCCGAAAGCGGCGTGAGCGGCATTGGCTATCTCGGTTGGTACGGCCTGGTGTTCCCGGCCGGCACGCCCAAGCCGATTGTCGACAAACTTCACAAGGCGATGCAGGACGTTCTGTCCAAGGATGCTGTCAAAAAACGTCTTGAAGGCATCGGCGCGGTTGCGAATCTGTCGACACCTGCCGACTTCACCAAAGTGATCCAATCCGACATCAAGACATTCCAGGAGGTCGCAAAAACGGCCGGTCTTGAAGCGAAATAGCGAATATCAACGACAAGAGGAATGAAAATGGCCGATCAGTTCAACGTGCTCGTCATTTGCGGGTCGCTCCGCAAGGGTTCGTACAATGCCGCACTGACGCGCGCGTTGCCGGGTTTGGCGCCGCCTGGAATGAAATTTGCGGCGGCGCCTGCCTTTGAGACGCTGCCGCTCTACAACGCGGACATGCAGGAGGCCTCCGGCTTCCCCGGACCGGCGCAAGATCTCGCGACGGTGATCCGCGCTGCCGACGGAGTCCTGTTCGTAACCCCCGAGTACAACTGGTCGATGCCCGGCGGCCTGAAGAATGCCATCGACTGGGTCTCTCGGATGAAAGAGCAGCCGTTCGAAGGCAAACCGGTCGCCATTCAGTCCTGTTCGCAGGGTCCGCTTGGCGGCGCGCGCATGCAGTATCACTGGCGCATGTCGATGACGTTTCTCAAGGCTTTCATCTTCGGCACGCCGGAAGTGTTCGTCGGCAACGCGGCGGCCAAGTTCAACAAAGACACGCTTGAGCTGACGGACCAGGGCACCAAAGACGCGGTGAAAGCGCAGCTCACGGCGTTCGCGAAGTTCATCGAGAGAATGAAACGTTGACCGCTCGTCCCCGCGGAAGCGGGGACCCAGAAACTTCGATGCGGCATTCATGGTCTGAATTTCCCGCATAGGCGTGCGGAAGCACGCCGTCCTTCGGACCGGCTATGCGCGGGAATGAGCGGAGAATTGGGCTAACTCGCCGCCTGCGCGCGCTTCGGGAAGAGCTGCGGCCGCAGCTTCGGGTGGCCGGCCATGGTTTTCGGTGCATAGGGGGTCTCGGCGCCGAGCTCTTCGGCCGCGTGCCAGGCCCAGCGCGGATCCCAGATCGCCGCGCGCGCGAGGCAGATCAGGTCCGCTTTGCCGGACGCGACGATGTCCTCGGCCTGCTGGAAGCCGGCGATCAATCCGACCGTCATGGTGGTGATGCCGCTTTCCTTCTTCACCTTCTCGGCGAAGGGCACCTGGTAACCGGGTGACAACGGAATTTTCTGCAGCGGCGACAGGCCTCCGCTCGAGACGTCCATGTAGTCCATGCCGCGCTTCTTGAGCTCCTTCGCGAGAACGACGGTCTCCTCCGGGGTCCACCCGCCGTCGACCCAGTCGGTCGCCGACACACGCATCCCGATCGGCTTCTGCTCCGGCCACACGGCGCGCACCGCCTCGAACATCTCGATGGCAAAGCGCATGCGATTTTCGAGCGAGCCGCCATATTCGTCGATGCGCTGGTTGGACAGGGGCGACAGGAACTGGTGCGCGAGGTAGCCGTGCGCGCCGTGCAGTTCGATCACGTCATAACCGATGCGATCGACACGCTTGGCGGCGGTGGCGAATTCGCCGATACAGCGCTTGATGTCGTCCTTCGTCATTGCGTGCGGCACCGCCCAGCCGGTGTCGTAGGGAATTGCTGACGGCGCTTCCGGCGTCCACGTGTCCGGCCCATCGAGGATCGGCTTGCCGCCGGCGGCCGGCGGCGTGGTTGGCCCCTTGCGGCCGGCATGGGCAAGCTGCACGCCGAGCTTCGCCACGCCGTATTGCCGGCAGAAATCGTACACGCGCTTGAGCGCGGCCTCGTTGTCGTCCGACCACATGCCGGCGCATTTCGGAGAGATGCGCCCTTGCGGATTGACGTTTGTCATCTCGCACATCACCAGCCCCGCGGCGCCAAGCGACATATTGCCGAGATGCATCAGGTGCCAGTCATTGGCCGAGCCGTTGTTCGAATTGTACTGACACATCGGCGAGACCACGACCCGGTTCGGCAGGGTCAGACCGCGCATGGTGATGGGAGAAAACAGAACGCTAGCCATTGGGAAGGCTTCCTTTCACTGAGAAAACGTCACATGCCGGTGTGATAGGCATGCATGGCGACGACGAGACAGCTGATCGCCCAGAACACGCAATATTCGATGCCGCCGATGACCCAAATCCAACTCTTCGTGACCTTGTAGGTGGCGGCGCCCGCAACCAGCAGATGGATGAATGCGATGAAGGCAACATATTGGAGGTAGATGCCGAAAAACAACCCGATGCACAGGACCGTCTCGATCGCGCCCGCTATGTACATCCAGGTTGCCGGCGGCCTGAAGCCCGCCTTGACGAAGAACTCGAGCGTTGCTGGCACGGTGATCTTGCCGACGATGTGCGGAATGAAGAACAACGCGCAGATGATGCGCAGGATATTGAACTCATTGAGCAGGTTGAATTTGTCGGCAAGCGACATGTCCGTTGTCCCCCCGGTGGTTTGATGCCCCACCACTATTCAAATTCGCACTTCCTGGCGCGCGCGCCAACCCCTCGCGTCGTTCCTAGAGTTTCTTGCCCTTGAGCCAGGCCTCGCCCTTGGCATAGAGCGCCGCAAGCGGCGCGCCGTCGAGCCCCGGAAGCTCGTCCTTGATCGTGTAACCGATCTTGCTCTGCAGGTAGGCGAGGTGGCGGTAGCCTTCCGGAAATTGCGCCAGATGCGCCTTGTCGAGCGTGAGCCTTGCATCTGGCTCGACCGGGTCAATGCGGTCTTTCTCGTAGGCGAGCCGTCTCAGTACGATGCCCCAGTGGCCTTTGCGCTTTTCCAGAAAATCGTAGAAACGTCCGGTGCACACGACGTCGCACAGCACGCCCTCGACTTTTGCGCGTTGCGAAATCGTCATCTTGGTCTGTGCGATTGCCCGCTTGCCTTTGATGTCGACGCTCATCCCGCCAAGCATGTGCATGATGCGCACGCCGCGATCGTAGCCTTCCTGACTGACACGGATGAAATCCTCGTAGGAGCCCTGAAACCAGGTCGCCCACATCTGCCCGTCCTTGTGCCAGACGGTGCGGAAGCGATCCCACATGCGCGCGTCGCGCCAGAGCACCCAATTCTCGATCAGGTCGCGGATCGCAAGACGATCGGCGGTATCGCGCGGCATGAGTGATCTCCCCTATAGCAACGTCATGCCCGCACTTGTTGCGGGCATCCACGTCTTGCATGATCAACCATAAAGACGTGGATGGCCGGGACAAGCCCGGCCATGACGGGGATTTGGAGGGATCATGCCGAGGCTCGCTGGAAAAACCGCGATCGTCACGGGCGGTGCCAAGGGTATCGGCCGCCATTATTC
>JACZDD010253675.1_pt1 | contig 11653 bp, 10 predicted proteins | sample 8641771 | NCBI WGS metagenome assembly JACZDD01 (sample SAMN15324614, study PRJNA640507) | soil metagenome | isolation source: intercropping peanut in the second line | place: China: Luxin town, Laibin City, Guangxi Province | collected 2019-07-25 | depth 10cm m | reverse complement strand
TCGCCGCCGATCACGATCTTGAAGCCGTTGTAGTCGGGCGGGTTGTGGCTGCCGGTCACCGACACGCAGGAACCGGTGTTGAGCTGGAACGCCGCGTAGTAACTGACCGGCGTCGGCACCGCGCCGATGTCGATCACGTCCACGCCGGCCGCGCGCAGGCCCTCGATCATGGCGCCGGACAGTTCCGGCCCAGACAGGCGGCCATCGCGGCCGACCACGATTTCATGCAGATCCTGGTCGCGCACCGCACTGCCGATCGCGCGGCCCAGTTGCCGTGCGACGCCTTCGGAGAGGGTTTGGCCGACCACGCCGCGGATGTCGTAGGCGCGGAAGATGCTGCGCTCGGGAATCGGATCGGCCTCCGCCGGCGTGGCTGCGGCTGCCTTTTGTACTGCGGGTTTCACGGTTGCCTCGGGTTTGCGAACGGAAGGTGCGGCGGCGATCATATCGGACAGCACTGGTTCGTCCGCCACCGGCGCGCCGCCCAGCCGCGCACGCACATGCGGACGCCACCACAACAACGCGACACCCGCCACCAGCGCGGCCAGCGAGAGTAGCAACGCGGCAATGAATGATTCGGTGACGGGCAGCCAATACGCGGGTGGCGTGGTGGTGATGCGGTACAGGCTGTGCGCAATCGCCACGCCCTCATCGTCCGCAGTGGACAGGCTGCTGGCGCCCGCGCTGGCCAGCACGATGTCGCCGGACTTGTTGCTTTGCCGCAGGTCGATCCGGCCCGCGCTGACGCCCGCGGCTTGCAGTGCGGCACGCAGCGGTGCGTCGCTGAAATCCACCGTCGCGTAGGCCAGCGGTTTGCCGTTGGCGCCCATGATCGGCCCCGCGTAGCTGACGACCTTCGGCACCGGCGACTGCGCGGGGCCCACGTCGTCCTCGCTCAGCGTCGTCATCAATTGCGCCGCGCGCGCGTAGCCAAGCAGACCCAGGTTGCCGTGCAGCACCTCGTTCAATTGCGCGCTGTAAACCGTCACCGCTTGCGCGTCGTGGAAACCGGTCTTGATGGCTTGCGCCGCGGCGTCGCGCGTGGCCGGATCGTCGGCGGCCGTCAGTTGCGCCACCAGCGCCGGCCGCGCCAGCGCAATGCCGACCTCGGCGCGCTGCCCGGCCACGATGACCGCAATTTTCTGCGCCACCTGCTGTCGCACCTGCAGCAGCGCCTGCGTGGCACTGCCCTGGTGCCACGCCAGCCACGCCTGCCAGCCCATGAACAGGCCGAACAGGCACAGCAACGTGCCCGCCGCCAGCAACAGGTCGGCCACGATGGCCGCGATGCCGCGCCGCAGGCTGAAGCGGGCCTTGACCGCGCGTGCCGCCGCCTGCACCTGCTGCGTGCTGCCCGGCTTGCCGGCTATCGGTTCGTCCGCCATGTGCTACGCGACCCCTGTCGATCCAAACCCGCCGGCCCCGCGTGTGCTGGGCGCGAAATCATCGACCATTTGCCACGCCACCCGCGCGACCGGAACCACCAGCAACTGCGCGATGCGATCGCCGGGTTGGATGGTAAACGTCTCCCTGCCCCGGTTCCAGCAGGAAATCATCAACGGGCCCTGGTAATCCGCGTCGATCAGGCCGGTCAGGTTGCCCAGCACCAGTCCGTGTTTGTGGCCGAGGCCCGAGCGCGGCAGGATCAGCGCACACCAGCCAGGATCACCAATGTGCATGGCAAGGCCGGTGGGCACCAGCACGCTCTCGCCCGGCGCCAGGGCGATGGCGGCTTCCGGCGCGGCACGCAAATCCATTGCTGCGCTGCCGTCGGTGGCGTAAGCGGGCAAGGGAATGGTGTCGCCAAGGCGCGCGTCGAGGATTTTCAGTTGCACAGTGGGAAAACGGGCAGGGGTCATAAACAAACGGCGTCATTCCGGGGCACTTTCCCGGGTTTCATCGGGAAAGTGAACCCGGAACCCAGCGCCTTTGATCTTCCGGATGATGGCGAAAGACGCTGGGTTCCGGCTTTCACCGGAATGACGCGGTATCTCGTTTCGGGCATCATTCCGTCGGGCATCGGTCACGGTAGTGCGCGGCGATGCGTGCCACCAGCGTGCGTGCCAGCTCGGATTTCGAGGCGCGCGGCAGGGTTTCGCTGCCACCGGCCCAGATCAGCTCGAGCGCGTTGTCGTCGGCACCGATACCCAGGTTTTCGTTGACGTGGTTGGCGGCCAGCATGTCCAACCGCTTGCGCACCAGTTTTTCGCGGCCGTGTTCGGTGACGTGGTCGGTTTCGGCGGCGAAGCCGACCACGAACGGGCGTGGATTGCCGGCCGCGACTTCGGCCAGGATGTCGGGGTTTTCGACCAGCTCCAGCACCGGCGCGCCGGACGGACCCTTCTTGATCTTGTGTGTCGAATATTCGGCCACGCGCCAGTCGGCCACCGCCGCGGTGGCGATGAAGATGTCGGCATCGCGTACCGCGGCCAGCACCGCGTCGCGCATCTCGAGCGCGCTGCGCACATCGATGCGGCGCGCCACGCCTGGCGGTGTCACCAGCGCCACGGGACCCGCCACCAGCGTCACTTCCGCGCCGGCCGCAACGGCTGCCGCGGCGACCGCAAAGCCCATCTTGCCCGAGCTGCGGTTGCCCAGGAAACGCACCGGGTCGATGTCTTCATAGGTGGGGCCGGCGTCGATCACGACCCGCACGCCGGCCAGCGCGGCCTCAGGCGACATGCGTGTGGTCCGGCGCCGTCAGCGCCTGCACCAGTTGCTCGGGTTCCAGCATGCGGCCCGGTCCCGATTCGCCTTCGGCCAGCGGCCCGTTGGCAGGGCCGAGGATAGCCACGCCGCGCGCGCGCAGCGTCGCGACGTTCGCTTGTGTCGCGGGATGCAGCCACATCCGGTGATTCATTGCCGGCGCCACCGCAAGCGGCGCGGTGGTGGCCAGGCACAAGGTGGTCAGCAAGTCGTCGGCGAAACCGTGCGCCAGTTTCGCCAGCACGTCGGCCGAGGCGGGCGCAATCAGCACGGAGTCGGCCCAGCGCGCGAGTTCCAGATGACCCATGCCCATTTCCGCCGCGGCGTCCCATAGTCCGTCACGCACCGGTTGTCCGGACAAGGCCTGGAACGTGAGCGCGGTGACGAAACGTGCGGCGTTGCCCGTCAGCACCACACGCACCTCGGCACCCGTGGCGCGCAGGCGGCGCACCACCTCGCACGCCTTGTAGGCGGCGATGCCTCCGCAAACCCCGAGCAGAACGTGCCGCTGCGCGTTGGGGCGGTGTTCCCTGACGCTCACGTCGGACCCCACTGACAAGCAAACCGGCGACTAGCTTACCGGATTCCGCTGTGGTCACCGCTGCGAACGACGCTGCGGTGGGTCCATCGTTTGGGGTGTTCGGTCCCCTTCGACAAACTCGGGACAGGCTTCGACACCTCGGGACGAACGGTTGACGGCGAAGCGCCCGTTCGTCCCGAGCCTGTCGAAGGACGAACAGTGCATCGAGAGGCACATTCCCGAGGGCATTGCGGAGGATTCAAGCGATGAGCATTCGTGACTGGCCCGCAGGTGAACGCCCGCGTGAAAAATTGCTGGCACGGGGTGCCGCGGCGCTGACGCCGGCGGAATTGCTCGCGGTGTTGCTGGGCAGTGGCGTTCGTGGCTCCAGTGCGGTGGACATGGGCCGCGTGCTGCTGGCGCGCGCGGGCAGCTTGAACGCGTTGCTGGGCAACGAACTGGCTGCGGTGCCGGGGCTTGGCCCGGCCAAGCGGGCGCGGTTGGCTGCGGCACTGGAACTGGCGCGGCGCTGCCTGGGCGAGGAACTGGTGGCGCGCACCGCGCTGACCAGCCCGCGCGACAGCGCGGCGTTCCTGAAGGCGCAGCTCGCGCACCGGCCTTATGAGGTGTTCGCGTGCCTGTTCCTGGACAACCGTCATCGCGTGTTGGCTTTCGAGGAACTGTTTCGTGGCACTCTGGATGGCGCGTCCGTGCATCCACGCGAAGTGGTGCGCGCGTCGTTGAAGCACAATGCGGCAGCCGTGATCCTGGCGCACAATCACCCCAGTGGTGTGGCCGAGCCGTCGGCTGCCGACCGCAACATCACGCATCAATTGCGCGATGCCCTGCAGCTGGTTGGCGTGCGGGTGCTGGATCATCTGGTCGTCGGGGCGGGCGAGCCCACTTCGATGGCTGCGCGTGGCTTGCTCTGAACGGCCGCGACGGGCCGCACGGCCTCGCATCGGCGGGAAAAAGGGCTTGACAATCAGGATTCCCGGCGCACGCCACGTCATCCAGTTATGCACAATCCGCTGACACAAGCGGTTGGCCGCGGCTTCTCGTGTTTATTCCCTGAATCATTTGTACTATCATGAAACATATGAATAATTTTGTCTGACTCGTGATGAAATGGGTGGTGGATGGGCCTTGGCAGGTCACACTGCCCACGACTGTCCACCAAGTTATCCACAGCATTCGCGTTTGGTCGAAACCGGGTGCTGCGCTACGATGGCGGGCCGTTTTGCCTGCATGGCCCTGATCGTGAAAGACGCTCCGCGCGAGCTGCTGCACCAAGCGTTGGACAGCTTGCGCCGCGAGGGGGCGCTGACTGCGCCTGCGCCCGATGTCGTGATCGAACGCACGCGCTCGCGTGAACACGGCGACCTGGCTTGCAACATCGCAATGCTGCTGGCGAAGCAGGTGGGCAGGAAACCCCGCGACCTGGCGCAGGCGATCGTGGCCGCGCTGCCCGCCAGCCCGCTGGTCGACAAGGTCGAAGTGGCTGGTCCGGGGTTCATCAATTTTTATTTGAGTGATGCCGCGTGGCACGCGGAAATCCGCCGAATACTCGCGGAAGGTGTGCGCTACGGCCACAACACATCCGGTGCGGGCCACACGGTGGGCGTCGAATTCGTGTCGGCCAATCCGACCGGACCGCTGCATGTGGGCCATGGCCGCGGTGCCGCGCTCGGCGATTGCATCTGCCGGCTGCTGGAAGCCGGCGGCTGGAACGTCAAGCGCGAGTTCTACTACAACGATGCCGGTGTGCAGATCGCCAACCTTGCGCTGTCCGTGCAGGCGCGTGCGCGTGGCCTGGCACCCGACGATGCCGGTTGGCCCGAAGCCGGCTATCGCGGCGACTACATCGCGGATGTTGCCCAAGCCTACCTTGCCGGCGAGCGCGTCAGTGTCGAGGGTGGCACCGTGGCCGGGGCTGGCGATCCGAACGATCTCGACGCGATCCGCGCGTTTGCCGTGGCGTATTTGCGCCACGAGCAGGATCTCGACCTCAAGGCCTTCGGCGTCGTGTTCGACGTGTATTTCCTGGAGTCGTCGCTGTACCGCGACGGCAAGGTTGAGGAAACGGTGCGCGAGTTGACCGCGCACGGCTACACCTACGAGCAGGATGGCGCACTGTGGCTGCGCACCACCGCGTTTGGTGACGACAAGGACCGCGTGATGCGCAAGTCGGATGGCACGTACACGTATTTCGTACCCGACGTTGCCTATCACCTGTCGAAGTGGCAGCGCGGGTACGAAAAGGCGATCACCGAACTGGGTTCCGACCACCACGGCTCGCTGGCGCGCGTGAAGGCCGGATTGCAGGCGCTGGATTGCGGCATTCCGAAAGGCTATCCGGATTACGTGCTGCACCAGATGGTGACGGTGATGCGCGGCGGCGAGGAGGTGAAAATCTCCAAGCGCGCCGGCAGCTACGTCACCCTGCGCGACCTGATCGACGAAGTCGGCAAGGATGCGACGCGCTATTTCCTGGTGGCGCGCAAGGGCGACTCGCAGCTGGTGTTCGACATTGACCTTGCGCGTTCACAAACCAACGACAACCCGGTGTATTACATCCAGTACGCGCATGCGCGGGTGTGTTCGGTCGAACGCCAGATGCGCGAGCGCGGCATCGCGTTCGACGTGCACACAGCGGCTTCGCAGCTGGATCGGCTGGATGGCGACTACGCGCGCAGCGTGATGTTCGAGTTGTCGCGTTTCCCCGAAATCGTCGCGGCCGCGGCCGACAACCGCGAACCGCATCTGCTGGCACAATATCTGCGCGAACTGGCCGGCGCGTTCCACGTCTGGTACAACGCCGAGCAGTTCCTGGTGGACGACGCAGGCTTGCGCGATGCGCGCGTGGCGCTGGCGTATGCCGTGCGCCAGGTTCTGGCCAACGGACTCGGCATGCTGGGTGTGTCGGCGCCGGAATCGATGTAACGTCACGCTCTGCAGCGACCCTTTGACGCGGCCCCGGTGGGCTGCAGGCAATCCATACGAGGTTTGGCAGTGGCAACTCGCAACAACCGACAAGCGGTACGCAACGGCGGTTCCAATTTTCCGGGCTGGGCCTTGTTCCTGGCGGGCGTGGTCGTCGGCCTGATCCTGTTCGCCTTCGCCAGCCGGCACCTGCCCAGCCTGCGTCGCGCGGACCAGCCACAGGCCAATCCCAACGCGGTGGCGCAGCCCGGCAGTTCACCCGGCATCGCTGCTACCGGCAGCGCGCCGTCCAGCGCCTCGCAGTTCGATTTCTACAAGGTGCTGCCCGAGAAGGAAGTGGTGATTCCAAACGCGGAATTGTCCGCGATGGCCAAGGCCGAGCAGCAGAAGGCCGCCGCGGCCAACAACGCCAGCACCGCCGCACCGGCCGCGGCCAGTGCGGGCACGAACGCAAATACCACCGCGGCGTCCTCGAAGGGCACCTATGTGCTGCAGGTTGGCGCGTACCCGGATTCCGGCGCGGCGGATGCGAAGAAGGCGGAGTTGGCACTGCAGGGCTTCACGGCGCACGTGCAGACCATCAATCTGGATGGCAAGACCTGGAACCGTGTTCGCCTGGGCCCGTTCGCGACGGCCACGGAATTGCAGGCGATGCAGAAGAAACTGCAGGCCGCGGGCTTCCAGGCCATGCCCATGAAGGAAAAGTAGGCGCGGCTCCGCGCGCACCCTAACCGTGGATTTGGTTATCCCGGACGCCGTGCAGCCGCGATCCGGGACCCAGCGCCTTATGCATTGTCGTCAAGCCTGAAAATCACCCGACTCCGACTTGCGCCGGAATGACAACGGTTCTGTTGTTCGCAGCCACACCGCACGTTGAAGACTGGCACCAAGCGGGTCGCTAGAATGGCCGGATGACCACCAAGACCGTGCTTGTCACCGGCGCCTCCGCCGGCTTCGGTGCCGCCATCGCGGCAAAGTTTGCGCAACACGGCTGGCGCGTGATTGCCTGCGCCCGACGCGCGGATCGCCTGGCGACGCTGGTCGAACGTTTCGGCCAGGATCGCGTGCACGCCGCCGCGTTCGACATCCGCGACGAAGCCGCCACGCGCGCGGCGCTGGCGGCAGTACCGGAAAACTTCCGCGACATCGACCTTTTGGTCAACAACGCCGGTCTCGCGCTGGGCACCACCAAGGCGCAGGATTCCGACTTGGCGCAGTGGCGACAGATGATTGATACCAACATCACCGCACTGGTGACGTTGACACACGCGTTGCTGCCGCAACTCATCCAGCGCCGTGGCGCGATCGTCAACATCAGTTCCATTTCCGGCACGCATCCGTACACCGGTGGCAACGTCTATGGCGGTACCAAGGCGTTCGTGACGCAGTTTTCCGCCAACCTGCGCTGCGACCTGCACGGCACTGGCGTCCGCGTCACCAACATCGAGCCCGGCATGGCGGAAACCGAGTTCACGCTGGTGCGCACCGGCGGCAACCAGTCCGCGTCGGACAAGCTGTACGCGGGCGCGCATCCGATCGTCGCGGCCGACATCGCCGACACCGTGTGGTGGGTAGCCAACCTGCCACCGCACCTGGACATCACGCGACTCGAAGTGATGCCGGTCAGCCAGTCTGCGGCCGGGTTGCAGGTGGCGCGCGACGCCTGACGGGCACCAGGCCGGGGCTGCGCGGCCTGCCCAAGCGGGTTGCACGCTTCACGACCGTCATTCCGGAGCGGGCCGAAGGCCTGAATCCGGAGTCGATTGATGGTGTCGTCTTGCCACGTCCTGCACGACCTTGCGTGCATCCGAGAGCCGCTGGACCCCAGCCTTCACCGGGGTGACGCAAGAGTGTCGACCGATGTCTCTTACCGCGCCCCTGCGCGTCCCTGGTTGGCAACGGCGGCGGCCTTGGCGGCAATCGCGTCGGCATCACCAAGGTAGAAGTGCTTGACGGGTTTCAGGGCATCGTCGAACTGGTAGACCAGCGGTACGCCGTTGGGAATGTTCAGCCCGGTGATCTCGTGGTCGGAAATGCCGTCGAGATATTTAACCAGCGCGCGCATGGAATTGCCGTGCGCGGCCACCAGCACGCGCTGGCCGCCGCGGATCGCGGGCGCCAGCAACTCGTGCCAGTACGGCAACACGCGCGCCACGGTGTCCTTCAGGCACTCGGTCAGCGGAATCTGGCCCGGGTCGAGGCGCGCGTAGCGCGGATCGCCGGCGCAAAAATTGTCCTTCGGGTCCAGTGGCGGCGGCGGCACGTCATAGCTGCGGCGCCAGATGTGCACCTGTTCGTCGCCGTGTTGCGCGGCCACTTCGGCCTTGTTCATGCCGGTCAGCGCGCCGTAGTGGCGCTCGTTCAAGCGCCAGTCGGTGTGCACCGGCAGCCACGCCAGGTCCAGCGCGTCCAGCACGCCCCACAAGGTATGCACCGCGCGCTTCAGCACCGAGGTGTGCGCGACGTCGAACGCGTAGCCTTCCCGCTTCAGCAAATCGCCCGCCGCTGCCGCTTCCTCGCGACCCTGTGCGGACAGATCAATATCCGCCCAGCCGGTAAAACGGTTTTCCTTGTTCCACAGCGACTGGCCGTGGCGAATCATCACGAGGGTAAACATGGCAGCACCGGTTCCGAAAATCGCGTCATTTTAACGAATGCGCCTGGCGTGGCGGCGGGTGACCGCATGACACTCATCATGTGCAGACAATGACGGCTTGCCTATTGTCAACACCGCACTAGTCAGGCAGGCTAGCCGCATACAATCCGCACTGTCCAAAGCGCATCCGCAGGAGGTTTCCATGCGACTTGCACGTTTCGGCATCTTTGCCCTGTTGGCCCTGCCGCTGGCCCTGTCCGCCTGTGTCGATGGCGTCAACGGCTCGGTGGATGTGCCCGCCGGCACCAGCGTCACCGACGCCAGCACCGTCAACGGTTCGGTGCACGTCGAAGCCAAGGCCAAGGCCGACAAGGCGTCCACCGTCAATGGCTCGGTCGAGTTGGCGGATGGTGCCCAGGTGGGTGAGGTCAGCACCGTCAACGGGCACGTCACCCTTGGCCAGCACGCCAGCGTCGGCAGCATTTCGACCGTCAACGGCGCCGTCACGCTGGAAACCGGTGCCACGGCGTCCGGCAAGCTCACGGTGGTCAATGGCGCGATCAGCCTCGCCAGCGCGTCCTCCGTGGCCGGAGCGCTCACCGGTGTCAACGGCAAGATCAGCATTGACAGCGCCCACGTCGGCGGCGGCATCACCACTGCCAATGGCGACATCGACATCACTGGCAACGCGGTGGTGGATGGCGGCATCAAGGTCGTCAAGCCGGATGAAAAGGGCTTCTTCGGCATCCACTTTGACGACAACAAGGTGCCAACGATCACCGTTGGGCCCGGCGCCACCGTCAACGGCGCGCTCGACTTCGAACGCCCGGTCAAGCTGTACGTCAGCGACCAGGCCCACGTGGCCGGCCCGATCACCGGCGCGACCGCGGTGGAGTTCAGCGGAGCGACGCCGCCGGCGTCCTGATCGGCGCGGAGAGCGGGGAGCTTGCGGGCCAGCGGATCCGGAAACCGGAACGCCCGCAAGCTTTGCACAGGGTCGTCTTGCCTGGGACTGGCGGGTGCGCCGCCGGCGACCTCGAACGACAGGCAATGCCTGCGCCTTCCAAGCGCGGGCCGTCGGCTGACGAATTGACGGCCATTTGACGACAAGTTCCTGAAATAAACGATAAAACGAGCCGTTTTACGCGCGAAGGCGGCCTTGAATCGAGCGCCTTACCTTCCGGCACGGTTTGTGCAAGACTCCGAAGGTGATGCGAAAAATTTGAACTGCGTCACATTTGTAGTATAAGGAGTGCCCGTTTCGCGCGCGGTCCAGCCGGCGGCAGTAACGGAGCGGCACTACAGGAGGGCGTCAGCATGTTCCGACTGTTCCGACAACGTGCGCTGCGCTGGCAGGCGCTGCTGGTGCTGGTGGAATTCGGGCTGTTGGTGGGCTGCGTCTACGCTGCGGTGACCCTGCGTTTCTGGGGCAACACCGATGTGCAAAGCGCGTTCGGTCAAACCGTGCGCTGGCAGGCGATGCTGGTGGCGGGGGTACTGATCCTCGCGATGGCAGCCCTCGGGCTTTATCAGGTGCACCTGCGCGCCACGTGGCTGGGCCGTCTCGGCCGGCAAGGCGTCGCGTTCGTGCTGGGCTGGATCGCGCTGACGGTGCTTTATTACGCGTTCCCCGCAACTTACCTGGGGCGTGGGCTGTTGGGCATCGCGCTGGTGCTTGGCTACGCGGTGGTGGCCCTGTGGCGAGTGGCATTCCTGGGTTTCGTGGACGCCGACCTGTTCAAGCGCCGGGTGTTGATGCTGGGCGCCGGCAAGCGTGCAGCGGAAGTCGCCCACAAGATGCGCCGCAAGACCGACCAGCGCGGCTTCAAGATCCTGGGTTACGTGCCGGTTGGCTCGGACCCCGTCGCCGTGCCCGCGGAGTCGCTGCTGCACCCCGAGGGAAACCTGTGCAAGTGGGCGCGGCGGTATGGCGTGGACGAGATCGTGGTGGGCCCGGACGACCGTCGCGGCACGCTCCCGGTGGAAGTGCTTCTGGACTGCAAGCAACGCGGGGTGGCGGTGACCGAGCTGGCCGCGTTCTTCGAACGCGAAGCCGGCAACATCATGATGGACCTGACCAATCCGTCGTGGCTGGTGTTTTCGGAAGGCTTCAACATTTCTCCCTTGCGGCGGCGGATCAAGCGCACCTTCGACGTGGCCACCGCTTCGCTGGTGTCCCTGCTGGTGTGGCCTTTCATGCTGCTCACGGCCTTGGCGATCCGCCTGGATTCCGGTCGCGGCCGCCCGGTGTTGTATCGCCAGGAACGGGTCGGCGAGAACGGCCGGACCTTCAACCTGATCAAATTCCGCAGCATGCGCACCGACGCCGAGTGCGACGGCGTCGCGCGCTGGGCCAGCAAGCACGACGACCGGGTCACGCGGGTCGGACGTTTCATCCGCAAGGTGCGGCTGGATGAGTTGCCGCAGTTGTGGAACGTGCTGCGCGGCGAGATGAGCATCATCGGGCCGCGCCCGGAACGGCCGCAGTTCGTGGACGATTTCAACGCCCGCATCCGCTACTACTCGCTCAGGCACTGCGTGAAGCCGGGCCTGACCGGCTGGGCGCAGTTGCGTTACCCCTACGGCTCTTCGTTCGAGGACGCCCAGGAAAAATTGAAGTTCGACCTGTTCTACGTGAAAAACCACAACTTCGTCTTCGACCTGGCCATCCTGGTCCAGACCGTCGAGGTCGTGCTGTTCGGGCGCGGTGCGCGCTGAATTCCGGAGACTGTCATGCAAGTGAAACCGCTGCCACGCAACGGCGCCCTCGGGTTGTTGATCTTCGCCGTAATGCTGTTGTTCTCGGGCTGTGCCAGCACGCCCGCGGTAACCGCCTCCGCCACCAGTGCCGCCCCGACGATGGAGCGCTACATCATCGGTCCGGGCGA
>JACZDD010129283.1_pt1 | contig 11655 bp, 12 predicted proteins | sample 8641771 | NCBI WGS metagenome assembly JACZDD01 (sample SAMN15324614, study PRJNA640507) | soil metagenome | isolation source: intercropping peanut in the second line | place: China: Luxin town, Laibin City, Guangxi Province | collected 2019-07-25 | depth 10cm m | reverse complement strand
AAGCGGCCTCTGTTCTTGGGAGCCACATAACGGACGGCGCCACAGAAGAACTCAAATTAGACGGTATCGCGCCCTGGCCTTCAAGAAAGCGGGCAAGGTGCATCTCCGCTCGCGGAATAATAACGATTTCAATACGCGTTATTCCGGCATCGTAAAGGCGCTTGCACCCATGCCGGATGAGACCGGTCATCGACGGCGAGGTGGTGGCGCTCGATGAGGATGGCAGGCCATCATTCAACACGCTTCAGAATTATGGCTCAGCGGGCGCACCACTGCATTTCTACGTCTTCGACTTGCTCGTTCTAGAGGGCCGCGATGTGACAAACGAAACGCTGGAAACGCGGCGAGGGCTACTAGAGAAACGTGTCCTGCCGAAGCTGTCGGAGCCGATCCGGTATTCGCCCATCCTGAATGCCAGGCTTATCGATCTCGTCCAATCGGTGAAGGAACAGGGTTTTGAAGGGTTGGTGGCAAAGCGATGGGATAGCAAGTATGAGTCTGGCCTCCGCTCCGGTGCATGGCAGAAGATTCGGGTAAATCAAGCCAAGAGTTTGTCATCGCCGGATATACACCGTCGCCCAAAAACTTCGATGCGCTCGTGATCGGCTACTACCAGGAAAGCAAGTTGATGTTTGCCGCACGCACCCGAAATGGGTTCACGCCTGGGTCGCGGGCAGAGTTGGTTCAAGAAGATCAAGCCGCTTGAAATTCGAGAATGCCCGTTCGCAAATCTGCCTGAGAAGAAGTCAGGCAGGTGGGTGTGGGGCTTACGGCGGCAAAAGATGGCTGAATGCCGTTGGTTGTAGGTTCGAATCCTATTGAAGAGCCAATTTGTTTCCAATAACTTTCCAAATGTAGGGCCGCGGCGCCGGGGAAGCAATCGGAAACCTAAACCCTTCGCCTTACCACCGACTACAGGACTTGTCCCAGATCCGCTTCTAGAAAATTCGGCTTCTAAGGTGTCCGTTTGCCGATACGTAGTTAAGTACGAATGCTTACAGCACCTACCGTCGCCCTACTACTTTTAGGGCTAGGTGGATCGGCGCGGTCGGCCAACGTTTCGAATGCGCTTCGCACCACCTTGGCGCCCCTTGTCCTGGGACAGAGCACAAATATAGAAGGACGCATTGGTTCTCCGGCTCAACTGCTGGAAGCCATCAGCCCCAATAAAAAAAATCAACCAAATGAATTTCGGATTCCGCTTCCCTTCTCGAAAGATGCGGCTGTATCGCGCGCCGCATCGTGGTGGTCTGTCACACACACGTTGTATGTTTTTCTGAGCGCTGCCGTCGCAATTCTACTTGTTATCGCTTGGGCGGTTATTCTGCGGGTAATTATTCTGAAGCGCCATGTGACCGAGCAAATTGAAGTCAGTCGCCGTCAGCTTGCGGAAGCCGCCAGGCTGAAGGAGAAAGCGGAAGCCGCCAGCCGCGCAAAAAGCGATTTTCTGGCGAACATGAGCCACGAAATTCGCACACCACTGAACGGCATCATCGGTATGACGGAGCTGGCCATGTCGTCCTCGGGCATGGAGCAACACGAATATCACACCCTGATTAAGTCTTCCGGAGAGGCTTTGCTGGTAATTTTGAACGACATTCTCGACTACTCCAAAATCGAGGCCGGCAAGGTGACGTTGGAGGCTGTGGAATTCAGTCTGGAAGATGTCATCAGCACTTCTATCAAGAGCATTGCGCCTACTGCCCACAAGAAGGGTTTAGAGCTGACCTACTATCTGGAACCGAATGTACCTTTGAATGTAATCGGTGACCCGAGCCGATTGAGGCAGGTATTGCTGAACCTGGCTGGAAACGCTCTCAAATTCACGAGTCAAGGCGAAGTTGGCGTCAGAGTGAGCGTTGAAAGAGTGAGCGAATCGCGCGTTCAGCTGCACGTGGCGGTCAACGACACAGGAGTGGGAATACCAACGGACAAGCAGCGCAGGCTCTTTCAGCCATTCGAGCAGGCGGATTCGTCCACAACGCGCCGCTATGGCGGGACCGGCTTAGGCTTGGCCATCAGCGCGCGAATCGTGCAGTTGATGGGTGGCGTTATTTGGATGGAGAGCACGCCTCACAAGGGATCTACCTTCCACTTCACCGTTGAATTTGGCAGATCATCGTCGCTGGAAACTCTTGCTCACAAGACATCCTCAAATTTGAAGAACGTAAGCCTGTTGGCAATCGATGACAACGCCACGAGCCGGAGTATTATCGCCGATATTACATCCGGCTGGGACATGGAGACCGTATGTGCGGCCTCCGCATCAGCAGGACTAAGCGTGTTGGAGCAGTCGGCCGTCGGTGGCAAGCCATTTCAGGTGGTCCTTTTCGACGATCAGATGCCCGGGATGAATGGCGCTGAGTTCATCGAGCGCTTGGGGCTGAGCGCGGCCTCCGGCACTGCGACGATTATCATGTTGAGTTCTGCCAACGGAAGTTCTTCGCCTCACGGCGCCTCGAACTATTTGATAAAACCGATTGGCTTCACTGAGTTGCGTGCGGCCATCGAAAGGGCGCTAGCCGATCCCGATCAAAGGCAGGCGGCAACGATTGCTTGCCCGGGTTTCTCGGAAGTTGAAGGGTCCCTTCGCCTCCTGGTTGCTGAAGACAACGCCGTCAATAAGAAGGTGGCAGCGGCGATGCTCGGCAAGATGGGTCATCGAGTCACGGTGGTCAACAATGGGCTGGAGGCAATACTCGAATGGAAGCGCACGCCATTCGATCTCATTTTCATGGATGTGCAAATGCCGGAGATGGACGGGTTAGAGGCAACGCGCCAGATTCGAAAGCAAGAATCAGCCAAGGGAGTTAGAAGTCGTATAGTCGCTATGACTGCCAACGTTCTGGAGGGCGATCGCGAGCGTTGTCTGGCTGCGGGCATGGATGACTATGTTTCCAAGCCGATCAGCCACCGCGCCATAGCCGACGTAATTGAACGCATGACAATCAAGGTTCCCGAAATAACGTCCATAATTTAGACCTCGATTGAGGGCCGTCTATTGAAAGCACAAACTTTGCCGGACGGCTTCTCCGCGGTCGAGGCGATCGAACGCCGGATTCAGTTCTTCCAGCCGCACGCTACCGCTCAGCAGTAATTCGACTGGCAGCCGACCGGCGCGATGAAGCGCGATCAGTCGAGGTATATCGCGTTTCGGCACCGCCGATCCCATATACGATCCCTTCACGGTGCGTTCTTCGGCAACGAGGCTCACAATCGGGATGGACAGACGTTTTTGCGGCGACGGCAGGCCAACCGCGATGGTGACCCCGCCACGGCGGGTGGCTTCGTAAGCCTGGGTCATTACAGTTTCGATGCCGGTGCATTCGAACGCGTAGTCGACACCGCCGTGTGACAATTCCCGAATCATCGCCACTACGCCGTCGCCGGCCGGAACAGTCTCGGTAGCGCCGAGCTTTCGAGCGGTATTCAACTTTTCGGGAACAGTATCTACCGCGATGATCGATTGGGCGCCGGCAATACAGCCACCCACGACCGCGCTCAGACCGACGCCGCCGAGTCCGAATATCGCAATCGTCGAACCGGGTTCCACCCGTGCCGAGTTGATCACCGCTCCCACGCCGGTGATGACCGCGCAGCCAAACAGCGCACCAGTAGTGAGAGGAAAATCGCCATCAATCTTGATGAGAGATTCCGCGGCAGCGACCGTGAAATGAGAAAAGCCGGAGACTCCGAGATGATGGTGCAATGTTGCGCCGGCAGCGTTTGTAAAACAGCGCTCACCCGTAAGCAATGCCTGCAGCATTCGCCGCGGCGCCTTTCTCGCACAGCGCGGGACGCCCGACGGCACAGTACTGGCAGCGCCCGCAGGCGGGAACATACGAAAAGACAACATGGTCGCCTGGTGAAAAATCGTGAACGCCGCTTCCGACTTCCCGAATGATTCCCGCAGCTTCGTGTCCAAGCACCATCGGCATCACGCGTGGACGCGTGCCATTAATGACCGAGAGGTCGGGATGGCAAAGCCCCGCGGCGACGATCTCAACCAGCACACAACCGGGACCTGGGCCGGCAAGGCCCACTTCTTCGACGATCAGGGGTTTTGAGGCTGTATAGGGCCGCGTCCGATCCATCGAATACAAGACAGCGGCTCTGGTCTTCACGTAGAGAACATACTATACGTGATTCCCTGCAACCATCTCAGCGCGGCGGAATCTAACGAAACTAGGCAACAACGATGCCGAATTATCAAAAAAATCCAGAAGCCATTTCCCGGCTTTCTCCGGAGCAGTATGCGGTGACGCAGCGGAATGCGACGGAGCGCCCCTTCCAGAACGTGTTCTGGGACAACAAAGAACCAGGCCTTTATGTAGACATAGTATCGGGCGAGCCTTTATTTACTTCGATGGACAAGTTTGACAGCGGCTGCGGTTGGCCGAGTTTTACTAAGCCGGTCGAGGCTGATAATGTCGTTGAGAATCGCGACACCAGTCACGGGATGATCCGGACCGAGGTCCGCTCCCGCGCAGGGGATAGCCACTTGGGCCACGTGTTCCCGGACGGGCCTCGCGATGCGGGCGGACTGCGCTACTGTATCAATTCCGCTTCCCTGCGCTTCATTCCCCTCGATCAGCTCGAAAGTGAAGGATACGGCAGCTACCGCAAGCTGTTCCAAGCGTCGGCGCAAGGAGTGAAAAAATAAAAACATGTCCACCGAAACTGCCATTCTTGCCGGCGGTTGCTTCTGGGGTATGCAGGATTTGTTGCGCCGGCGCCCAGGCGTGATCTCGACTCGAGTGGGATATACAGGCGGCGACGTCGCCAATGCAACATACCGCAATCACGGCACGCATGCCGAAGCTATCGAGATTATTTTTGACCCACAAAAGCTCAGCTATCGCAAGCTCCTGGAGTTCTTCTTTCAGATTCACGACCCGACGACGCTGAATCGCCAGGGCAACGATCGAGGAACCAGCTACCGTTCAGCGATTTTCTACACCAGCGAAGAACAAAAACGGATTGCAAACGAGACGATTGGGGACATTGAGGCCTCCGGACTTTGGCCGGGGAAGGTGGTGACGGAGGTCGCTCCAGCCGGTCCGTTCTGGGAAGCCGAGCCGGAACATCAAGATTACCTGGAGCGTTACCCCAATGGGTACACGTGCCATTTCGTCAGGCCTGATTGGAAGCTTCCGAGCCGAGTGGCAACACACTGAGCGAGCAGTCGGTCAAATCGCTCGTCTGAATACCAAAAGTTTTGCGGTTAGCACATAAACCACTTCATCGTTCTGATTCAGCATTCTGCTCCGCACGGTGACCACGCCCTGCTGCGGTTTAGACCGAGAAGGCGCGATTTCGATAATTTCGCTTTCTATATGCAAAAGGTCGCCAGGACGGGTCGGCTTGGGCCAGGCGATTTCTCCACCGAAACCGATGAGGCCATTCGCAATCGGGAGGCCGCCGGTAGCCAGGAGCCGAATAGCAACCGCGGCAGTATGCCATCCGCTAGCCACAAGGCCTTTGAAGACGCTCGCCCGGCCAGCCGCTTCGTCCAGATGAAACGGCTGCGGATCGAACTCAGCCGCAAATTCTTTTATCCGGCTTTCTTCCATCAGATAAGCGCCTGATGTAAAACGCTGGCCGACTTGCAGGTCTTCTAAATACAATCGATCCATTTCCATGATCACGATCATGAGTCTATTCGATGTCCCGGTACATTAAAGACGTGAAGGTTCTACCTGGAGCACAGCACGATTTAAATGGAAGCGCCCCGGACACTCACGATACCTGTCTGCTTCTCATCGACGTGATCAACGACTTCGAATTCCCGCGCGGCGAGCAACTTTTTGCACATGCGCGGCGTATCGGTCCGAAGATCGCCGCCTTTAAGAAACGGGCTCGTGCCGCCCAAGTCCCTTGCGTCTATGTAAACGATAATTTCGGGCAGTGGCGATCCGATTTCAAGGTGATCGTCAAATGGTGCCGTAGAGCCGGTGCGCGCGGACGCTCTTTTGTAGATCTGCTTCGTCCCGACAAGGATGATTACTTCATTCTGAAACCGAAGCACTCGGCTTTTTATCAAACTCCGCTGGAACTGCTGTTGAAGCATTTCAGAACGGAACGCCTGATCCTCACAGGTCTTTCGAGCAATAGCTGCATACTGTGCACGGCCAACGATGCCTATATGCGGGATCTCGAGTTGGCTATTCCGGACGATTGTATTGCCGCATGCAGCAACGAGGAGCATTGCTACGCACTAAATCACATGCGGGATATGCTCAAAGCCGAGATAGCGCCCTCTAAAAAGATCGCGCTGTCTCGGCGCTGAACTGCGAGTTCTCGAATCATCCGGCGATCTCAGCCCCGGCCTTTCACGAGAAGGAGAACGCCACCCACGGCGATGATCGCTCCCGCAATGGTCCCGTAAGGTACATGGTGTTCCGTGTCCTTGGTTGCCTGGATTGGACCGATATCCACAACCTTCTCCCTCGTCTTAAAACCGAATGCACCCCAAATGACGATGGCTAAGCCCACGACGATGAGCACGATTCCTGCGATCTTCATGCATTATTTCTCCATAGTTTTCCGCCGCGCCAGGCCAACACGCCCCCCAGCAATATCGCGGCTGTTCCGGCAGTAACACACTCCCGCATGTAACCATCGTTGCGGACGAGTTTGCCATTTTGATGTCCATGTTGAGGTCCATGCAAAGCCAATTGCAAGACTTGCGCCAGGTGCAGCGCTTCCCGATCCGCGCTTTGCTTGATCTGCGTCTTGCAACTGAACCCATCGGCGACGAGAATCGTATCCGGCGAGGCATTCTCAACATGCTCGCGGAGTTCGTGCTGGAACACCCGCTGCGACACGTCGTATTTATGCTTTTCAAATCCGAAGCTTCCAGCCATGCCGCAACAGCCCGAATCCAGCAAATTTACATCCGCGCCCATTTTTTTCAGTAGGCTCTCCTCATGACTCGTACCGACAATCGCTTTTTGATGACAATGTCCATGCATGACAACTTTGCGATTCCATGCCAGGGGTGAATAGCCATGCGCCTTGGTCTCGAGAAACTCGGCCAGCGTGAACGACTGTTTCGAGAGCCGCTGCGCATCGTGATCGTGAGGAATTAAGTCCTTTACTTCATCGCGGAATACTGCCAGGCAACTCGGCTCTAGGACTACGATCGGCGTGCCCGCTTCCAGATACGGCTGAATCCCTACAGTAATCGTATGCAGATAACTCTTAGCCAAGCCGAGAAAGCCGTAATCGTAGAGCGGGCGGCCACAGCACAGATGTTTTCCGGAGACAAGCACCTGGTATCCAGCCGACTCCAGCACCTCCGTGGCTGCCGCCGCCACGTGCGGATGGAAATAGTTGTTAAACGTATCGGCCCACAGCAGCACCTGCGGATTCCCCTGATTGCGCGGCTCGCGATGGTGAAACCATGATTGAAACGTTTGGCGCGCAAACTTTGGCATTTCCCGTTGCGGCGCAATGCCGCCCAATAATTTCGCAATGCTGCTGATTCCCGGCGTCTGGCTGAAGAAATTGGCTACCTCCGGCGCAAACGATGTGAGATGCGCCCACTTATCGACCAACCCCATCGCGTACGCATAACGTGGCCGCAGCCGCCCTTCGTAGTAATGAGATAGAAATTCGGCCTTGTAAGTGGCCATGTCCACATTTACCGGACAATCGTGTTTGCAGCCTTTACAGGAAAGACACAAGTCCAAAGCATCGTAGACATCATCGCTCTTCCAGCCGTCTTCGATGACCTCGCCCTGCATCATTTCGAACAGCATGTGGGCCCGGCCGCGAGTCGAATGCCGCTCTTCCATCGTGACGCGGTAGCTAGGACACATCGTTTGCTTATGCTGACGGCGGCACTCGCCAACACCAACACAGCGCAGGGCCGCATGCGCAAAGCTGTCGCCATCGTCTCTGAAATGGAAGTGTGTGGTGACCGCGGGCGGATTGTAATCCGTACCCAAGCGCAGGTTTTCGTCGATGTGATATGGATCGACAATCTTGCCCGGGTTCATCTTCCATTCCGGATCCCAGATGCGTTTGAACTCCCGGAATGCCTCTAATAGCTCCTGGCCAAACATCTTGCCGAGAAATTCAGCTTTCGACTGACCGTCGCCGTGTTCGCCCGAAAGAGAACCGCCGTATTTTGTAACGAGCGTGGTCGCATCGTCCATAAAGGCACGATACTGCTGGATCCCGGCCGCTGTATAGAAATCGAAGGTAATTCGCGTGTGGACGCAACCCTGCCCAAAATGGCCGTAAAGCGCACCTTTATAACCGTGCTTCGCATAAACATCGCAAAGCTCGCGCAGATAAGGACCAAGCTTCTCCGGCGGCACAGCCGAGTCTTCCCAGCCTTCCCAGGTCACATGCTGGCCGGGCACCCATGCCGACGCGCCGAGGCCTGCTTCACGCACTTCCCAAATCTTCGCCGCCTGTTCGGGCTTGTCGTAAAGTTTCATCCCGGGCGCATCGGTTTTCTTCTTTAGCACCTTCATCGTCTGCCGTGCTTTTGCGTCGGCTTCTTCCTTCGCGTGGCCGCCGTATTCCACCAGCAGCCAGCCTTTGCCTTCCGGCAGATATTTGAGATCGTCCGTATGAAGACTTTTCTTCTTCATATCGTCGACCAACATTTCATCCACAGCCTCGCAAGCGATCGGGCTGGTATCGATGATGTCCATCACATGATCGGCCGCATGATAGATGTCGGGATAACCTAACACCAAAAGTGACCGGCCCGGCGGATTCCAAACCAGTTTGCATTTAGCCTCTAACGTCAGCGCGAGCGTACATTCCGAGCCGACTAATGCACGAGCCACATGAAATCCGTTCTCCGGTAATAACTGATTTAAGTTGTATCCGGAGACCCGGCGCGGTATCTTCGGAAATCGCTTTCGAATGAGATCGGCATATTTATCGCGAATTGTTTTCAGACCGGCGTAGATTTCACCACGCCGCCCGCCGCCTCGAATAATCTGCCCCAGTTCGCTCTCGCTCGTAGGGCCCACCCGCATGCGCACGCCGTCATACGTGAGGATCTCCAGCTCCTCGATGTTGTCATCCGTTTTGCCTGCCATTACGGCGTGCGTGCCACAGGAGTTGTTGCCGATCATGCCGCCGAGCGTATTGTGATTGTGGGTTGCGGGATCCGGGCCGAATGTCAGCTGATGCTCTCCGGCAGCCTGTCGCAGCCAATCGAGCACGATGCCTGGCTCAACCGTAGCCTGCTTTGCATCCGGATCCAGATGGAGCAGCCGGTTTAGATATTTTGAAAAATCGAGAACTAGCGCGACGTTGCAACACTGTCCCGCGAGACTGGTTCCACCGCCCCGCGCAAGTATGGGAGCGCCGTAGCGGCGCGCCGCATCCACCGTGGCGATCACGTCATCGATCGTCTTCGGGGCCACCACACCGATCGGCACCTGCCGGTAGTTCGACGAGTCGGTCGAGTACATGGCGCGGCTTCCGTCATCGAAAGCAACATCTCCCTCGACGCACTTCCGTAAATCTGCCTCCAATGCTTTTGCGTAGCTAACTTCGGTATCGCCAGGGCGCTCTCGCGTGGGCGCAGCTTTGGCAATTTGATCCGCCAGAATCAGATTTTGCATTCTTCGTCCTAACTTGGTATGACTCGGACACAAACACGCCGTTATGACAGTAGAAGTACTAGCGGACGCGCTACGAACCGTTTCGCATCTTTAGATTTGGGAGAGGAAACCGTGATCGCCAAACTTATCCAGAAGCAGCCCCGCACCTACGCATTGATCTTTGAAAACGGGGACGAAATTGCCAGCACTCTTAAACAATTCGCCAAGGAGAACGGTTTGGCCGGAAGCAGCTTTAAGGCAATCGGGGCCCTATCGGACGTGAAGGTCGGCTGGTTTAACTGGCAGACGAAAAAGTATGAGACAGCTGCGGACATCCACGAGCAGGTCGAAGTCTTATCGTTAATAGGTGATATCGCGCTGCACGATGGTGGTCCCGAAGTGCATGCGCATCTGGTGGTCGGAAAGAGAGACGGCACCGCGCATGGCGGCCATCTCCTGCAAGCGCACGTGCGCCCGACCCTCGAGCTGATCCTGACGGAATCGCCGGAAGCGCTGCAAAAACGCCACGATCCCGAATCGGGCTTAGCACTTATACGTTAATCGCGTCGACTCATCTGCTCCGTCGCCTCTTTCGCCATCATGAGTCCTTCCTGCGTCGGTATGACCCAAATGGGGAGAGCCGATTCAGGCGTCGTGATCTTCCCTTCACGATCCACCACAGTACGATTTTGTTCTGAGTCGAGAGTCGCGCCACACCAATTGAACTTGCTGAAAATCCTTTCTCGCACAAAAGGCGTGTTCTCACCGATACCTCCGCCGACCACAATCGCTTCGGCTCCCCCCAACCCGGCAAGATAAGCTCCCACATATTTCCGGACGCGATAGCAGAACATGTTCACGGCTAATTCGACAGATTTGTCGGAAAGGCGCTTCTCCAGCTCACGCGTGTCGTCCGAAACCTTCGAAACTGCCAGCAGACCGCATTTCTTGTTCAGAAATTCTTCCACTCTTTTTGCATCCATATTCTCTTTCCGGATGAGATACGCGACCAATGCGGGATCGATATCGCCCGAGCGTGTACCCATCATCAGTCCTTCGAGCGGTGTAAAGCCCATTGATGTGTCTATCGATTTCCCCTTCCGGATCGCTGCGGCCGAAGACCCGCCTTCGAGGTGCAACGTGACGAGATTCGCTTCCTGGACAGGACGATTCACGATGTCGCAGTAGCGCAGCATCAGATAACGGTGTGATATTCCGTGAAACCCATAGCGCCGGATTTTGTGCCGCCGCGCCAAATCCATTGGAATCGGATAAAAAGCAGCTTCGTCCGGAATGCTCCGGTGAAAAACCGTATCGAAAACCGCCATCATCGGCAAATCGGAACGCATTTTCGCCTGCGCCGCACGAATTACTTCGAGAGCGGAACGATTGTGCAAAGGCGCGATCTCCTCAAGCGCCTCGATCCGGCGAATTACCTCTTCCGTAATCCGCGCCGGTTCGTCAAAGCTATCCCCACCGTGTACAACGCGATGAACAATGCATTCGAGATCGCTTAAATTCCGGATGCGTCGGCCCGCTGCGTTCCCGCGCTCAATCCAATCGAATAACAGCTCTGCCGCGTGTCCGTAATCGCGGATCTCAGTGGCTTCAGTGTTAAAAGCTTTTTTGTTTTCGAGCAGCGAGAAGGCGGAGTGCTCCTTGCCTATGTTGTCGTAGGCGCCGGCCAGCAAACTTGCGCCGAATCCACCACCCGGTTCCGCGGCGACGATTTCAAATTTGAGCGAATTGCTTCCAGCGTTCAAGGTCAGGATATTCATCGGACTCTCCTTGCGTTGGACGTGCCATACCGGCATCTTTGGCGAAAGAGACGTACGTACTTTTACTAAAATGTTTTGCGTCCGTGCTTTGAACGTCACAATTTTGGCGCTTTTGAATCACAAAAGTGAGGCAATTATGGCGCAAACGACGGGTGACATAGTGGTCCAAACCCTATTGAATTGGGGCGTGGATACAATCTTCGGCCTCCCGGGTGACGGGATCAACGGTGTCATCGAGGCCCTTCGAAAGAATCAAGACAAAATCAAGTTCATCCAAACCCGGCACGAGGAAGCGGCGGCTT
>JACZDD010191606.1_pt1 | contig 11722 bp, 10 predicted proteins | sample 8641771 | NCBI WGS metagenome assembly JACZDD01 (sample SAMN15324614, study PRJNA640507) | soil metagenome | isolation source: intercropping peanut in the second line | place: China: Luxin town, Laibin City, Guangxi Province | collected 2019-07-25 | depth 10cm m | reverse complement strand
CGGCCGGTTTTGCCGAATCCGACGCCTGTCCCCGGTTTGCGGGCTCCCAATTTGTTGATAGTGCCGTAAGCAAGCCGGCATCCGACCACCCAAGGTAAAATTAAAGTTCGTCTTGAACCCTTTTTGCCACAGCTAATCCTCCTCCGCGGGGCCAGGCAACTGTTGACTTTGCGTGGGCCCAAAGGCATGCGCCGAGGTTCGGCTCTCGAAGACCTCGGACTGATCGAGGACGGTTCGGTCCTGATTCGCGACGGAAGAATCGATTGCATCGGTTCCACGCGTCGAATCGAAAATCTCAAGGACGCCCGCAGCGCCGTCCAAATCCCGGTTCACGGCATGGTCGTCATGCCCGGATTCGTGGATCCCGGTATCCAAGTCAGCCTCTACACCGCGCCCGCCTCTGCGAAGGCGCGGCCCCGGCGCAAAAAGATGGCCGACTTTCAGAATGAGAGCCTGGCGTTGCTGCGCTCTTGTCTACAGCACGGCACGTTAAACGCCCAGGCTAAGGCATGTTCGAACGGCGGTACTGCCGCCGCTGATGCCTCCATGCTCCGCCAGTTGGCCCGCATCGGCGGCAGCCCGGTAGGCGCCGTGCGCGCCTGGCGTGTGGATTCGCCGCTTGATGACGCCGCTTTGGCCAAATTCCAAAGCAAGCTCGCCTACATCCAGAAACACAAGCTCGCCCAGGCCATCGATCTGAGTTTCGCGCCGCACGCCTCGGCCAGCGATGCTCTGAGCCGTGCTCTATGCGCGGCTGCCGCCCGCTCCGGCCTTCCCGTGAACCTGTGCTGGCCCGGTGGCGACCCCGCTTGGCTCAGCCATCTGCTGGGCTGCGTTCATCCGCGCTCGGTCTTCTGTCCGGCCGGGCTCGGTCCAGAAGAATGTTCTCTGTTTGGAAACTCCTCCTCCATGGCTGTGTTCTCGCCGTGCAAAGAGCTGTTGGAAGAACGGAACCATTCTTCCGTGCGGCGGCTGGTCGAGGAAGGCGGCGCCATCGCATTGGCGAGCGGCTACGATGCAAGAGATGCGCCCATTTTTAGCATGCAGATGGTAGTAGCCTTAGGCGTGCTGCATTTGCGCTTGACTGTCGAACAGGCCATCTCTGCCACTACAATCAACGCCGCCCATGCCGTCGGCCGTGGCGATGAGATAGGCAGTCTCGAGGTGGGCAAACGCGCCGATCTGCTGGTTCTGAATCTTCCGGACTATCGTGAGATCCCGCGCCGCTTCGGCATTAACCATGTCGCACTGGCCATCCGTGATGGCAATCTGGTTATGAATCGGAGTCGTCCGAAAGCGAGTTCCGTCTGAGCGAGATCCTCATCGAATGCGTGCCCAATTTTTCCGAAGGCCGCAACCTGGCCTGTGTGGCCGCTCTGGAATCGACTATTGCTGCCGTGCCTGGTGTGATCGTCCTCGATCGCACCAGCGACACCGATCATAATCGCAGCGTTATCACGTTCGCCGGTCCGCCGGCGCCCGTATTAGACGCCGCCGTGCGCGTTGCCGCCAAAGCTGCTGGATCGATCGATCTCACGCGGCATGAAGGCGTTCATCCGCGCCTCGGCGCTTTGGACGTGCTGCCGTTCGTTCCTCTCCGCGGCGCCTCCTTGGAAGATTGTGCGGAATTAGCGCATCGCACCGGCGATCGCATTTGGAGCGAACTGCACATCCCGGTTTATTTTTATGAAGCAGCCGCCCGCCGTCCGGAGTGCTGCAAACTCGAAGATGTGCGCCGCGGAACTTGCCCGCCGGATCTCGGCGGGCCGGCTCTTCACCCCACTGCGGGCGCGGTCATTATTGGGGCGCGCAAGGTGCTCATCGCTTTCAACATCAACCTCGCGACAAGTGACTTGGAAATTGCCAAGGATATCGCCCGATCGATTCGCGCCAGCAGCGGCGGACTGCCTGGCGTCAAAGCGCTCGGTCTCCGGCTCGCCTCGCGCGGTCTCGTCCAGGTCTCGATGAATCTCACCGATTTCGAACAGACATCCGTACATACTGTATTCGATCTGGTGAAGCTTTTGGCGGAGACGCGGGGCGTGAAAATCGCCGAAAGTGAGTTGATCGGTCTTCTGCCGCGCCAGGCCGTGGATGCCGCCTTCGCGCATTTCATAAAGCTGCCGGCCTTCGATCCCGATCGCGTAATCGAAAACCGTGTGGACCTGCTTCGCAAAAAAGAACCGCGCACGTAAGTAAGCGGGCAACGCAGGCCGCGCAATTTTTTTGGCCCCGTATCATGTGAATATGGCAACCACCGCTCCTCCCGAGCCCGCGCTATCTTCGCATCTGGAAGAAATCGCCGCTCTCGAACGCGACTACCTTGTGCAAAACTACGGCCGCTACCCGCTCGCCCTACAGCGGGGAAAAGGCTGTTATGTATATGACATCGATGGCAATCGCTATCTCGATTTGATCAGCGGTATCGGCGTGAACTCGCTTGGTCATGCGCATCCGCGTATCCTGAAGACCATCCGCCGCCAGGCTGAACTGCTCTTGCACACGTCGAATTTGTACTATCACGAATATCAGGGCCGTCTCGCCAAGCGCCTCGCACAAGTCTCCGGACTACAGCGCAGTTTCTTCTGCAATTCCGGCGCGGAGGCTATGGAAGCCGCGCTGAAAATGATTCGCGCCCACGGCAATGGCGTCTCCGCGGAAAAAATTGAAATTGTAGCGCTGGAAAATTCTTTTCATGGCCGCACGCTCGGCGCTCTCTCGATAACCGGCCAACCAAAATATCGCAAGGATTTCGAGCCCCTGCTGCCTGGCGCTCGCTTTGTGCCGCGTAACGACATTGCCGCTCTCGAAGCGGCTGTGAACGCCAACACTGCCGGCATTGTGCTGGAACTAATCCAGGGCGAAGGGGGAATTCTTGCCGCGTCGGAGGAATTTGTCCGCAAAGCACAGGAACTCGCCGCAAGACATAACGCACTTCTGCTTTTCGATGAGATCCAATGCGGTGTCGGCCGTCCCGGCGCGCATTTCGCTTATCAGCTTTTCAATCCCGTCATTCTTCCCGATATCGTGATCGCCGCCAAGCCGATGGCGTGCGGCATCCCATTAGGCGTAGCGATCGCCAACGAAAAAGCCGCGCCCGCCCTCCGCGCCGGCATGCACGGGTCTACGTATGGTGGCGGTCCCCTGGCCTGTCACGTAGCGCTCGAGTTCTTCGATATCTTGGACGAGTTGCTGCCTGCGATCAATCGGGTGGGCGATTACTTCCGCGCTGGCCTGAATGATTTGGCGCGCCGCTTTTCCTTCATCAAGGAAGTGCGCGGCCGCGGCTTGATGATTGGTGTCGACCTGGATATTCCAGGTAAGCAATTCGTTCTCGATGGCATCGAGGCGGGTCTGCTCTTCAACTGCACTCACGAAACGGTATTGCGCTTTCTGCCTGCCTACATCATTACGGAACGCGAGGTCGACAAAGCCCTCAAGGGACTCACAAAACTCTTCAAAACCGTATGATCGACGATCTGCTCGAGGTTTGGCGCACGCACGACGAAATCAATTTTTATCTCCTCGAGCAGATCTCCGATGCGGGATTGGAAGCTACAACGTTACTGAAGAATGGCCAATATTCAACCGGCCGAAACGTAGCCCGAGTGTTCAAACACATGCACGAAGTGCGCCGCGCGCATGTGGGCCGTGAATTTCTAAAAGGTATACCGAGCTTCAAAACAGAATATCTTCCAACGCGCAAGGAGTTGCTAGAGGCCTTCAAAAGCTGCTCCCGAGGTATCGAGCAACGCCTCGCGCGCATCGTTGAAGAGCAAGCCCGGATTAAGGACCGCTCCGGTCTCGCGCTGCTAGGCTATCTGATCAGCCACGATTCGCACCATCGCGGACAAATTTTGCTGGCTCTGAAGCAGTCGGGTGTGCGTGCCCCGGATCTAGCCAAATTCGGCATCTGGATGCACTGGTTCCGCTCGTCACTCTAGGCGCCGAGCCGCGACCGCGAGGAAGCGGATGCTAAACAATTCACGCGTACGTAACCACTGATACCCGGTCGAACTTCAACACATTCTCGTAATCGCACCGCGCCGTGCCGCTGTGGACGATCGGCACAATCGTAAGCGTCAGACCCTTGCCGTTGCTGCGCTTGATTTCTCTGCGCAGCGCCTCTGTCGCGATCACCACCTTGCGCATCGGCGTCAACGGGTGCGCCGGCCGCGGATCGTAAGGGCGGGGAACACCGCGCACCTCGCAGTGCCCTACATCTCCAAAGCATCCGCCGTGGCCGAACACGTGGAACTTCCCCGCATACCGGTTCTGTACGGTCAGTTCCGTATTAGCATCGGCATCCGGATTGTTGATGAAAATCCGTGCTTCGAATGAAGCGCCGGAGTGGTCCAGACCGTCGAACACCAGGTCCGCGCGCACAAATCCAGTGGCCAGGGACTCGGTGCCGATCGCCGTCGTCACATGTTTTTTTGGTGCGACTTTTTTTCTCGATTTCGTGGCAGGTGCTTTAGGCATGTCGATTCCTCGCTTAGTCATGGCTCGAAGAAGCCTGGGCATACTCATAGCCGAGGCGATGAATGTCAAGCACGTCTCCGACAGTAAGCGGAAACGGTGCTAAAGGCTTATTCATGTAATCGGGCGGTACGTTCTGCACGCCATGTCGCAACTGCCACAGATACCAGATGCGATCGATCATGCAGTGATGCGCGAAAAAGATCGGATCGAACCCGGCGAATACGATGGTGCCCATATCGCCGTTTCTTCCACCCGTCCAGCCGTGTACCTGGTCGTGAATGTCCTGGAGTTGCTGCGAAAAATCCACGAAATCCGTCAGTGCGAGGACGGAATTTACTTGGTCCGTTGTCGGAAGATCCTCTGGATCGCCAGGCGAGCGTGTTGTCCTGCGCGCTGTACTAGGCGGCAAACCAGGCACGCGTCCGGAGCGTACCTCGGGCACTGGCCCGTTTAGCAGCGGGTTGGGTGTCTTGCCGATCCGGCGCGTCGAATAAGCTAACGGCACCCCAACGCGATGAGAGCCGGACGACGTCCAGTCCCACCATGGAAGCGCAGCCGCTGCGTTTTGATCACGCAGCGTATGCTCCATCGTTACTAGATAGGCCCTGTGCCAGGGCAAAAACAGATCGTACGTCAGAGCCTGCTGGTTGAGCCCGATTCGCCCTCCGTGCCAGCACTGAAACTGCGGAAATCCGTGATATCCCGCCAGGAACATCCAACTGCGATTATCGTCCGCGCTGAGCGCCTGCATTTTCGCAACTGCATCCCGAAATGCGATCAGACCGCTAGAAGTAAGTTCGAGACTCTCGATGTTCTGCCGCAAAGTCAACCTGTTTGCCATAATGTGTGCGCCGTAGCGACTGTAAAAATTGGGGACTGACTGAAGCGCCGCTCATCAGTTCCCTGAAAAGACAACGCTGTAGTGCAGGCGCGGCTGTCTGTCCCCAATTTTTACAAACGCATAGCGACTTCCAACATTATGTAGAAATCCCTCACAAGTCAAGAGGATTTCGTCGGAAACTTACTCGAGCACAATCCGTACGTCGTCAAACGTTATGGGTCTCATAGCTGCCGCGGGCTCGCCTCCCGCATATATCGGAACTACGGTGACTACGACATTCCCACTCTTTGCCAGGGCAGCGCGCACCGCTTCCGTCGCAATGACCGACTTACGAATACCAGCCTTTTCCGGCAGCGGCACGCCCAAGCCATACACGTGAAAGGAGCCGGCATATCCGTACTCCGCCGTCTGCGGCGTATTAGCATCGGCTTCTGGATTATTCAGAAAAACGCGCCCCTCGTAGGCAGGTCCTGCCTGTTCTACTCCGTCAAATTCGATATTGGCGCGCGTAAAGCTTGCGTGACGTGCTACGGGCAGCGGAGGCGAGACATATTTGTTCAGAGCAGGTCCTCTCGTCCGTTCTTTTCGAGCGTCTTGACAATCTTACTGACATCCTGCGCCCGGCGGCGATCGGCGATCAATAACGCGTCCGGCGTATCGACGATCACCAGGTTCTCGATCCCCACTAACGCTACGGTTTTCTTCGCATCGACATAGTTCCCGTGGCTATCTTCGAGAATCAAGTCGTCGCTGCGCGCGTTAGCTTGCCCGTCCTTTTTGGCAAGCTCGTAAACCGCTTCCCAGCTCCCCACATCGTTCCAGCCGATATCGTCCACCGCCAATCCCGCCACGCCCTGCGCCTTTTCAATGATGGCGTAATCGACCGATATGTTTTCACATAACGGATATACGGCGGCAAGTTCTTTTGCGAAGCTTTTCATTTGAATGCTCGGCAGGCCTGCGAGCAGCGTAGCCGTCTTTGGTTGATGACGGCGCATCAGCTCCAGTACGCTGGCGGCGCGCCAAAAAAACATTCCCGCATTCCAATAGAAATTCCCGCGTTCGAGAAACTCGGCGGCCGTGCGTGCATCCGGCTTTTCGCGAAAACTTGCCACCGGAAGAGCCTCCAGTTTGCCGGCAGCCACATCTTTCGGAAATTCGATGTAGCCGTAACCCGTTTCTGCCCAGCGCGGCTGGATTCCCAGCACCACCACGCTTTGCTCCTCCGCCAACCGGAAGGCCGATCGTACGAACTTCCGAAACTGGTTTTCTTTAACGATCAAGTGATCTGCCGGAAACACGCCCATTACCGCTTCGGGATCGATCGTCGAAAGAATTTGCGCCGCAAGCGCGATGCAGGGAGCCGTATTGCGCTGTGCTGGCTCGGCCAGGATCTGCCGCTTTGGCACTTGCGGCAGTTGTTTCCGAATCTCCTGCTGCAAAAATTTGTTCGTGATGATCCAGATGTTTTCGGGTGGTATCACCGGCTGGAGCCGATCAACCGTTTGCTGGATGAGTGTGCGTTCGCCAAAGAAACGGAGCACCTGTTTGGCGTTGCGTTTGCGGCTGCGCGGCCAAAAGCGCGTTCCGCGGCCGCCGGCCATAATCAAGCCGTACCGATGATTCGCCATATATCTTTAAACAGAAACTGAGCCGCGACATTTCTCTAACTGAGCCGCGACCGCGAGGGAGCGGGCCTCACGGATCCGGATTGCCCTTATTTATCGGCAGCGCATGATCGGCCAACTGCGAATCCGGAAAGCCGCGAATGATGCGCAGCGTGCGGCTCCAGCGTGTGCGTGTGAAGAAATGCTCACCAAGATCCACCATATGATGCGCCAGCGAGCCAATGGAAGATCCTGCCAGATCTTCCGTCGAAGCCTTGTACGACCAATAAATCAGCAGCGGCTTGCCGATAATGTTGTCTCTTGGCACAAATCCCCAATAACGGCTGTCGAGGGAGTTATCGCGATTGTCTCCCATCGCAAAAAAGGAATTCGGAGGAACCACAACTTCGCCGTTTACTACATTGTGCTCGAGCATCTCACGCTGCAATTGCGCTTGTAGCCCTTCGCCAAACGGCGATGGCGCTCCGGGAAAATTGTCGCGGCTTTCGTCGTACGGAAACTTGTGATATGTATACGGCTCGTTCAATGGCACGCCGTTCCGGTAAACCGTTCGATGCACCATCTTCAAATGATCGCCCGGCACGCCGATCACGCGCTTGACAAACGTTTGCGTGATATCCCCAGGGTAGCGGAACACGATGATATCGCCGTGCTTGGGCTCTTCATACGGCAGGACATACTTGCTGATCGGCCCGGGAGCCGAATAGGCGAGTTTGTCCACTAGCAAATGGTCCCCAATCAGCAGTGTGTCTTCCATCGAGCCCGTTGGAATAACGAAGGCCTGCACGAGCGTTGTCGTGCCGAACAAAAGCAGCAGAATGGTGACCGCCCATTCCGCAATGCTGTTCCGTGCCTGCTCCCGTTTTTCCGTCGCCTTTTCTTCGGACTGGCCCGTCCGCACGGTCGCTGTGTCTTCTGCCATGGAAACCCTCATTGTATCTTCTACCTGCCAAGCGCACAGGGCGTTGTGCTGCGCAGCAGCACTTGCTTTGCAACCTTGGTGCCCGTTGTGCGCGTTGTTGTGGTTGTACCCTGGAAGGGTTAGGAGGACACATGTTTCGCATGTTTAGGATACGGATTGCCCTTCCTGCCGCGGTGGCCGTGGGTTGCCTCACGCTGGCTTGCGGGCCGAAGGGACCCAACGATCAGGCGCTGACCAGCGATATTCAGGCCAAGCTGTATGCGAACGATGCTACTCGTGCCGCAAATATAAAAGTTGCCGTTTCGAACGGCGCAGTCACCTTGAGCGGAGACGTGCCCAGCTCCGATGTGGAATTGCAGGCAATGAAGATTGCTAACGGCACTTCCGGCATTCATGGAGTTACCGACCAGATGAAAGTAAACCCGGCGCTTGCCGCCGCGCCGGCGCCTCCGCCGGACACCGCGCCCGCCCCAACTTCAGCAGCGGATGCTTCGGCTTCTGCGAAGCCTAAGCCGGTCAAACAGGCTGCCGCTGAACCGGCTCCGCCGCCCGCAAGCGAGCCCATGCGCGCCGCCGCTCCGCGCCCCACCACTCGGACCTATACAATTCCGGCGGGCGAGCGGGTGTCGGTTCGCATGGTTGACGGCATTGATACCGGCAAAAACCACGAAGGCCAGACCTTCCGCGCTTCTCTAGACGCGCCGCTTACTTCGGGTGGTCGCGTTGTTGTTCCCGCGGGTGCGCCCGTTACAGTGCTTCTTGCCGCATCCAAGGGAGCCGGCAGAATTAAGGGACAAAGCTCCCTCGAACTGCGCGCCACGAGCATCGGAATTAACGGAGAGGACGTGCCGATCAATACCGCGGCCTACAGCCAGCAAGGCAGCGCGCGCGGCAAACAGACTGCCATTCGCACCGGCATCGGCGCTGCAGCTGGCGCGATTATTGGAGGCTTGGCAGGCGGCGGCAAAGGCGCCGCAATTGGCTCGGCTGCGGGTGGCGGAGCCGGCATCGGCCTTCAGGCTTTCACTCACGGCCAGCAGGTGAAAATTCCTTCGGAAACGCAGTTGACTTTTCGCCTGGAATCACCCTTGACCGTTACAGTACAGCGCCAGCCACGCCCGACGGCGCAGTAGTCAGATAAAAAGAAAGCTTCATGCCAGCGAATGGCATGAAGCTTTCTAGACATAACTAAGCTTCTTCTAAGCCGGCTGCGGGCTTTCGCCACCCATCAATCCGGGTACCGGTCCCGGATGCGGAGCGATCGTTAATCCACCGTCCGGCGTAGTCGGGGTCGGTTTCGGCGTACTCGTGGGCTTCGACAATTGCTTGCCTGCGATGAGATCAAGCACTTCGGAACCGTCCAGTACTTCGCGCTCGAGCAGCGCTTCGGCGATTTTCACCAGAGCGTCGGAACGATCCTGGATAATCGACCGCGCCTTGTTGTAGCCATCCTCGACCAGCTTGCGTACCTGCTGATCGATCTTGATGGCCGTCTCTTCGCTGTAATCGCGGTGCTGCGCGATTTCACGGCCCAGGAATATCTGTTCGTCCTTCTTACCGAAGCTCAGCGGGCCAAGCTCGCTCATGCCCCATTCGCAGACCATCTTGTGCGCCATTTCGGTAGCGCGCTCGATGTCATTGCCCGCGCCGGTCGTCATCTGATCTAGAAAGAGCTCTTCGGCGATGCGCCCGGCCATCAGAATCGCGAGCCGCGATTCCAAATACTTCTTATCGTGCGATAGCTTATCGTCGAGCGGCAACTGCATCGTCAAGCCCAGCGCCATACCGCGCGGGATGATCGTCACCTTATGCAGCGGATCGGCATCCTTGATCAACGCCGCAACTAGCGCGTGTCCGCCTTCGTGGTATGCCGTCATGCGCTTTTCTTTGTCGCTGATGATCAGGCTCTTGCGCTCTACACCCATCAGCACTTTGTCTTTCGCCAGCTCGAAATCGAACTGTGTGACGACTTTCCGGTTCTGCCGCGCCGCCACCAGCGCCGCCTCATTGACGAGATTCGCCAGGTCCGCCCCAGCAAAGCCAGGCGTGCCGCGCGCGATTACGGATAAATCCACGTCGTCCGAGAGCGGAGTCTTCTTGGTATGTACCTTCAGGATGCTTTCGCGCCCGCGCACGTCCGGCCGATCCACGACGACGCGCCGGTCAAAACGTCCAGGGCGGAGAAGCGCCGGATCGAGCACATCCGGCCGGTTCGTCGCCGCTACCAGAATCACGCCTTCATTCGATTCGAAGCCGTCCATCTCGACGAGCAATTGATTCAACGTCTGCTCACGCTCGTCGTGCCCGCCGCCGAGACCCGCACCGCGATGCCGTCCAACCGCATCGATTTCGTCGATGAAGATAATGCAGGGGGCGTTCTTCTTACCTTGTTCGAACAGATCGCGTACCCGGCTCGCGCCGACGCCGACAAACATCTCGACGAAGTCCGATCCGGAAATGGAAAAGAACGGCACATTCGCTTCACCCGCGATGGCTCGCGCCAGCAAAGTCTTGCCGGTACCGGGAGGGCCGATCAGCAGTACACCCTTCGGAATGCGGCCGCCCAATTTCTGAAATTTCTGAGGCTCCCGCAGAAATTCGATGATCTCCTGCAGTTCTTCTTTGGCTTCATCCACACCCGCGACGTCTTTGAAGGTGACCTTCTTTTGTTGTGAGGAGTGCAGCCGCGCCCGGCTCTTGCCAAAACTCAAGGCTTTGTTGCCGCCGCTCTGCATCTGCCGCATCATGAAGATCCACAGGCCGAGCAGAATCAATACCGGCACCGCGTTGAACAAAATCCCAATCCAGCCGCTTCCGGTCGATTCCTTCCAGGTGTACTTGACGCCTTTGTCCTGCAGCATCTTGTAAATTTCCGGATAGTTCGGAGGAATCACCGTGTGGAATGTCTTCGACACGCCGCCTTCGATCATCGTGCCCTGCACGTCGCTGCCGGTTATATCGGCTTCCTTAATTTTTCCGTCCTGTACGTAGGCGACGAAATCGGAGACTTTCAGGGTTGCCGGATTAGTACCACGGCCAGCCCGGACGGCCATATAAACCAACACGACCGCACAGATGATAACCACCCAAAAGACTGCCGTTTTAACGTTTGAACTCATGAACTGCCTCAACCCTCACTATTTAAGACGCCGAACCTATACCTTTCGGTTCACGGCATGGTAGGCCAGCCGGACGATTTCCCGATTTTCGCCCGAAACGCCGAACCTGGCTGCGCCGCCAAATTGGCGCGCCCAAACAATCTCTTCTCCGGCCACTACCACCGGCCAATGTCTGCGTTCCCAGAGCGGTATGCGGTAGAGCTGAAACAGCGATTTGATCTTTTCAGCCGTTCGATGTCCGGCCCGATGCAAAACATCGCCCGGCAGCCAGTTCCGCACACTCAATTCCTCACCGGCCAGGACACCCGCATCCAGGTCCGAGACTTCTTCCTCCAAATCCTGCTCTTTCTTGAAATTAGCACAAAAATACTCCAGAGTAAGGGAGCCCGCTCCAAAAGGCAACTCGCATTTCTGCCCGAATTCGAGCGGCAACCGATAATTCCGTGGACGGTCGCCCAGCACCCCCGGCTTCGCCAGCAAAAGCTCGTCGAAAGAGCGCAGCGCATCCACGCCCGGAATAAGTACCCGATCGTGGCCTTCGCGGCTGCCGCACAGACATAAAATCGCCTCCACATGAGCTAAGTCGATGCCGGCGAGCTCGCCTCTCACCGCCTGAATCGCGCGGCGGAGCACGCGGGGGGGTAGGGGCGGGTGCGAGGGGGGGCAAATGGGGGATTTTGAAAAAAAAACCCAATGTATTTCTTTCGTTATTTTTTTGTAGGTGGTTGCT
>JACZDD010003879.1_pt1 | contig 11731 bp, 7 predicted proteins | sample 8641771 | NCBI WGS metagenome assembly JACZDD01 (sample SAMN15324614, study PRJNA640507) | soil metagenome | isolation source: intercropping peanut in the second line | place: China: Luxin town, Laibin City, Guangxi Province | collected 2019-07-25 | depth 10cm m | reverse complement strand
TCAGCTACAACGTCCAGCCCATCAATACGACGTTGTCGTTTGGCGTGAACAACATGTTCGACAAGCAGCCGCCGATCTTCACGCAGTCGATCGTGTTGAACGCGGACACCGACGTGGGCACGTACGATGTCGTTGGCCGCTTCTACTGGGCCCGTGCCACCATCAAGTTCTGATCAAGACCAAATGGTGCATTTCAAGCCGCGCGGTGCAAGCCGCGCGGTTTTTTTTGCAGCATCAACGGCCCGAAACATCTCTTCCTTCCGAAGACGGGCACGGGGTAGGGGTTTTGGTTCAACAGCCTGAGATGCGTCGGTGTGACAAGGATCGGTCCGGTTTGTCAGCCGTTTTAGACTGGAACGACGTCGAACGCGATGGTCAGGCGGTAGTCTTCGGGGCCACCGGAAAACGGGACGGTGCCGTGCCAGAACCATGAAGGAAACAGCACCAGCAAGCCCGGTCGGGGACGCACGAAGTACTCCGGCGGCGTCGCCGGAGTGGTGGGGAAGGCGGGCTCGCCGAATTGCAGCCAACCCTCGCCGTGGTTGCCCAATGTACGCGGGATCTGGATATAGCAAGCCGAAGACAGCCAGCCGTCGGGGTGGACGTGGTTGAAGTGGTAGCCGTGCGGACGCAACCGCACCGACCAGGTGCCCTTCAGCTTGTAACGTCCCGTGTTGCGCCGGCGCAACGGATCCGTGCCCTTGCCAATGGCTTGCATGTAACCCCGGATCGGGCCGTCAATGGCTTGCGCAAAGGCGCGGATTGCTGGATCTTCCGCGTATTGCAGCGCGAGGTCGGCCTGGGTGCCGTTGCGCAGGGATTGAGCGATCGGGTGCGCGCGTGACGCGTGGAGCTTGAGTAATGCACGTGCAAGGGCATCCAGGTAGTCAGGAAGGTTCGACCAGCCGTCTGGTGTGTCAATCATCGCCGGGTGTACGAACTGGCCGTAGTCGTAGCGCTCCCTGTAGCGGGGGTCACCAAGCATCCGCCACGCGGTGGCCTGCAAGGCCAACGCCAGCCCGTCGTCTGGGTTGATCGCCAGCAGTCTGGTGCCCAGGGCTTCGGCTTGTCTTGGATGGCCGGTCGCTAGCAGGGCGTTTGCGTAGGTGCCCAACATCAGAGGATTCTCGGGCTCCGCGTTCCAGGCGTGCTCGGCATGGACCAGCGCACGCGCGGCATCAAACTTGACGGCGACCTGGGCGGCGGCGATGTGCAGCGCGGGACTATCGCCAGCCTGGGCGAGGGCGGAATCCAGTGCGGCGAGGGCAGCCGTGGGTTCACCCGCGGCCTCCATCAGCTTGGCTTTTAGGATTCGCAACGGCAACAGCGTGGGTACGGCGCGCAGGGATGCGTCAATTTGCGATGCGACGGTGCTGACGTCAGCCGTGCGCATCCACAGCGTTTCCGCAAGGTTGACGTGCGCCTCGATGTAATCCGCACGCAGGCGTATTGCTGTTCGGAACTCGGACTCGGCTTCCTCGAGGTGTTGCTGGCCCAGTAGTGCACGCGCCAGCACGTAGTGCGACTGCGCACCGGTGTGTCCGTGCCGGATGGCGTCGCGTATGGCGCCCTCCGCGGCCGCGTGCTGCCCGTCGTCGGCAAGTGCAACCGCGATTCCGATTCGTGCCGGGCCACTGTTCGGAGCGGCGGCAATGGCGCGCTGGAACGCGGGAATGGCGCGCGAATGGTCGCCCATCGCCAACAGAGCGTGCGCCCGCAACAAAAGCAACGCCGGCATGGCCTGCGCGTTGTGGATGGAACGATCGATCAGTTGGAGGGCTTCGTCAGCGCGATGTTGTACAAGCAGCCAGCGGGCGAGATTGATGGCTGCGGGTATGTGCCGGGGATCGATTGCAAGCGCCTGGCGCAAGACGACTTCGGCCTCCGACAAGCGGCCTTGTCCCGAAAGAACTTCCCCCAGCAGGGCAAGCGATGAAGCGTTTGCAGGCTCAATCCGAAGCGCAGTGCGAAGGGCGCGTTCCGCGCCCGCGAGGTTGCCGCAATTCAGGAGCGCGCCGCCCAGCAGCCAATGCGCACGCGCAACGCCAGGGTTCGCCCGCACAAGGGGTTCGAGAACCTGGAGTGCCTGCGCGAACTGCCCGGCCTGCATGAGGCCGGCCGTCAAATCCAGTTGCTGAGTGATTGTTGGAGTGGGCGCTGCCATATATCTGGGAGCAATGAAAGGGGTGACAGGTCGTCTGAGCGTGCAGCGTATCCGGAATCGGTCATTGCGACCTGCTGCCGTGTCGTACCAAGGAGAAGTCGGCAGTCCGTGGGCTGCAGGTTACCTCATCGGTGTTCCGGTGTAGCCGGGGGCTTGGGCTTTGGCCGTCTGATCACGTCGGTAGTTGGCGGCAAACCGTGCGTGAGCCGAATCTGCGCCGCGCCTACGTGTCGGCTTGCTGGGCTCGATATCAGTTCGGTGGTGAAGCGACGGACGCACATCCGTCCTCTTGCGGTGGACGGACTGATAGGTACGGTGCCGGAGGAGCAGGCCAGAGCTGCCTGTATAGTGTACGGCTGCCGCCAGTAGCAGGACGATTTTGATGCCCCCCGACTTGAAATCGCAGCTTGCCGAGATCGTTGCGAAGGCCGAGCGTGGGGAGTTTGCACGAGCAGAGCGTGCGGCACGCGATTATCTTGACCGGCGACCGGGCGAGGAAATGGCGTGGAGTGTCCTCGGCTACAGCCAGCTACGGCAGCGGCGTACGCGCGAAGCGGCCGCGACGTACCTGCAAGCGGCCAGACGATTCCCGGAAAATCCGCTGCACTGGAACAACCTCGGTACGGCGAGGCGCCAAAGCGGCGAAATGCGCGAAGCCGAAGAAGCCTATGCCAAGGCATTGCGACTGCAACCTGACAATCCACAGTTTGTTGCCAACATGGGGTTGCTCTACCTTGAGTTGAAGCGCGTGGTTGCGGCGCGCGACTACCTGTGGCGCGCAGTTCAATTGGATCCATCGGATTATGAGGCACGCATTTTCGGGTGCCAGATGTGCCTGGAGTGCGGGGACGAGGATCGCGCGGCGCAAATCCTTGGGAACTGGGAATCGTGGGTGGGAAACATTGACGGTTCCATGCGTGTCGAATTGGCCGCAATGCTGCTTCGCATCGGACGCAACGCGGATGGCGAGGCCTTGTTGCGCAAGCAACTCGAGGATCCGCAAAGCGGTGACATGGCGCGCGCGCGGCTGGTGGTGACGTTGGAGCGATTCAACCGTATCGATGAGGCGCGTGCGCTGGTCGAACGATTGCCCGATCCCGAAACCGTGGACGATCCTGATCTGTCCGGTGAAATCAAGGAGGCACTCGCCGTCATGGCCGTGCGCGGCAAGGATCCCGCGCATGCACGAACATTGCTCGAAGCCCTGCTCGGCGAGCCCGGCGCCGAGCGCCGCGATACCATGGCATGGTTTCTGCTGGCCAAGCTATGCGACAAGCTCGATGACACCGCAGCATGTATGGAATATCTGAGATTGGCCCACGAATCCCAGATGAAAATTGCAACCCAGTTGGTGCCGGAATTGGTCGAACCAAGCGCCGACCCCATGAACATCACCAACTATGCGGTGAGCGAAGGGGAGTTCCGGAACTGGAAGCCGGTTGCGGCGCCGGCGTTGGAGGATTCGCCGGTTTTCGTGCTTGGCTTCCCGCGTTCGGGCACGACGATGCTTGAGCAGATGCTCGATGCACACCCGGGCATGGTGTCGATGGACGAACAGCCCTTCGTGCAACGCGTGATCGAGCGGATGCAGGCGATGGGATATCAATATCCGGAGCAGCTTGGTGTACTCGATTCCGCGCAGTGCGACGAACTGCGTGGGACCTACTGGCGCGCGGTCGCGCAGCTGGTGCAACTGCAACCAAGCCAGCGCCTGGTGGACAAGAATCCGTTGACGATGCTGCGATTGCCATTGCTGGTGCGTCTTTTCCCCAACGCCAAAATAATCTTTGTCGTGCGTCATCCAGCCGATGTCATCTTCAGCAATTATCTGCAGCAATTCAATGCGCCTGCCTACATCGCCCTGTGCTCGACGCTTCCGAGACTCGCCAGTGGTTACGCGGCCGCGATGCGGTTCTGGCGGCTGCACGCCGCATTGTTGAAGCCGCAGGTATTTGAATGGCGTTATGAGGACGTCATACACAATTTCGACGCACATGTCGAAAAATTGGGTGAATTCCTGGAATTGGATGATACCGATCCGTTGCGTCGGTTCAGCGAGCACGCCAGGCGCAAGGGTTATATCGGTACCCCGAGCTACTCGCAGGTAGTGCAGCCCGTGTACACGAGCTCGATCGGTCGCTGGCGTCGCTATCGTGAGTATTTCGAGCCCGTCTTGCCCTTGCTCGAACCTGCATTACGTCATTGGGGATACGATGCCTGAGCAGACCGGATCAGCGCCGATGGCCGTCTCCGACCTGCGCTATTACGTGCGCTGGTACGACGACTCGCTGTCGTCCGAGTTTTGCAAAAAAATGGTGGCGGCATTCGAGCAGGCGACCGCGCATCACGTAAAGCGGGAGCGTGGATGGCGCGCAGGCCTTGATGCAAGCGCATGGACCGAGCTTGACATCACGCCTCTGGCTGACGTGGCGTTGAAGGAGTTTTTCTCACGCAAGATCGATGAATCTCTGGCGCGTTACAACCAGGACGTCGGGTTGGCGATACCGGTTCCCAAGTCCACGCTGCTTGCTCCGTTGAGGATCAAACGCTATCTACCCGACGCGAGCGAAGCGTTTCAGCTTCACTTCGATTCGATCGGTGAAGTGGCCAACCGCTATCTCGTGTTCCTTTGGTACCTCAACGATGTCGTCGTGGGAGGCGAGACGGGATTCAGTGGCCTGAACGTAGAGGTGCGACCCAAGGCGGGGCGGCTGCTGATGTTCCCGCCGTACTGGATGTATCAGCACACCGGACGGCCGCCCGTGTCGGGTGAAAAATTCATACTTTCCACCTACATGCTGTTTCCGTCTGAACAAAGCTGAGCCGTGGCATTTACTGCCCGTCGGCTTTGAACTGCAACAACTCCGGCAGATACGAGAGGTAGTTCTTCCAGCGTCCGGCAGAGCGGAGATAGACGGGTTGGCGCGCCTGCCAAATGCTGGCGGTGCTGATGGTGGATGTCGTCGATGACTTGATCTCGACGCGTGGTATTGGGGTCGGAAGTTTCAGCCACTTTGTAAGCTCGGCGATGACGGTTTCGGGCGACTGGACCAATTTTTCGTAGCTTGCTTCGTGGATCGCTTCTCCATGCAGCTTGCGCCAGCGTGCCATCAACCTCTCGCAGTCACGCATTACCAGCGCGATGTCCTCGAAGTCGTAGGCGTATCCCTGCACTTCTTCGTCAAACGATTGCATCCACAGGGACAAGGCTGTATCGCGTGGGCTACGCCTGCAATGGATGATTTTCGCGTTGGGAAACAGGGCCAGCATCAGGTCGACGTAACGGAAGTTGAGCGGCTGCTTGTCGATGTACCAGTGCCTTGCACGGGGGTCGTCTTGCCGCATCTGCGCGGCGTAGGTGGCGGCGGCGCGCTGCAGGCGTGCAGGATTCGGATTTCCGATGAGATCGGGCTGTTGCGCCAGCGCTGCCAGCCAGGGAGGCTCGCCACGATTGCATACAAGCGGGTGATGTGACAGCAATTCGGAGACCAGGGTCGTGCCGGAGCGCGGAACGCCGATCACGAAGATGGGTACGAAATCCGCTTGCGGTTGCGTACGGGCGCCAGTCGAACGAATGTCGAGGCTGGCTTCAATCGCTCGCCGCCATTGCTTGCGTGACCATTGCGTCAGCTTGTGTGCCAGCGTGTTGGCTTGGCGTGAGTATGTTGCAGCGTGCGCGAAGTCACCGATGTCGTCATGCGCCTTCGCCAGCGCAAACAGAAGGGTCGAACGTGCCTTGTCACTGATGTCGGTGCGCTCGAGGTAAGCGTGAAAGCGTGCAAAATCAGGATGCCGTGCATCGGCATAGCGCTGCATCAGCGCGAGGCCGTGCGGAAGGTGCCATTCGCACGCTCGGGGGTCGTGCTCGAGTGCGAACAAATAGTGTCCCCGCGCGCGCTGGAACTCGCCCAACTGGATGTTCAGCATCCCTGCGTACGCGTGCAGGCGTGGCTCGTCCGGATTCACCTGGAGCGCGCGCTCAACGATAGCCGCGGCATCACGCTCGCGCCCGCAGGCGTGCAGCAGCTCGATGGCTTGGATGACCACGCCTGCTGCCTGACGTGCATGTTCGAAGCAGGCGCGCAAGACTGCGGCGGCCGCATTGCTTCGGTTCTGGCTGACCAGCAGGCGTGCCAACGCGAATGCCGACCCGGCGTCGTCGCTGTGCTCGGTCAGCAAGCGCCTCAGCACTGATTCGGCGTCAGCTTCGCGGCGTGTCCGAAGATGGATGCCGGCAAGCAGGCGGCGCAGTTCGACTGATCCTGGATGTTCTTGCAGCGCCATCAGGGCCGTAGATTCTGCTGCGATGTCCTCGCCGCGCAACACGGACGCGCGCGCCAGATCCAGCCAGACTTGTTCCGAGTGCGGGCCGGGCGGCATCGCTTACCTGGAAAACGGCTGCATGCCGAGAGCAATGCGTAGCGGGTCGAGCAGGGTGCCGTAGCGAGGCGCGCGGGCAGTGTCGGTGCGCAGGGGTTGGCGCACCTGCATTGCGCTCGGGGTACTGACGTCACGCCTCGTTTCGTGAAAACGCAGGCAACTCTCCTCGAACGGCAAACCGCAAAACTCCAGTAGCGCGCGGATGGTCGGTTCAGGGCGGGCAAGCAGGTCTTCGTAGATTTGCTCGCGAACGTGCTCCGGGTGCAGGGCCTGCCAATGCCGCACGCTACGGTCGAAGTCACGCCAATAGGCCGCCAGGTCGCCGAATGTACGCGCGTACTCGTTGTTTTCCAGGTTCTGGCGGTAGCAGGAGAAACAGGTTTCCAGCGGATCACGCCGGCAACAGATGATTCTGGCTGCGGGCAACATCGCGCGAATCGCACCGATGTAGTACCAGTTCGCCGGCAGCTTGTCGGTGAATATTGGACGTCGTTCCCGCCAATGCGCGGTGCGCTCGAGATAACGTTCGCCCAGTCGTTGCCAATCCGCAGGCTGCATGTCACGGACCCAAACCGGGTACGGCAGTTTGCGGCGATGCGACTCTTCCGTGAGGACGGCGGCGAGGTCGGGTAATTCACCCGGACCTTCCACCATTGAATGTGACGCAAGGATTTGTTCGATCAGCGTGGAGCCCGAGCGCGGCAAGCTGGCAATGAAGATGACATTGCGACCGGCTTCGGCGTCGGGTGACGGGTTAGCCGGAGGGGTGAATGCCTGCAGTATCATCGACACGCCGTCGCTGAAGGTCGTGGCGTCCCAGACCCTCCTGCGGCGCGCGATGGCATGTGCCTGCTGCAGGGTCGCCAAGGATTCTGCGTAGCGGCCTCCATCGTCGAGAGCCTTCGCAAGCGCGAGGCCCATGGCGATCATGTCGGTGTCGGTGGCGCGGTTGTCGCGCATCGCGCTTCGAATCTGTTCGATGTCCGCCGGGGAAAACTTTCGGGCCTTCAGGTCGGCAAGACCCCACCATGCCATGCCGGTCCATGGCTTTTCGGCGATGATTCGGCGGTACTCCTCTGCGGCCTCGTCAATGCGGTCCTCCGTACGCAACATGTCGCCCAGCAGCACGCGCGCCGGCATGTAACCCGGGTCGAGTGCGACCGCTCGCCGCAAAATGGATGTTGCTTCGGCGCGGCGCATGCAACGCGTCAGCATCACGCCCAGATTGAACCAGGCGATCGCAAGCCCCGGCTGCAGTTCGCAGGCCCTGCGCAGGGCGTCGATCGCGACATCGAATTCCCCAGACTGCCCAAGAATTGCGCCCAGCGTGTTGTAGTACAGGGGATCGCGGGGTCGCAGCGCGATGGCACGCTTCATGGAAGCGACTGCACCCTGGTAGTCGCCGCGCAAATTCTGGACGCCGGCCAACAGGCGCAAGACTTCGGGGTGGTCGGGCTGGGTGGCGAGCAAAGGCGACAGTCTTGCGGCCGCCAGCTCGGAGCCGCCCGTCTCGATTGCCTGCGCGGTTGCCATCACTTGTCGTGCGGCATCCATGCTCAGCCCATGCAGGCGCGAAACAGCCATCGGTTCTTCTCCCGGCTCTGATTGGGACCGCATCAGAACAACAGGTAAGTGGAGATCATGTACTTGTCGTTGGAGCGTGGTGGCAGGCCCGCGTGCTGGAACATCCAATACGGTGGGAACATCAACAGGCGCCCTTGTCGCGCTTCAATGCGCAGCCCCAGGTCGCAGAATTCCGTTTCGCCGCCTTCGCCTACATCGTTCAGGTACCAAAGAAACACCATGTAGCGGTTCGAGCAATAATCCAAGGCGTCGAAGTGGGGTTGAAAACGATCGCCGGCATCGGCGGAATAGCGCTTGATGCGCAGGTTTTCAAGGCGATTCCGGGGCGGCACCGGCAGCGTCAGTACCACGCGCTCGTTGTACAGGGCGAGGTAATGCATGGCTTGGTTGCGAAAGAACGTCTCGAACGAGACATCTGCAACCTTGGTCACGTTGAGTTCCGTCCATGCGCTTTCCTCCAATTGGGTCATGACACCCCGGCCGCTGCGGGCATGGAACCGGGAAAGGCGGTTGAACGACTCGATCATCCGCCCACAGAATTCAGGTTCCAGTGCATCGTCGAAGCACTGCACGTATCGGACCAGGTCGCGGGCCGCCGGAGCCTCTGGGATGGATGTCGTCATGTCGCCGCGCTCAGGCGAGATCCTGCAGCCGGGAGTCGAAATCCACGACCGCTTGGATCAACGCGGTCAGGGCATCACGCTCAAGGCGTGAAATCCCCGGGTTCCAGACTTCAAACACCAATGCAAACGCCAGCCCGTCGCCAGCCGCATAGTCGAATCCGAAGCTGGGATCAAAGACCAGGCTTCGGCCCGCGATGAGTTGCCGGGATTCGCCGCCCACAGTGACCTTCAATGGAGCGCTGCCCGCGAAGGCGGTGGCGACCGTGCAAAAGGCGTTGGTACGGCCTCGCAGGATTGCGGTACCGACTCCTGGCTGCAGCATCAGGATTTCCGCATCGGGGGCGTAGTTAGGGATGTGCACGAGCGGTGCCGAGGCGAGCAATGCAGACAGTTGCGGAGCCAGGGTCCGCATCGAGTCCTGAAACATGCCGCGCCGGTAAAACGGAACGCGTCGATCCGGGGTAGCCACACCGCCCGCGTCGTGCGCCGCCATCATCGCGTCCAGGCTGAAAGGCGTCACGCCCCGGGGCCCCTCCGCGATGCTTTCGATGCAAGCCTTTGCCTCGTTGCTCAGGGATGAAACGCTTGTCGACCATTCGGCGAGCCAGCCAAATGCGGCGACGTCGGGAAAACAGGTGGCAGCGGGGTCCGGGACGTGGAGGAAGGTCGGCTTTTGGCGAAGATCCGCCGCTGCCTCGGGTCGCTCGTGCAGATAGGTTGCCAGAGCCGCGTCGACACGACCGAGCCGCGTGGCATTGCTGCCTTGCCGGAAGGGCTCCAAGGCGCCTCCGAACAGGTCGTGCCGGCCCCTGTCCACGTATTGCATTGCGTGCTGTACAAGTTGGCGAAGCCCAGGTTCCGTCGTCGAGTCATTCAACCATAGCCCGTTGGCCTGGGCGTCGAGAATGGCCCGAAAGTATTGTGGCAGCGCCATTTCAGGGCGGCCATCCAATTCATAAACGTTGGCCAGCAGCACGCGTGCCGTGGTGTTGCCGCCTTGGCTCAATTCAACGGCACGTTCGAAGACCGAGCGCGCTTCATCCATGCGTTGCGCGCTGCGATAAGCGACCCCCAGTTCCAGCAGTACTCCCAGATTATTGCGGTTGGTCTGGGCTGCGCGGCTCAGCATGGCTACAGCGTCCCCGGGGTTTCCGCGGGACAAGGCGGCATTGGCAAGAAACCGCAGCGCTTCGACTTGATCCGGCTGGGTGGCCGCTACCTGTCGGTAGACGCGTTCCGCTTCTGCAAGATTACCTTGGCGGACGTGCGTGCGTGCGATTTCCAACCCACTGTTGGTGGTCGATTCAAACGTGAAGGGCGGTTCCGATGCCATCGGTGTGTTGGGATTCAGCGGGGTAGGCCGACACGATTCTAACAGGCACTTGCAAGGCTTCCGCCTACGGCTGCACCTCGCGAGGTGCAGCCATAGGCGAGGCCGGCCACCCACTTGAATGGGGCACGAGTCGATGCGGGGGCGAAGTCGTACGTTGCCGAGTGGCCCGCACCGTCCGCTTGCTTGCAATCAGCTAAACTTAGGCAAAAGTCGAGTGACACGCGTCCATTGCTCGGACATCGCGCTCACCCGCGCCCAGTCGGGCCTCTGCAATACCGCGCGGGCGTACTTCCAAGTTCCCTTGTCATGAAATTACCGGTCCCATTTATCCAACTGCCGCTGTTTTTCGATGCCAATGCGATGGCGGCTGAAATCGACGCATTGGAAGGTGCTCTTTGGCAGCCGCATCCAAGTGGTCTTCCCGGCAATACGGCGCTTCCTTTGGTGGCTGTTGCAGGTGACCCTTCGCGGGGCGACATGCTGGCGGGGAAGATGCTTCCGACCCCGGCGTTGGCGCGCTGCGGATATTTGCAACAAGTCCTCGGCAGCCTGGGAACCGTACTGGGGCGTGTGCGCCTGATGCGATTGGAACCCGGGGCAGAAGTCGCACCGCACGTCGATACGAACCACTACTGGAAGGAACGGGTTCGTGTGCATGTACCTGTCGTGACCGATCCCTCCGTGCAATTTATCTGCGGTGATGCGCAAACCCACATGGGTGCGGGCGAGTGCTGGATTTTTGATACATGGCGGTTGCACCGCGTGACCAACCCATCTGATCACGTCCGCGTGCATCTCGTGATCGACACGGTTGGAAGCACGGCCTTCGGAAAACTCATCGATGCCGGGCGCGCCCTCGGGCAAGCGAAGGAGGGCTGGAGTTCCCGCCTGATTGCCCCGGATCCGGGGAGCTCGTCACGCGGGCTGATGTTCGAGTCGGTGGATTTGATGTCTCCGATGAGCTACTGGGGATTGCGTGAACACGTCACGTTCCTCCTGAGCGAATGCGAAGATCATCCGTTGCTGCCGGTGATCAGGCACTGTGCGAACGAGTTCGTGATGGATTGGCGGACGCTTTGGTTCCGCCATGGTGCCAGCCCGGAAGGACTGGCCGAATTCCGAGCGGTGCTGGCGGAGTTTCTTGCGCGCATGCGCAGGCTCGGGAGTGACGTCCTGCTGGGCAACCACACACAACTTGCATCGGCGTTCAATGGATTGCTGGGGCAGGCGGTTCGCGAGGCCGAGAATCCGGGCGTCGGTGAAGAGGCGGCGCGTGCGTCCGAGTTCCGCGCGCCCACCACATTGAACACAACCTATGAATTTTATCGACCCGTATTCATTGTCTCGCCACCACGTTCGGGTTCGTCACTGCTGTTCGAAATTTTGTCGCAGAGTCCAAGCGCCGCGACAATTGGTGGTGAAAGCCACGGCATCATAGAAGGCAACACGGCCTTTGGCGTACTCGGCGCAGCCGCGCGGGGGTATGACTCCAATCGTCTCGACGCAAATGACGCTACCCCGGGTATCGTGGCGGCCCTCCGCGAGCGCTTTCGCAGACGCGCATTCAACCGGTACGGGGAAGAAATCCCCGGCCGCATCCGCCTTCTGGAGAAGACTCCCAAGAACGCGTTGCGGATTCCGTTCCTC
>JACZDD010159086.1_pt1 | contig 11765 bp, 13 predicted proteins | sample 8641771 | NCBI WGS metagenome assembly JACZDD01 (sample SAMN15324614, study PRJNA640507) | soil metagenome | isolation source: intercropping peanut in the second line | place: China: Luxin town, Laibin City, Guangxi Province | collected 2019-07-25 | depth 10cm m | reverse complement strand
CGCTGGCAAAGTCGGATCGAGTTTGCGTTCGGCCAGTCGCCACACCTCGTCCAGCGCTGTCGATTTCATCATCGTATCAAAACGCGTTTCGATGCGGCGGACCAATTCCTCGCGCTCGCACGTAATGAATACCTTCACGGCGCGTGCGGGATCAATCAGCGGCGGGAGGCCTTCACGGTGCCAATCGGACAGTACGCGGCCGGTCGCCAACACCACTTCAAGCGCACGGGAAATGCGCGACCGATCATTGGCGGTGACGCGCTGCGCGGTTGCAGGATCAAGGCGCATCAGCTCGGCGTGCAAGGCCGGCGCTCCCGCGTGTTGCAGGCGTCCCCGCACGCTGGCGCGAATATCGGCGGGAATTGGCGGGACGGCGGCCAGGCCTGATGTCAGAGCCTTGAAATAAAGTCCGGTCCCCCCAACCAGGATCGGCACGCGTCGTTGTTTGCCGATCTCCGTCAGCACCTGTTCGACGTCGCGGCACCATCGGCCGACGGAGTAATTCTCGGCTGCATCGACAAAGCCGTACAATTTGTGCGGCGCCCGCGCTTCGTCATCGGCCGTCGGCCGTGCGGTGATGACGCGCAGATCGCGATAAACCTGCATGGAATCGGCATTGACGATGACGCCGCTCAGGCTTTCCGCGAGGTCAAGCGCCAGTGCCGACTTGCCGCTGGCAGTCGGCCCTGCAATAAGCACCGCTCGACCGGCATTGTGCATCGCATGACTCATGTCGCGACTCTGATTGATGCCTCCGGCTTGCTCCAGCCTCCCGCGATCGAGCAGGCACGCCGCATATTGCCGGGCGCGAGCCCGGCGAAGATGCTGGGTCCCGACGCCGCCGATATTTCCTTTAGCGCGGAAAATGTCCCGGACCAAAGTGCGCTGGCCGCAAAGCTACGCACCCTCGCCGACCGCATCGACGCTGTCGTGCAGCCGGTAGCCGACCGACGCAAGAAGCTCTTTCTGGCTGACATGGATTCCACAATGATCCGCCAGGAATGCATCGACGAACTCGCCGACTATGTGGGGCTGAAAGGCCATGTTGCAGCAATCACCGAGCGCGCCATGCGCGGCGAAATCGCATTCGAGCCGGCACTGCGCCAGCGCGTGGCACTGCTGGAAGGCTTACCGGTTTCCGTCGTCGAGGAGGTCATCCATAAGCGGATCAAATTGACGCGCGGCGGACGCACGCTCATCGCGACCATGCGCGCGAATGGCACCCGCACGTGCATGGTCTCGGGTGGATTTACGTTATTCACCGACCGCATCGCGGCTATGATTGGGTTCGACGAGAGCCGCGCCAACACGCTTACGCTCGTCGACGGCCATAAACTGGCCGGCAAGGTCGCAGAGCCGATTTTCGGGCGCGACGGGAAGCGGGCTGCCCTTATCGAGTTGCGCACCGAACTGGGCCTGGCGAAAGCGGACACGATCGCGATCGGGGACGGCGCCAACGATCTCGACATGATTTTGGAGGCCGGGCTTGGTGTCGCCTTTCATGCCAAGCCAAAGGTCGCAACCGCTGCGGCCGCGCGGATCGACCACTGCGACCTTACCGCCTTGCTCTACGTGCAGGGTTACAGCAAGGACGAATTCGTCCAGTCGTGACCGTGCAGCCTACTGCAGGCTTAGCGCGACGAAACTCGGATCCCCGTCGGGAGACACCACAAGCAGCACGACGGCTTTCTTGCCGTCCTTCTTGAGCTTGTCGATCCGCTGCTGCAGCTCGGTCGCATTAGAGACGGGCTGCTGCTGGACTTCGGCGATAACCATTCCAGGCGCGAGCCGCTTCTCCGAAGCCGGCGAATTCGCATCGACACCGGTGATCACGACGCCTTTTACCTTTTCCTTGATGTTGTGCTTCTTGCGCAGTTCGTCGGTGAGGTTGGCGAGATCGAGACCGAGCGCTTTCTTCACCGTGGGTTTGCTGTCGGGCGTCGCGTCCTTCTTGTCGTTCGACACGGCGGCAACTTTCTTTTCATCCTCGAGGCGACCAAGCGTGACCGACTTCTTTTCCTCTTTGCCCTTGCGTATGACGATAACTTCAACATCCTTGCCGACCGGCGTGTCGGCAACGATCTTCGGTAGGTCGCGCATTTCCTTGACGTCCTTGCCGTCGAACCTGACGATCACATCGCCCGGTTCTATTCCGGCGGGCTTGGCCGGACCTTTATCGTCGACGCCGGCCACCAGTGCTCCGCGCGCCGGCTTGATGCTGAGACTTTCGGCAATCTCGTCGCTCACCTGCTGAATGCGGACACCGAGCCAGCCTCGGCGCACCTCTTTGAATTCGCGCAACTGATCGACGACGGGAACCACGGTTTTCGAGGGCACGGCAAAGCCGATACCGATCGATCCGCCCGAAGGCGAAATGATCGCGGTGTTGACGCCGATGACTTCGCCGTTGAGGTTGAACAGCGGTCCACCTGAATTCCCCCGGTTAATCGAAGCATCTGTCTGAATGTAGTTGTCGTAGGGGCCGGACTGAATGTCGCGGTTACGCGCCGAGACAATACCGGCCGTCACCGTTCCGCCCAGACTGAACGGATTGCCGATCGCGATCACCCACTCGCCCAGGCGCAGCTTGTCACTGTCGCCGAATTTCACCGCCTTCAGCGGCTTAGTCGGTGTAACCTTGAGCAGCGCAAGATCGGTCTTCTGGTCGCGACCGACGACTTCAGCCTTTAGTGTCGTACCGTCGTTGAGAATGACGCTGACCTCGTCGGCTTCGGAAATGACGTGGTTATTCGTCACGACGATTCCGCTCGGATCAATGATAAATCCCGAACCCAGCGAATTGACGCGACGCGGTGTTGGCGTCTGATTGTTCTGCCCAGGGCCGTTCTGTCCGTTCTGCCCGCGCCGATTCTTGAAAAACTCTTCGAAGAATTCCTCAAACGGAGATCCTGGCGGCAGCTGCGGCATCGCGCCGCCTCGCCAATCAACCGACTGTTTCGTTGAAACGTTTACGACGGCGTCGATGACTTGCTCCGCCACATCGGCGATTCCTTCCGGTCCGCGTGCGGCCGCCGGAGCGGTCATCGCAAGAAGGGTGATGGCTGCTGCCGTAGTTACGGCCAAGCCGGCCCGACTGAGACGTGTTTTCGGGCAGAAAGCGTTTGCGCCCATGGGCGTCATTTCTCCTGGGAATAAGCTATTCGAGAGAGTGGCCCCGACTTATAGGCGATTCAAGGGCACCGCCAATCAATACCATGCGAGGCCGGGTTTCCCTATCAACCTCGGACCAACCAGACCAAGATCAGGCCGATAATCGCGGAGCCAATACCGATCAGACGGAGCGAGATGTCCTGCGTTTCCAGCACGCTGGTCATCGCCCGCTTGGCCGACTCCGGGAATGCCGCGAAGATCAAGCCTTCGATGACGAAAACCAGTCCAAGCGCGGCCAGGAAATCGGACATGCGGTCTCGGCGCGGCTTCTATCGCGCCGGAGCCGAAGGAGTCGGCGTTCCTGAATTCTCCCGCGGTTTCCCGGAGGGGTCGGTGAAATAGCGGAAGAAGTTCGAATCGGGCTTCAGCAGCATGCGGGTGTCATTGTGTTTGAGCCCCTGCTCATAGGCCTGCATCGACCGGTAGAACGCGAAGAAATCGGGGTCCTGATTGAAGGCATCCGCGAAAATCTGGTTTCGTGTCGCGTCGCCTTCACCGCGAATTTGTTCCGATTTCGAGGTCGCTTCGGCCACGAGCACGGTCACCTCGCGGTCAGCGCGCGATCGGATTTCCTGTGCACGCTGCGCACCTTGCGCACGGAACTCAGCCGCTTCGCGCTGCCGTTCGGTCTGCATGCGCTGATAGACTGCCTGGCTGTTCTGCTCCGGAAGGTCGGCACGCCGGATTCGAACGTCGACAACCTCGATTCCAAAGGCAGTGGCTTCGTGATCGACGAGCTCGCGAATACGCGCCATCAAATCGGCACGCTGATCCCTCACGACGTGAGTAAATGTCACTTCGCCGAGCACGCGACGCAGTGCCGAATTAAGCAGGATGGATAGCTGCGAATTCGCGCCGTTGATTGAACCCAGGGTCTGGTAGAAGCGCAGCGGATCCTTGATCCGGTAGCGAGCGAACGCGTCGACCACCAGCCGTTTCTGATCGGAAGCAATCACCTCTTGCGGAGGCGCTTCCAGATCGAGAATGCGCTTGTCGATGTAAACAACCGAGTCGATAAACGGCGCCTTCACATGTAGACCTGGGTCGGGAACCGGCGGCCGTGGCTCACCCAGCCGGATAACGAGCGCTTGCTGGGTCTGGTAGACAGTGAACAGTGATGAATAGCCGACGATAAGCGCGGCAACGACCACAACAGCTATAATACCGCCGACAAAATTGGTTTTCATTGCCGGCCTCCGCCCTGGGACTGTGTGCGCGGCTGGGCCGGACGCGTTAGCTCGTTAAGCGGCAGGAAGGGCACGACGTTGCTCCCGCCACCCCCTGAGTCGAGGATGATCTTGTCGGTGCCTCCGAGTATGCGCTCCATTGTTTCGAGATACATGCGTTCGCGCGTGACGTCGGGTGCTTTTTTGTATTGCTCAAAGATCTTGAGAAAGCGAGCCGTCTGACCGGTCGCTTCGGCGACGGTCTGCTGTTTGTAAGCCTCGGCGGCCTGCGTGATCTGCGCAACGCGCCCGCGCGCTTCGGGCACGACCCGGTTGGCGTAGGTCTGCGCCTCGTTGACGGCGCGCTCCAAATCCGCACGCGCTGCCTGGACGTCGCGGAAAGCATCGATCACCTGCGCTGGCGGATCGACCTTCTGCAACTGAACCTGCTGCACCAAAATGCCTGCGCCGTAGTGATCCAGCGTCCGCTGCATCAACTCCTGCACTGCGTTTTCGGTGGTTTGCCGCGCACCCGTCAGGATCGGCTGAATTTCGGATCTACCGATCACTTCACGCATCGCGCTTTCGGCCACCGCCTTCACGGTGCCTTCGGGATTCTGGATATTGAACAAATATTCGCCGACGCCGGTTGGCTTGACCTTCCACAACACCGAGAAATCAACATCGACGATGTTCTCATCGCCGGTCAGCATCAGGCTTTCCTCGGGAACGTCGCGCGTTGTCGTGCCGCCGCGGCGGAGATCATCGACAATCCGCATGCCAATATCGATCTTGTTAACGCGCAACGCTTTCGGTGTGAGCACTTTCTCGATCGGATATGGAAGATGATAGTTCAGGCCCGGTTGGACTTCGCGCACCTGCTTGCCGAAGCGGAGCACGACACCAAGTTCGTCCGGTTCAACACGGAAAAATCCCGAGAAGCCCCAAAGCGCCAGCACACCGAGGACAATGAGAGCGAAGCCGCGTCCGCCCAGATTGCCGCCCGGCAGCACGCGGCGCAGTCTGTCCTGGCCGCGGCGCAGAATTTCTTCGAGATCCGGCGGTGTCGGTCCCGACGATTGCGGCCCCGAGCCCCATGGCCCCTTGCCGCCCGAGCCCCAGGGCCCACCGCCGCCCTGATTGGTCCAAGGCATTGAAAATGTCTCCCGCGCCGCCCGTGTATCCGGGGCGCCTGTTGTCGGGAGGGTTATAGGGGACCGTAGGCGCCGTTACAACGCGCCGTCATGCCGCGCATTAACGCTGATTTAGCGCCGTATATACGTCGCGAACGAGAAGTCGGCGTCATCGTCGGGCCCGGCGAAGTGCTCTTCGCGCGATGCTTCCTGCCAGATTTCAGCGTCAATTGGCGGGAACATCGCGTCTCCCTCGGGCGAAGCGTGCACATGCGTAATTTCCAGACGGTCGGCCATCGCCATTGTGGCGGCAAAGATGTCGCTCCCGCCGATCACCATAACTTCATCGACACCGCGTTTGGTCGCGTCCTTGCGCGCGACGCCGAGCGCTGCATCGAGGCTCGTCGCCAGCACGGCGCCGCGCGCGATCAGGCTGAGATCGCGCGTGAGAACGATATTAGTCCGGCCGTCGAGTACCTTGCCGATCGACTCGTGCGTCTTGCGGCCCATGATCACCGGACGATTGAGGGTGAGCTTACGAAAATGCTGTAGGTCCGACTTCAGATGCCAGGGCAACTGACCGTCGCGGCCAATGACCAAGTTGTCGCCGATTGCGGCCACCAGCACGATTTTCATGATACCGACGATGAAACTGAAATGCCGGACATTGGCGCCGTCCTCGGACAATACGAATAAGACAAAACTCTTCTGACTTTATTACCAACGCGCGTCACGCCCCGAGGTACGAATTCCCCCGGAAATATGCGACGAAGTTCCCGCGTTAAAATCAGCTTAGCGCGACGTCTCGAAACGACAGCAACACCGAAATCGCTTTTTGGCACCCCAGTCACACCGCCACCGCCGCTTTGATGTGCGGGTGCGGGTCATAATTCTCGACCGCAAAGTCTTCATAGTGAAACGCGAATATGTCTGTCACGGCAGGATTGAGCCGCATCCTCGGCAACGGCTTCGGCGCGCGCGACAACTGCAAACGGGCTTGCTCAAGGTGATTGAGATAAAGATGCGCATCACCAACGGTGTGTATGAAATCGCCCGGCTTATAGCCGGTCACCTGCGCCATCATCTGCGTAAGCAGCGCATAGGATGCGATATTGAATGGCACGCCGAGGAAAACATCCGCCGAACGTTGATAGAGTTGGCACGACAGTTTGCCCTCGGCGACATAAAACTGAAAAAGGCAGTGGCAAGGAGGCAAGGCCATCTTTTCGACCTCAGCCGGATTCCAAGCGGTAACAATGAGCCGCCGGGAATCGGGGTTGCGTTTGATCATCGCAACCACATTGCCAATCTGGTCGATGGTCTTTCCGTCCTGCGCCGGCCATGATCGCCACTGCTGGCCGTAAACCGGGCCCAATTCTCCACGCTCATCCGCCCATTCGTCCCAGATGCGTACGCCATGCTCCTGCAGATACCTGACGTTTGTATCGCCGGCCAAAAACCACAGTAGCTCATGGATGATCGACTTCAGGTGCAGCTTCTTGGTCGTGACGAGGGGGAAGCCTTCATTGAGCCCAAACCGCATTTGGTGACCGAACACCGATAACGTTCCGGTTCCGGTTCGGTCGCGTTTCTCGACCCCGCGGCTGAGGATGAGTTCCATCAAATCAAGATATTGGCGCATCTTTTCGAATATCGGCTGGCGATTCGAAGATGGGGAAGTTTATCGCTGGGAGCAACGGCTGGCAGCCATTTTTCAACCGCCCAAATGCCAGCCCTCTCGCGAGACTCCTGATACAATCGCCCCGGTGCAGTTGGGGGTATGCAAATGAGCTTTGACCGCATTCTTGTTGCCCGGATTCTGTTTACTCTCATGACCGCCGGCTGGGCGCTGCTTACAGTGGTGGCCGACTTCAACAAGACCCACGCCACCAATCCGCTGTGGACGCCGCACGCGCGATTCCACGTGGTGTGGCAGATCTCAAGTTATGTCGGATTGGGCCTGCTCGCCTTTGCACTCATCTGGTGGCCAGGACCACTTGTCGTCGAGCGGCTCTATTTCGTCGCGGCCATGGGAGCGATCGTCTATGCGGCTTTTTTTGCAGCGCTGATAGCGATGCCGGTCTACGGCGGCGGCGCCTACGACAAAAACGGCTACCAGCCGTTCGACGCGCCTATCCCGATCATCGCGAAAAAATGGGACGCCAATATCACCGCCTTCTCAATTCAGCTTGTCATCCTGGCGGCGGGACTATTGATGGTATCCGGCGCGATCGCCGGCTAGATGAAATCAGCGCACGGGAGCCCGCGCGCCGTTCCAATTATTCGACGAATACCTCGTCGCGCCGCTTGCGGATCATTGGCAGAGCCGCAAGTACCAGCAGCGCTGCTGCAAGCAAGATCAGCCCCGCCGAAATCGGTCGTGTCAGGAAAACGGTAGCATCCCCGCGGGCAATCAACATGGCGCGCCGCAGGTTTTCTTCCATTAACGGCCCGAGAACGAAAGCCAACACAAGCGGCGCCGGCTCAAAGTCGTGTTTGCTCAGCCAGTAGCCGAATAAACCGAAAATTGCGGCAATGACAACGTCGGTCGGCGAATTGTTGATCGAATAGATTCCGATGCAGCAGAACACAATGATCGATGGATAAAGCAAGCGGTAAGGCACGCGCAGCAGCGCCACCCAAACACCGACAAGCGGAAGGTTGATAATGATCAGCATAAGGTTGCCGAGCCACATCGAGGCGACCATTCCCCAGAACAGATCGGGCTGTTTGGTCATGACCTGAGGTCCCGGAACAATTCCATGAATGGTCATTGCGCCGACCATCAGCGCCATAACCGCATTCGGTGGAATACCCAGCGTAAGCAGCGGGATGAATGAGGTCTGCGCCGCCGCGTTGTTGGCTGCCTCGGGCGCTGCCACACCCTCAATGGCGCCGCGCCCAAAACGCTCGGGATTTTTGGATACGCGTTTTTCGAACGTGTAGGCGGCAAATGATGCCACGACCGCGCCGCCGCCAGGCAAAATGCCGAGAAGTGAGCCCAGAATCGTGCCGCGCGCGATGGCTCCCGAAGAGTCGATCAAGTCTTGGCGCGTCGGCATCAGGCCTTTGATTTTCCCCTTCACGATATCGCGGCTCTCCTGCGACATTTCGAGGTTGCGGATAATCTCAGCGAATCCAAAAACACCCATCGCGACGTTAGTGAAGCCGATACCGTCGGACAGCTCCGCGATGTCGAAGGTCATGCGGCCCGCGCCCGTCTCAAGGTCGGACCCAATCATCGACAACAGCAGACCGGTAAGGATCATGGCGATCGCGTTAAGAACCGAGCCTTTCGCAAGGACAACCGCAAAAATAAGGCCAAGCACCATCAACGAGAAATATTCCGCCGGCCCGAACAGCAGGGCCAGCGACGTCAGCGGCGTGCCAAGGGCAGCCACCAGCACCGTCGCGACACAGCCTGCGAAGAACGAACCAATTGCGGCGATGGCAAGCGCGGCGCCGGCGCGACCCTGTTTGGCCATCTGATGACCGTCGAGACACGTGACGACCGAGCCCGCCTCGCCCGGAATATTCACCAGCACCGATGTGGTCGAACCGCCGTACTGCGCGCCGTAATAAATGCCGGCGAGCATGATCAGCGCGCCCACCGGCGGCAATCCAAATGTGATCGGCAGAAGCATGGCAACCGTCGCGACCGTGCCGATGCCCGGGAGCACACCGACCAGCGTGCCGACAAGTGCGCCCAGCAGGCAGAAACCGATGTTGTACGGATGTGCCGCGACCGAAAACCCGAGCGCAAGATTGGCGAGAAGTTCACTCATGACTGCTTCTTCTCAGTACCAGGGCCAAAGCTGAAACGGCAGTTGCAGCAGATAGACGAAGAGAGCCACGCAGAATGCAGTCATCGCGGCAGCAGCAAGCAGACTCTCCACCCAGCGCATTTCGGACGAACCGAAAATCGAGATCATGAAAGCCGCAAAAGTCGACGGGATCAGACCCAACGGCGGAATTGTCATAGAACCGAGATGAACACCGCGGATCATGCCAGCGAAAGCAAGGATTCCGAGCATGACCCAGGCCGGACCGCGGATTGCGAAACTGTCGATCGGTGGGCCATCGAAGAGCAGCCCGGTGAGCGCGACCAGCGCGCCAACGACCGCGAGAAGACCAGCGAACAGGCGCGGCGCGGTGCCCGGCCCAAACGCAAAACCATGCATGCCGGGAAGATCTCCCGACGCCCAAATTGCCACGATGGCAATACCAATCAGTACCAACCCGCCGTAAAATTCGCGCGGGGCACGAACCTTGAAACGCAACCCGCCCCCGTTCGGGGGGGTTTTGACCCCCTCGGCCATTTTTAGTCCTCCCGCTCGGTTGTTCTTGCTTCTTCTTAGTTACGCTGTCGCCTGTGCCCCACGTCTGTCCCTAGCATATGACAAGGCCGGGCCGAAAGCACGGATGTTGGGCGATCTCCTTTACAGCCACCCTGATAAGCCCAAAATCCCCCCGACAGCGAATAGCCAAAGCGGATTAATGCGCGTCGTAAATGCAACTATCGCCGTAACCGCCGTAATTAGAGCGGCATAGATATTGTGGTCTGCGCTGCGCGCCAGCACAAAAGCACTCGCACCAATCAATCCGAGCGAGACTGGCACCAAGCCGGCCTGTATGGCGATACGCCAGCGCGCCTCCTTAAAACGGTCCCAGGTCCGCGCAACCAGAAATGCAAACACACAGGTCGGGCCACACATCGCCGCCGTTGCCACCGCCGCGCCGGCGAGACCGGCAACGTGATAGCCGATGAGCGTAACAATGATGATATTCGGCCCTGGCGAGATTTGCGCAATGGCGAAGCTGTCCGCGAACTGCCGGTCGTTCATCCAGTGCATCACGTCGACAGCAATGCGATGCATCTCCGGAATTGCAGCATTGGCGCCGCCGACCGCAAACAACGACAGCAACGCAAAATAACCGAACAGCGGAATGAGCGGATTTTCGTTCATCGCCTTATCCACGCAAGCGCGATGCTGATGGGCGCGAGCACCGCGAAAACCAGCGGCAGGGGCCATTGCATGATTGCAACGCCGACGAATGCGGCAATCGCTATGAGCGGCGCCCAGTCCCAGCGCTTGCAGAACAATGGCGCCGCCATCTTTGCCACTACAGCAATCAGCAGCCCGACTGCCGCAGCAGTAATCCCAGCAAGAATGCGACCGAGCATTTCGAGGTCGCCGAACCGCGAATAGAGAAAGGCGAGCACCGTGACGATGATCAATGGTGGGCCCATGAGTCCGGCGAGCGCGACCGCCGCTCCGGCTGCTCCTCCAAAGCGCGAGCCGAATACAACCGAGAAGTTCACGACATTGGGACCTGGCAGGAACTGGGACAGCGCGAAGGCTTCATTAAACTCTTCGGCTGTCATCCAGCCGCGTTGGTCGACGATCATACGCCGGGCCCACGGCAGCGCTCCGCCGAACCCCGAGACCGAGACGACAACAAAGGCGCGGAATAGTTCTGGCAGAGAAGGACGTGCGGCGACCGATCGGGATGGCGCGACGGAATCGGACATGACGGCAGCAATATCCCGCGCCACGGATGACGACCAGATGGATTGTGCATAGCCGCCACGCCTGAACATCGGCTCGCAGTTGCACGGAAATTCGGGCAAGCTCGAACGTCCCGTTTGGCAATGGGTGATGGGCTGTGGGAACAGGTAGTTTGCTCTTGAACGTCCTGTGGATTTTGTTCGGCGGCTTCTACATGGCGTTGGGCTGGCTGATCGCCGCCGTCATCATGGTTCTCACCATCATCGGCATTCCCTGGGCTCGCGCGGCCTTCACCATTGCGGCCTATACGCTTCTTCCCTTCGGTCACACCGTGGTTTCACGCCCTACGGGCGTCGGCAGCGGCTTTCTTGGCTTTGTCGGCAATTTGATCTGGCTGCTTCTGGCCGGCTGGTGGCTCGCACTTGGTCATTTGCTTACGGCACTGCTGCTCGCAATTACGCTGATCGGGATTCCTTTTGCATGGGCACACCTCAAGCTTGCCGGCCTTGCACTTTGGCCGATCGGCAAGGACGTCGTGAGCACGAATTAGAGGCCGAAAAACCAGCTACGGCCTCACTCTTCCTTCGGTAACCTTTGCCTCCTATATTTCAGGTGCCGGGGAAACCCGGCTATGGCGATAAATGGCCGTCGTAATAAACCCATCGGACCCGGGGGCAGTACCCGGCGCCTCCACCCAAGCCCGGCGGGCACGGGTTTCGGCGGGGGCGAAATAGGATCGACGAGGGCGTAAAGGGCGTGCTTTTGCTCGGCATGGTTCCGCCGTT
>JACZDD010136719.1_pt1 | contig 11782 bp, 9 predicted proteins | sample 8641771 | NCBI WGS metagenome assembly JACZDD01 (sample SAMN15324614, study PRJNA640507) | soil metagenome | isolation source: intercropping peanut in the second line | place: China: Luxin town, Laibin City, Guangxi Province | collected 2019-07-25 | depth 10cm m | reverse complement strand
CTCTCTATCGAACCCGATACTTGTGTTCGCAATACCGAGACGGCCTTTGCGCGGCGCGGCGCCTGGACTCTTTTGTTCGCCAAATTCGTTCCTGGCCTGAGCCTTCTCTCCATGCCGCTGGCCGGGGCAAGCCGCATGTCGCGCGTCCGGTTTCTGCTGGCCAACGGGACAGGCTGTCTCCTGTGGACCTTGGCCTATCTGCTCCTCGGCAAGCTGTTTCACCGGCAAATCGATGCCATATCCGAACTTCTGGGATTATTTGGCCGCCGCGCGGGAATAGTAGCCTCGGCGCTTTTGGGCGCCTATGTTCTCTGGAAATTTTTCCAACGCTGGCGGCTGCGGCGCGAGCTGCGCATCAATCGGGTGAGTCCGTTAGAAGCGTTCGGCCTCATCGAAAGCGGCCGCCCGGTTACAGTGGTGGATCTCCGCAATGCCAGGGAAATCCAGGAGCTGGGGCTAAAAATTCGCGGCGCGCTCATCGTGCATCCTAACGATCTCCGCAACGGCTCGCACCAGATCCCCGCGAATCATGACATCATTCTTTATTGCACTTGTCCGAATGAAGCAACCAGCGCGCGCGCCGCTCTGCAGTTGAAACGCGCCGGAATCCGCAAAGTGCATCCGCTCGCCGGAGGATTTGCTGCGTGGCACGAGCTAGGTTTGCCGGTGGAACCGGCAGTTCCAAGTTCGCATGACGCCGGTCGCGTTGTGTCATCCGCATCGTAGCGCCTCATTCCATGCGTAGCACGCGGATAGGATCGACTCTCGAAGCGTGCCATGCCGGAATCGAGCTGGCGGCAACGGCCACGATTATCAGAAACACGCATACCGAGAGAAAAATAACCGGATCCGTTGCCTTAACACGAAAGAGCAATCCGGACAAGAAGCGAGTCAGCAGCAGCGAGCCGCCGATGCCCGCGGCCATGCCGATGATCGCGATGCGCAATCCCTGTACGAGAATCAAACGTACAATACTTGCATTCGTAGCGCCCGTTGCCATACGCACACCGATTTCATAGGTACGCTGCGAAACCGAATACGACATCAGTCCATAAATTCCGATCGAGGCAAGCAGCAGCGCAGTGGCTGCAAATCCCAAAAAGATCCAAATTGTGGAACGCACATTAAATCGGTAAACGAGACGAAATGGCGCACCATTGTAGGCGTCGTTGCCGACGTGCGGAAAAACTCCAGAGTTCGCGGCTCTGCTCTTGCGCCAGTGTGAGATTACCCATCCGCCTCGCGTCTTGCGTCAGCTCGGCATGCAGCTCCAATTCTTCCTGGAGTTCCCACTCCAGTTGCGCCCTGCGCCACCAGAACATAAATTTTCGCCAGGTAAACCGCATAGACTCACGCCATCTGGAACACTTTTTGAATTGCTTCCGCCATGCGGTCGTATTCTTCGCACTCCGAAACAAGCTGCTTGCGGCCCGCCGTGGTCAGAGTGTAATAGCGGGCTCTGCGGTTGTTTTCCGAAGCGCCCCATTCGGCCTTAACCCAGCCATGTAGCCGCAGCCGCTGCAGCGCCGGATAAAGAGAACTTTCCCCAACCTGCAGCACATCGTCCGAAACTTGCCTTAGACGCTGCGCGATGCCATAGCCATGGAGCGGCCCAAGCGCAAGCACTCTCAAGATCAGCAAATCCAGGGTGCCTGAAAGTAGTTCTGGAGCGATTGAGATCTTTCCCATCGTCTATCGATGGAAGCATGCCACGCCTAAGGAAACGCTGTCAATGTTTTAATCGAATAAACCGTGCCAGCCCAGCGGTACTACAATCACAGCCACCACCAGCTTGTAGCAGACGCCATCAAGCGGCTCACTGAGGCTAATCGTGAACAGAATCCTCCGATTTTCGGCAATACCAAGTTCTACGGATCGATATCTGCCGGCGGGTAGATTCTTGAGTCGCGCTACATACGGTGGGTCAGTGAGCGGAAGCCTATAATAAACACCTCCAAGACTGAACTGCACGCGCGCTTTATCAAAATGCAGCCACTCGATTTCACCTGGTTCAACTAGCAGGAGAGATTCCCTTGCAGACTGCTGTTCAAATCTCGCATAGGGAACAGATTTATCGTTATTTCCGAACAGAAGCGGAGTCCCGGAAACAGAACCAACCACGATTCGGGCAGACTCACCCACGGCCGGGCGTGCAATCAATTCCCAACTGGATCCGTCGATTTGCCAGTTTTCTGGTTGATGCGGCGCGGGATTCGGAGTGGACAATCCGATGCGAATGATGTCAAGGAGCTTGGGCTCTGAGCCATCTGAAAGACGGTAGTGACGATACTCCAACTCTCCCTGTCCGGTTCTGGCAACCGGTCTTATCCAGCCGCTTCCGTCCGCCCGAAGCCCCGCGATGCATCGATGATTGTGCTTATATGAATTCGCCAGACAGATGAGATCTATCTTCGGCACAGCGCCTCTATAAATGCGCCGCTTCTACGCCTCGCCATTTAGACTTCAAATAATCCAAGACGAGACGCCGGTGGCACTGTTCGGGAGTTGGCTCACTGCAGAGGAGAACTGTGGGCACAGAGAACAATGATTGGTCCAGCACGCCTTCGATTCTTCGTTCAGCAAGGAGTGCCAAAAATTCTGATTCGTATTCCGTCCAGGAGCCTTTCTCTTTTTTATACCGGTCAAGCATGCCTTGAGTCGGCGCCAGCAGCAGTTCGTGTCGATATTCGGCTTCGCAGATTTCTTTTAAAAAGAACTGCAAGTCCTGTCGTTTAGCAAAACCCGCCAATTGTGAAACGTTGTTGAGCCGGACGTCTATCAGACGTCGAATGCCCGCGCGTTTTAGAATGCCGAAAAACTGCTCTGCCGTTTTTTGAGTGAAACCGATGGAATAGATTTCCATGCCGCTTCCATACCATCAAACAAGCCGAGCTGCGCCGCTTGCACTTCGTCTTCTGATTGCAGACGTCCGTCTCCCCGAATGTGCTCGACAATAACGCCTCGCGCGGAGAGCACGCGAGTCACAAGCAAGCGGCGATGACAGCCTACTGGATCCTCTTCCGCGCACATGATAGCAACAACGGATTGCCGCAGTCCTTTTTCTAAGCGCGCCAAACCCGCCCGAAAAGCGTCAGACTCGGCTACTTTACTGTAAAGCACACGTCCATCGATATCGTAATAGGCATTTCCGCGCGGCCTTCCGCCAAGCTCGTTGCCTAGATACACATATTTAAAACCCATGTTGCGGAGAGACTTTGCCAGGTTTTCGCGGTCAAAAGCCGTGGCATAGGCTGAGTATGGACGCGAACGAACGTCCGCTACAACTTCCACGGAATGGCTTCCTAGGAGAGCTAGAAAATGCTCAATCGGGTGATTAGAATGCCCGATCGTTAAAACGCGTCGGGACGACATGTGACTCGGACCCCAACATAGGGCGCTTAATTAAACATACCATACAATAGGCAGGGCCTCAGTCCTTTACAGCCGCCCCCGAACCGTTTACGATGGAAGCACCCCCGAGAATAGAGGAAGGAAGGGTAACTCCGGTTTGTTGAAACTCAAGCGGGTCGAGATTCATGGGTTCAAGTCGTTTTACGACAGAACGGAGATGAAGTTCAACGGCAGCGGGATTGCTGCCGTCGTGGGGCCGAACGGCTGTGGAAAATCCAACCTCAGCGACGCCATTAGCTGGGTGCTGGGGGAACAATCGGCTAAGAGCCTGCGCGGCTCGCGCATGGAGGATGTGATCTTCGCCGGAACGCGCGAGAAGAAGCCGCTGGGAATGGCTTCGGTGACGATGACACTCGTCCCGGAAAAAGGCGAGGAGCCCGCCGGGGAAGCCGCTGAAAGCGCCGCAGAGAAAACCGCCGAGCGGCAGGGCGAGATCACCATTACCCGTAGACTCTATCGCTCCGGTGAAAGCGAATACTTGATCAATGGCAAGCTTGCCCGGCTCCGCGATATTCAAGACCTGTTCTTCGGCACTGGCCTCGGACCCGAGAGCTACGCCATTATCGAGCAGGGCCGTATCGGCCAGATCCTGAGCAACAAACCGCAGGACCGTCGCGCGGTCATTGAGGAAGCGGCGGGTATCACGAAGTTCAAGACGCGCAAGCGGCTTGCCGAAGCCAAGCTCGAAAGCGCCAAACAAAATCTATCGCGCGTGTTCGACATTCTCGAGGAAGTCACACGCCAGGCCAATTCGCTCAAACGGCAGGCTGCCAAGACAAAACGCTACGGCGAGTTGAAATCGGAAGCCACCGAATATTTGCGGCAACTGCTAGCGGCGAAATTCCGCCGCCTGGAGCGCGAGACAGCAAAAGTAGCCATTGAACTGAGTTTGGCCTCGGCCGAATTGCAAACCGCTCAGACGACGATCGGCGAGCGCGAAGAGGAGCAGACGCGCGTTTTGGAATCGTCGTACGCCATCGAGCAGGAGTTGACCGCGGCGCGCCAGCGACTGGCGGACTTGAGCCTGGAAGCGGAACGCGCGCGTGGACGTCTCGAATATCAGGCAAAGCAGATCGAGCAAATCGAGCAGCGCTTAGGGGCAGGCGAAGAAGAAGCGCGGCTTCTCGAGCGCCAGCGGGAAGAACGCTCCGCCGAACTGGAGCGCCAGACGGCGGATTGGCAGGCGCTCGAAACGGAATTTTCCGGTGCGCGCGCGCAGTTCGATGCCAAAGGCAACGAACGCCAGGAATGGCAGAAGCGGCTGTCGGAACAGGAGCGCGGGATCGAAGCCGCGCGGCAAAGCGTGCTACGCATCTTAGGCGAGTGCGCCACCCTGAAGAATCGGATTACACAGGTCGAGGCGCAGCTCGAAGCGGCGGATCGCGATACCGCGCGAGCACGCGCCGAAGAGCAGCAATCGGAAGAAGACCTGCGCCAGATTGAACAGCGCAAAAATCAATTAGCCGAAGATCTCGCGGCGCGGCAGGCCGAGTTAGCCTCAGTGAGCGCCGAGCGCCAATTGGCGGAACGCGAACTCAATGAAACCCGCGCGCGGTTACAGGAAAGCCGCCAGACGCTCGACCGCACCGGGACAGAGTACTCTCGCATAAAAGCGCGCAAGGATTCGCTCGACGAGGTCATACAGCATCGCAGTTACACCACCGAGCCGGTGAAACGGCTGTTCAATGCTGCCGAGCGCGGAGCGGCGGTGGATGTACAGCCGGTCGGCGTCCTGGCGGACTTCCTTGAAGTCGATGCGCAGTACGAAAAAGCCGCCGAAGAATTTTTGCACGATGAACTCGAATTCGTCGTGGTCCGGAATTGGGAGGACGCCGAACGCGGCGTAGAGTTGATTCGAAGCGAACCGGGCGCGCGCGCCACCTTCCTGACCGAGCATGTGGAAGGCGAGCACGATAGTCCGGTAGACCTGCCGCAACCGAACGCACCGGATGGAGCCCTCACACGATTGACGGACGTGCTCCGTTTTAATAACGGACTCACGGATTTAAAGAAACATCTTCTACCGCGCATCGCGAACTGTTATGTGACCACGGAGCCCGCCTTGGCGCGGCGGCTGGCTACCGAGTTTCCACATTGTTGGTTCTTGACGCCGGCCGGCGTCCATTATCACGGCCGTTCCGTAAGCGGTGGAAAAAAGACAGGCTCCGGTCCTCTGGCACTGAAGCGGGAGTTGCGGGAAGTGGCGCGGCTCGAAGCCGCAAAACATGCCGAGTTAGAGAATGCGCAGACGTCGGTGAGTGAATTGGAAGCGGCAATTGCCGCGCTCGCCGAGCGGTTGGAGCATTTGCGGCACACCCAGCAGGCGCAGGAAAAAGAGGTATTGGCCCTCGACCATGAAAGCCGCAAACTGAGCGAAGAATCGCGGCGCCTAGAGGCACGCCTCTCGCATGCGCGTGCGGAGTTGGAACGGATATCTAAAGAGAGAGTCACGCGCGAAGAAGCGCTCACGCGCGACCGTGAAGCACTGGCTGCACGGGAAGAGGCGCGCGGCGATGAGGAGCGCTCGCTCGAAGCGGCACGCGAAGAGCTGGCCGTTCTACAGCAGGACGTAGCACGGGCCGCCGAGGAGCACGCCGCACTGCGGGCCAATCTGGCCAGTCTCGAAGAACGGCGCCGTTCTATCGATGCAAGCCGGCAGAGACTCACGGCGCAATTGCGCGAATTCGCCAATCGCGCCGACGCTCTGGCCCGTGAAGCGGAGCGGCTTCGCTCGGAGAAGGCGCAATTTCTCGAAAGCAACGAAGGGCTCGAAACACGAAGCCGGGATCTGAACGCCTCGATTGCGGAGACCGAGTCGGAAGTTGCAAGACTCGCCGAACAAGAGACCGAACTGCGAACGCGCCTGGCCGCATCGGAAGAAGAGCTGAAGCGGTTGCGGGCCGAAGCCCAGGCCGGCCAGGAGCGCCGCTCCGCCTTGCAGGTGGCGCTCGCTCATGGCGAATCGGATCTGAAGCATCTCGAAGAGACCTGCCAGAAAGAACTGGATACCACCTTGGCGCAGCTAGCCGAAGGAATGGAGACCATCGCCGACGAAGAGGCTCTCATCGAGATCGATGCCAAGTATGCCGAAGTGCGGCGTAAAATCGATGCGCTTGGCCCGGTGAATCCTCAGGCGCTCGAAGAGTTTCAGGAAGCCGAACAACGCCAGGAGTTTCTCAACGCGCAGCGGCAGGATCTTCTCGACTCCATTCGCGACACAGAAAAAGCGATTCACGAAATCGACGCGGAATCGCGCAAGCGGTTCGGCGAAGCCTTCCACGCGATCAACGCGAATTTCCGGGTCATGTTCCAGGTGCTGTTCGGAGGCGGTATTGGCGAAATGCGCCTGACCGACGAAGAGAACCTGGCCGAATCGGGAATCGATATTGTGGCGTCGCCCCCCGGCAAGAAATTGCAGAGCGTTCTGCTGCTATCGGGCGGCGAAAAGTCGCTGACTGCCATGGCGCTGCTCATGGGAATTTTTCAGTACACACCCAGCCCGTTCTGTATCCTCGACGAGGTCGATGCCCCGCTCGATGAGCCTAACATCCAACGCCTCACTCGTCTGTTGCAGGAAATGGCGCAGCAAACACAGTTCATCGTCATTACGCATGCCAAGCGCACGATGGAAGCGGCGCAGGCTCTCTACGGCGTGACCATGCAAGAACCCGGCGTTTCGAAGCTCGTTTCCGTCAAATTCAAACCGGTCGCGGAAGCACGTCCGTCCCTGCGCTTAGAGCAGGTTCAGGAAGAAGAGCTGGAAGCCGCCATGGCCTAGCGAATGTGACAATAAAAGCATGACCGTCGAACAGTTCGAGCGGCAATACGGCCATGAGAAGCCGTATTTCGAATACTGGTTCGGCCAGCCCGTTCAGAAAGCGATGCCGACGTGGATTCACAGCATGCTGCAAAAAATCATCATGCGGCTGTTGGACGACGCGGGCTACGAATCAGGCGCTGAAGTGAAGTTGAAAATCTCCGCCGATTTTCAGCCTCTACCGGACATAAGCGCTGTTCTTCCCGGCCAAGTCGAATTGCCTTATCCGACTCGGCCGGTCGAGGTTGTTGTCGAAATTCTCTCACCCGACGACAAATTTTCGCAGGTACTCGAGAAGTGCCAGTTTTACGGCGATTTGGGAATTAAGAACATTTACGTCGTCGATCCGGAAGCACGGCAAATTTGGTCCTGGCGACATGATCAGCCGCCAGCGCTGGTCGATTCACTCATGTCGATTCCGGTTTCAGCAATCTGGTCGGAACTTGACCGGCGAATCCAGACAACAAAAAATTCCTAGCTTTGGTGCGGCGCTACAAATTCCCGCGCATCATCTCCTCAGCCAGATAATCCGTAGCGCGCCAGGAAAGCGCAAGAATCGTAAGAGTCGGATTCTTTTCGCTCGCAGTAGTAAACGCTGAGCCATCCACCACAAACAGATTCTTCACTTCATGCATCTGGTTGAATCCGTTCAGGGCGGACTTCTTCGGATCGTCGCCCATCCGGCAGGTGCCGTGCTCATGGATGGCGGAACCCGCGCTATCGAGCCAGCCTTTTTCATATGGCACGATTTCCGCTTTAGCAGAATGCAAAATTTCGAGCGCCGTATCGTACATCTCATCCGCCATTTTGCGCTCGTTCTCGCCGATCTGATAATCGATCCGTAAACGCGGTACGCCGTACATGTCGACATTCGTCTTATCTACAGTGATGCGGTTCTCCGGGCGGCCTAACGTTTCGCCATATGGATGAAGCGCCACCAGCGCCGGATAGCGCTGCTTGACGGCCTTTTTGAAATCAGCGCCGAATCCCGGCATTTTTTTTGCATAGGCCAGATCGGTCTGCGCGCCGCAACCCCAGAACTGCATCCCGTACCCGCGTATGTAGTCGCGCTTGCGGCCATCGCGATGATTGAATCGCGGCATATAGATATGTTCTCCGCCGATCCCGCTATCGTCATGCACTTCGCCGCCTATTAATTCCGGCACAAAGCCATACACGTGAAAGCGAATCTGTTCGCACAAATAGCGGCCAATCACATCCGACGAGTTTCCGATACCATTCGGATAAATAGTTGACGTGGAATTCAGCAGAATGCGGGTCGAGTCGACGCAGGAAGCGCCCAGCACCACAACCCGCGCCCGCACACGCCGTTCCCGCCTCGTGCGCCGGTCGAAGTACTGCACGCCGCTCGCCAGGCCGCGATCGTTCACCAGAATTCGTGCAACCACAGCGTTATCGATCACCTGGAGCTTACCGGTCTTCATGGCCGGATCGACAAGATAGTCCGAGGCATTGAAGAACGCTCCGACATCGCAGCCCGAGCCGCAGGCGCCGCAATAATGGCACGGCGGATGCCCGTTGTGAGGTTTCGTCAAGACGGCGCGCCGGCCTGCCACAATGGAAACGCCGATTTTCCGCGCGGCCTTTTGCAACAGCCGCTCGCCGCAACGAGGCGACGGCGCGGGCAGCATATACTTACTTCCGGGCAGCGAATCCTGATCGTCCGTACCGCCGCATACCCCGATAAATTGATCCACTCGGTCGTAGTACGGCGCGATGTCTTTGTATCGAATGGGCCACGGAATACCCCAGCCGTCGCGCGCCGGACCTTCAAAATCGAGATCGGAGTAGCGCAGCGCGACGCGCCCCCAAACATTCGTTTTGCCGCCGCGGCCCCATACGCGGATTAGCTCAAACGGACGATCGGCAGGCGTCAAATAAGGCTGCTCTTCGGTGCTCAGGTAAAAAGCGGGAGACTTCTGGCCGTGCTCGCGGCGGGCGATCGCTTCCCATGCTTTGACATGCGTCCAGAATTTGGCGCGATCGAAGCGTTCGCCGGCATCGAGCACCAGCACGCTTACGCCCTGGCGCGTCAAATTCCACGCAGCCATTCCACCCGCCGCCCCGCTGCCGATGATCACTACATCGTATACGGGATCGGACTTCCCTGTCTGCATCAGGACTGAGTATAGTATGCGCCACACCCGCGCAACGCGCTCCGCTAGTTCGGGTATATACTAACCGTCCAAGGATGGAGATAACCGCATGCGGGCTGCTGAATTCCTATGCGTCTCTAGTTTTTTGGTCGCGACGATTACTACATCTCTTTTCGCGCGACAGAACGCAACAGTAAAGGTCAAAAGCGACGAGATCGGTGGAGTGGTTTCCAGCGCCAAAGGAGTCGAACCCGGCGTCTGGGTGATCGCCGAAACCACCGATTTGCCGACTCGCTATATCAAAGAGGTCGTCACCGACCAGCAAGGCCGCTATTTGATTCCCTCCCTGCCCGTAGCAACCTACACAGTTTGGGCGCGAGGCTATGGACTGGTTGATTCTCCGAAGGTTGAGACGCATCCCGGAAAACAAATCGATCTTAAGCCGACTGTAGCGCCGGATAAGAAGACGGCCGCGCAGATATATCCCGGCAATTATTGGTACGCAATGCTCGGCATTCCGAAAGAGAATGAATTCCCGGGCACAGGACCTTCCGGAAACGGCATTTCTCCCAGGATCAAAACACAAGGGCAGTGGCTGCACCTCGTCAAAACCGATAGCTGCGAATCCTGCCACCAGTTAGGCAATCTGTACACACGCACCATCCCGCCGCTCTTCAGTAATTTCGATTCGCCCGCCAAAGCATGGATGCGCCGCGTGCAATCCGGACAAGCCGGCCGCGCCATGGTCGGCGGCCTCACGCAGCTCGGACCCGAAAGAGCAACTGCCGAATTTGGGAATTGGACCACCCGCATCGCGCAAGGCGACGTCCCCCCCGAAGCGCCGCCGCGCCCGCAAGGGGTCGAGCGCAATGTTGTCATTACCCAATGGGACTGGGCCGATCCCAAAGCCTATCTGCACGACGAAATCGCGACCGACAAACGCAATCCATCGGTAAACGCCAATGGCTTGATTTACGGATCTCCGGAAGAAAGCCGCGATTACTTGCCAGTGCTCGATCCGGTGCATAACACCATCAGCCGCGTGAAGGTCCCATATCGCGACCCCGACACACCGGGCCAGCCGAAGCCGCTGCAGCCCTCAGCGTTCTGGGGCGACGAAGCGATTTGGGATAGTCACACCACCGTCCACAATCCTATGTTTGATGAGCGCGGACGCGTTTGGCTCACCTCGCGCATCCGCGCACGCGAGAACCCCGCCTTTTGCAAAGCGGGTTCCGATCTGATATCGGCAAAACTCACTCCGGTTGACACCTCGGGACGGCAGCTCGCGGTCTACGATCCGGCGACGAAGCAGACTTCCTTAATCGACACCTGCTACAGCACGCATCACCTGGTGTTCGCTTCCGATGCCAATAACACTTTATGGACCAGCAGCGGCGGAGGTGGCGGTGTAGTGGGATGGCTGAACACGCGCGTCTGGGATCAAACTCACGATGCGCAAAAATCGCAAGGCTGGACCGCGCTGGTGCTCGACACCAACGGCAACGGCAAACGCGATGCTTATCTGGAATCCGAGCAGAAGGTGCTAACTGCGCCGAGCGGAGAGAGTCTCGGGACGACCGCGGCTCTGAGCGGCGGCGATGTAGATCCAACCCGCGATACCCGGCTGAACGCCGCATTCTACGGAATCGCCGTCGGGACAGATGGAATGATTTGGGGTAGCATCTTAGGCTTCCCCGGCGGCATTGCCCGGCTCAATCCCGGAGCGAATCCGCCTGAAACCGCGCTGGCCGAATACTATGAGGTCCCCTGGCGCAATCCCAAAGCAAAGGCATCAGGCTTTTCGCCGCGCGGCATGGATATCGATCGCAACAACGTAGTGTGGGTGGCGCTCGGAAGCGGTCATCTGGCGAGCTTCGATCGCCGGAAATGTAAAGGACCGCTAAACGGCCCGAAAGCTACCGGGCAGCACTGTCCGGAAGGGTGGACGCTCTATCCCACACCCGGACCCAACTTCCGCGGTGTCGAAGGTTCGGGAAGCGCCGATTCGCACTACTACGATTGGGTCGACCAATTCGATACATTAGGCCTCGGAAAAAATACGCCCATTATCACTGGCAATTCATCCGATTCACTCATCGCTCTGGTTAACGGAAAATTCGTTGTCCTGCGCGTCCCCTATCCGCTCGGATTCTTCTCCAAAGGCATGGACGGCCGCTTCGACGATCCCAAAGCCGGCTGGAAAGGAAAAGGCCTCTGGGCCACTTGGGGCACCCGCACGCCATTCCACAGCGAGACTGGTAAAGGAACCACCAGTAAAGTGCTGCATTTCCAGATCCGGCCAAACCCGCTCGCGGATTGAGCGCAGTAGCGCGGCACTCGTGCCCAATGCCACTGTTAGTGAGGCGGACCTCCTGGTCCGCGACACGTCCTCGTCGACCTGCTCCATTACGTTCCAAACCGAGCAAGCCGGACG
>JACZDD010197907.1_pt1 | contig 11830 bp, 12 predicted proteins | sample 8641771 | NCBI WGS metagenome assembly JACZDD01 (sample SAMN15324614, study PRJNA640507) | soil metagenome | isolation source: intercropping peanut in the second line | place: China: Luxin town, Laibin City, Guangxi Province | collected 2019-07-25 | depth 10cm m | reverse complement strand
TTGGTTGACTGCAGGATCGCTCCCGCGTGGACGTGCGCGGCATCCGGAAAAGCAAGATCCCCGATCCACGCCACTGAGGTCGTCAGCACGGCCAGGATCGGAAGACCAGCGCTCAGCAGCGTCCAGCGCCATATGCGGTGACCGCCACCCCCGCGCACAGGCACGAGGATCATGCCCAGCGCGGTGAGCTCGATCAGCTTGGTCAGCAGTCCGACCTGGTCGGGCGCCTCGCGGCGCGTCGCGATGTAGAAGAGGTATCCGAGAACCGTCAGCACGATGAGCAGAGACGAGGCCGGTCGCCACCAGCGCCACTGCACCCCGGCCGCGAGGGCAAAGAAGGCGGCGCCGTTGAAGAGGAACAGAACCGAAGTCAGCGGATCGGTAAATAGGTGGTCGGGGATCAGCGCGACGTGGATCGCCCCGGTGACGGCCATCAACACCGAGGCGATCCGGACGGTGGCCGGCATTTCGAGGTGCCAGGGGCTTCGGTTGACCGCAAAGACTGCGATCGGCAGCGCGATCAAGCCCCCGATCAGGCCTATGACATGGGAGGGAGCGGTTTCGTACATCGCCTCCCAGCGTTGCCGGTGCCCCTAAGAGGCCGATAAGAACCGCGTTATCTCAAGGCCGTCTCGGCGAGGGCTTTGGCGATCGCGCAGCCAGGGGCGGTGGCCGGTTTCCGCCGAGGCGGCGCACTCTGGGCACGCTCACACAGAGCCGACCGGAGTCAGGCCCGCCCACTGATGCTTGTTCAGCAACTTGCGCAGCTCAGAGTTCTCCCGCCGGAGCCGAGTCAACTCGTCATCCACGCGTGCCTACCTCCTGGTTGACGGTGAGGACTACGTTCCCTACCTTTTGCTCGGTTTCGACATACCTTGTCGCCTCGACGACCTGTTCCAGCGGATAAACACGATCGATCACCGCTCGATACTTCCCGGCTTCGATCAGCTCCTTGAGCAGCACGATGTCCTGCTTCGTATATCGCGGCGGGATCGAAAAGATCACCTTCTTGTCGCCAAACCGCCGCGTCCAAACGGCCAACATCAGGTTCTCCAGTTTGTCGGTGGCCAGGTATCTGCCGCCGCGTTTCAGCGAAGCTTTTGATCGGGCGAAGGAGTGCTTGCCGACCGCATCGAAGATGACATCGTAGGTCTCACTGTTCTTGGTGAAATCTTCCCTGGTGTAGTCGATCACCGCATCGGCGCCCAGCGACCGAACCAGGTCAAGGTTTTTCGTTGCGGTCACACCTGTCACTTCGGCACCGAAGTATTTGGCGAGCTGCACGCCGGCCGTACCGATGGCCCCCGAGGCTCCATAGATGAGGATGCTCTCCCCCTTTCGTAGGCTGCCCTGCCGCAGGCACCAGAGCGCGTTCAGTCCTCCGTCGCAGATGGAAGCCGCCTCGTCGAAGCTCATGCCTTTCGGGATCGCAGCGATCCGAGAGCTCTCCGGAACGCTGATGAATTCCGCATGAGAGCCGAACCGGAACCCTGTGTCACCAAAGACCCGGTCACCGATCGCAAATCCCTTGACCGTGGTACCCACCTCCGAGACAACACCTGCGAACTCGCTGCCCAGGATGGGCTGCCTCGGCCGGCGAAAGCCGGAAACCAGACGGCTGAGTACCTGGATCATCCGGCCGCTGCGGCGGTTTGCGTCACGCGTCTCCGCGTCCGCCCGCGTTACGACCGTGGCACGGATCTGGACCAGGACCTCGCCGTCTTTCGGCACGGGCCGCTGGACCTCCTCGATGTGCAGAACATCGGGAGGCCCGTAGCGGTGGTAGACGACTGCCTTCACATCATTCAGTGTGCAGCGCTTCGATCACGTTGGTACGAGCCGCCCACCGGCCGGGGACCAGGGCAGCAGCCACCGCGAGTGCCACACCCGCGACTGCTACAAACACGAGCTCCCACGCGCTGAACACCTGATAAAGGAACGGTGGGGTGCTGTTGCCGCCGATGCCGCTGTCGATGAACATCATCAACAGGACATTCAAGCCATACCCAGCGGGCACGGCGAAGATCGCGCCCACCAGAGCAAGCAGTCCCGCGGACGCGGAGATCATCACCACCACCTGACCGGGACTCATGCCCAGCGCTTTGAGCGTCGCCGTATCGCGGACGCGTTCGCGGATGTTGAGCAGCAGCGTGTTGAAGATGGCCGCGACGCCGATGATGATGATGACCGCCGACAGCGCGTAGAGGACAAGATTGAGCACACCCAACGGGCTGCTGTAGCTGCTCGGGTTCTTCTGTACGTCGAGGAGGTCGGGCTGCGCCGCAGCCAGGCGGCGGACGTATGCATCCGCGTCAGAGCCTGGCGCAAGGAAGACGTAATAGGTCGGCGGCGCCGCGTCAGGCTCGATCGCGCTGACAGTTGAGAGGTCGAGGAACATCGAGTAGCCCAGGTTGGCGACGTCATAGATCTCGCCCACCAGCGTGAGCTCGACCGGCTTGCTCCCCACGGCGATCGTGAAGCGGTCGCCGAGGTTGAGATGGGCGTCGCGGATGGTCGCTGCCGGCGCGACCACCTCACCCGGCCCGTCGAACCATCGCCCTCGGATCAGCTGCAAGCCGAGACGCCCCGGGTCGCCGCGAAACATCTGGGTCGGGACTGGGTCGCCGATGCCCGGCACGGCCACGGTCTGAGTGAAGACACCGACCACCGCCGCCGTCTGCGGGTCGGAGCTGATGATTCGCATCGCGTCGGCGTCGGCGAAGGCGGGGCTGCGCTCGACAATCACGTCGGAGCGAGCTGAACCCTCGATGTCGTAGATCCGCGCGAAGCTGCGCGGAGCTCCCACGGCGACGACGACCGTGGCCAGGGCGATGAACACCGCGAGCACCGTAAAGATCGCTCGGAGCGGCCGCGCGAAAGCTTCGCCGGCCCCGAGAGCGACAGGTCGGGGCAACCCAAGACGTGTGGCCAGCCCACGAAGCCACCGACCGTTGCGCCCGCGGGGCGCGCTGGCGCTGGCGATGATGGCAGTCGGCCGCAGCCGTCCCGCGCGCAACGCGGGAAGAAACGCTGCAGCCGTCGTGATGAGCACGGCTCCGACCAGGGCGAGCAAGGCTGGAACCGGCGAATAAACCGGCTCATATGCGAGGCCCAGAGACTGCGCCCCGCTGGCGAGCACCGGCTGGCTCGCCACGGTGCCGATCGGCATCGCCACCACTGCGGCCGCCGCGGCGGGGATCAGGGTCTGCAGCAGCAACACCGCCTCGACCTGACCCGGCGTGAAGCCAAGTGCCTTCATGATCCCTATCTCGCGATAGGAGGAGATCACGATTCCCGTTACCAGGTTGGCAACGATGGCCACAGTGGCGAGCAAGGCGAAGACGCTGAAGCCCATCAGGATGCCGGTCGAGATTTGATTCGACACATTGAATGCCGTGCGGATGTCCAGGTAGTTGACCGACACCGCGATGCTGCCGGCGGGCAACGCACCGCGAAGTGTGCTGACCGCCGCCTGCAGCTGGGCACGGGACGGATCGCTGGCGTATCGGTAGTCCATGAGATACCCGGTCCTGTGTGGCAGGGACAGGGCGGGAATGGCGGAAGGCAGCATCCAGGCGTGCTGACCCGCGATGGAGGCACTGACCTCCTCGATGTCAACCGCGGCGCCGACCACGGTCAGCAGCGGTCCGGGCGAGATGCTGGTCACCCGGAGCGTGTCTCCGATAGAGATGTGATTCAAGTCCGCGAACGAATGCGTGAGCACGATCTCGTGGTCGTTGGCCGGCCAGCGCCCTTTGGTGAGCCGGAGCACCCCGACTTTGGCGTCAGCGCTGTCGCGGCCGATGGCGGTTACCCAGCTCTTGTGGCCCCTGAACTGAAACTGGATGTCCGCAGCTGTGTACGGGCCGCTGGATTCCTGAGCGCGGATCAGCGCCGGTGTGCGAGCGAGCAGGTCGCGGTCGGTGCGAATGTCGTACGTGACCCGCAGGTGCGCGCCCCGTTGCGCGTCGAAGGCGGCCATGTAAGGGTCGCGCGTCTGCAGCATCAGGGTCAGCGCCATCGTCCCTGCGGCGACCGCAAGCAGCGCTGTGACGAACACGACGATCGCCTGGAGCCGGCGCCGGCGCAAATCCTTGATCGCCTTGACCAGAACCGCATTCATCGCGCCGCCTCCTCGCCGCGGAACTGGATCATGTCCGAGGCTGGGCGCTCGAGCGTCTCGAGCCGCGCGTCGTCGACGACCCTGCCGTCGACCACGCTGATCACCCGTGCCGCGTGCCGGGTCGCCAGCTTGGCGTCGTGTGTGACCAGGAGGATGGTCTGGCCCTCGCGATTCAGCTGCACCAACAGTTCCATGACCTGCTCGCCGCTGCGCGTGTCGAGGGCGCCGGTCGGCTCATCCGCGAGCAGCAGGGTGGGCTTGTTGATGAGCGCACGCGCGATCGCCACACGCTGCTGCTGACCACCGCTCAGCAGGGCTGGGTAGCGCTCCGCGACGTCTGTGATGCCGAGCTTCTCCGTCAGCTCGCGCGCTCGATCGTTCGCGGCACTGCCTTTGAGCTGGGCCGGGATGAGGATGTTCTCGAGCGCGGTCAGGTTGGGCAGGAGGTAAAAGAACTGGAAGACGAAGCCGATGTGGTCGCGCCGGAACCTCGCCAGCTCAGCCTCGCCCAGCTTGCCGAGGTCGGCGCCGCCCACTGCGACGCTGCCTGAGGACGGCCAGTCCAGCCCCGCCACCAGGTTGAGTAGGGTCGACTTGCCGCTGCCCGACGGGCCCATGATGGCGGTGAACTCGCCCTTCTCGACGGTCAGCGAGACACCGTTGAGCGCGCCGGTGATACCACCCTGGTAAACCTTCGTCACGTCGGTCAGCCGCACCAGCTCGCTCATTGCGTGCCCGCCCCTTCCGTTCCGAAACGCTCCGAAGAAAGCTCGTCGATCCATTTCAAATCTGCCTCCGTGTGCAGTAATGCACCGCGCACGAGCCGCGCCAGGTCAAGGCGGCCGTCGCGACGGGCCCTTTCTTCCAGCCGGTTGAGGTCCCGCAAGCGCTGCAGGTAAGCGCGCTTCTGGCGACCGAGCAGCTGCTGCAGGTCGCCGTTCGCGATGCGGGTCGCGAGCAAGAGCTTCACGTAGATGTCTTCGTGAAGCTGCTGGGGTGCTGAGTCCGGTGTGCCGAGCCACTCGTCCAGCGCTTTGCGGCCGTCGGGAGAGACCTCGTAGAGGAGTTTGCCCCTGTCCCCACGTTCGCCGACTGGGCGGACCAGGCCATCTCTCTCCAGACGCTGCAGCGTCGTGTAGATCTGGCCGATGTTGACTTCCCAGGTCCCACCCAGCATCGATTCAAAGCGGTTCTTCACCTCGTAGCCGTGCAGTGGCCCCGTGGTGAGGAGCCCCAGCACCCCGTATTTAAGCGACACTCTCTCGACTAAACATACTCAGTATGCATGCTGAGTATGCAAGTAGGTCAGGGGTTTGTCAAGAGATCTCAGCGAGGTGGAAGCCTCGCAGTTTCACTCGGTCAGGGCAACCGCGCGCAGGATGACCGCTGTGGACGTCACGTGGATCACAATGGGCGCGTAGCCGTGGGCCACCTTGAAGAGAGAGACCTCCGCAGCCTCGAGCGCAAAAGCATGTATTCGATCTTCGCCCCGCTCGAAGACGACCGGAGCCTGTCGCGAGAACTACAGCTCGATGACGAAGGCAACCCGACACAGTCCGGCAGGCTCGCGGTGTGGGGCTTTCGGCGCCGCCGGAACCGTCATCGGGTGAGCGGAGATGAGCTCTTCGTCCCTGCGATGTTCATGTTCGTACGGCGCTTCGCCTGATCTCTTCGACCAGGCGCTCCGTCACCGGAACCGCGACACCAGCCCTGTGCGCCCGCCTGAGCAGCGCGCCGCCGAGCGCGTCGAGCTCCAGAGGCCGCCCCGCCGCCTGATCGCGCTGCATCGACGACTCCATCGAGTCGGGCAGTGCGTCGAGGCCCTTGAGGATCGCCGCCCCGTCCACGTCGACACCTTCGGCACCGGCGACGGCCACAGCCTCGGAGATCAAAGCGACCGCGTCCTCGCGCCGCTTCCTGCGAACCTCTCCCGCGCCGGCGCGCTCGTGCGTGGTCAAAAGCGCGAACGGTTCGAGAAAGGCGAACTTGTCCCAGAGCATCGTGAGCTCGTCATCACGCACCACCACATCGAAGCGCGCCAACTTCAGGTGGATTGCGATTGACTCGACGCGCTCGCTGTTGTCAGCGAGACGAGCGATCTCGATCTTGGCGAATGGGCTGGTCTGCCGGATCACACCAGGTCCTGTTCGGAATGCCTCGACTCGGATGGTGCCGGCCGCGACAGAAGTTGGCGAATAGACGGAGCGGAGGAATTCGACATGCTCCAGACCGTTCAGCAACGGAATGACGAGGGCGTCGCCAAGTGCACCTGGGGGCACCCGCCTCACGGCGTCCTGAAGATGCGGAGCTTTGACCGTAACGAATACGACGTCGACGGTCTGCGCCAAACGGGTTGCCGTCTGCATGTCGACGTGAAAGTCGCCGAATCGCTTGCTCTCGAGTCTGACGCCGTCGCGTGCGATAGCTCGCGCGGTTTCATCGCCCGCGAGCACCAGGACTGGGCCGCCCGCGCGTGCCAGCGCAGCGGCGAGAAGACCTCCCACCCCGCCCGGTCCGAGCACCGCGAATTTGAGCTGAGCCTTTGCCATTGGGCACCCACGTTACCTTTGCCTGCGAAACAGCGTCGGGTCTGAAATGCGACTCGCAGCCGGCCTTGCTGCTCTGACTCTCAGCGCATGTGGAATTCCTGGCTTCGCTCCTAGCGTCGCGCTGCCCACCGCGTCAGCAATCCTGCACTGGGGCAAGGTCGACCTGCTGCGAGCAAGCTACTGCTGGAGCAGCGGTGGTCATGGCGAGTGCGCCGACAGCCCCGGCCCAGACATCCTGGTCAAGGTCGGCGACCTGAAGCCGTACCGTACAGCCGGTGGCTTCGACGTAACGATCAAGTTTCACTCGAGCTCCACTTTGAAAGGCTTCGGCGTGCAACTCCTGCAAAGTCCAGACGGCAAATCGGGGCCGATTGCTCTGAACGGTGCCGACACGTTCCCTCTCGGCATGAGCCCACCGTCGTCGGTTGGCTTGTTCGTCTACGTGATCCGGAGCGTATGGCCCGAAGGATCGGTCGACTTCTTCCTCGCGCTGGACCTGATCCCGGGCGTGGCTTGACCACGCGGAATTCTCTGACTACAGTCAGAGAATGGAGAAGCACCAGGTCGCCCAGGTCCGCATGTTCAGTCGAACCGTAGCCGAACGGACCGGCACTTTCGCTGATGGCTTCCTCGGCCGCGACCGGCCGTATGGCGAGTCTCGAGTCCTGTGGGAGATCGGGCGTGCCGGCGCTGAAGTGCGCGAGCTCAGGGCCAGGCTCGGCCTGGACTCGGGCTACGTGAGCCGCGTGCTCCGTTCCCTGGAGAACAACGGCTTCATCACCGTCAAAACCAGCGGCAGCGACGGGCGCGTTCGACGTGCCGAGCTGACCAGGCTGGGCCGTGCTGAGCGCGCCGTGCTGGAGCGCCGCTCGGATCGCCTGGCCTGGACCGTGCTCGAGCCGCTCAGCGATGTGCAGCGCCGCCGGCTGGTCGCCGCGATGAACGACGTCGAGCGGCTGCTGGCTGCGTCGCTGGTCGACATCGCGGTCGCAGACCCAAACAGCGCCGACGCTCGATGGTGCATCGATCAGTACGTCACCGAGCTCAACGAGCGCTTCGAGGCAGGCTGGGATCCCGCGCGCAGCATCTCGGCCGGAGCAGACGAGCTCGTGCCGCCGTCCGGCCTCATGCTCATCGCCCGCCTGCGCGGCAAGCCGATCGGCTGCGGAGCTTTGAAGTTTCATCGCGGCGCTCCAACCGAGCTGAAGCGGATGTGGGTCTCGCCAGACGCGCGCGGGCTCGGTCTCGGGCGCCGGCTGCTGGTCGAGCTGGAGAGCCAGGCCAGGGCATCAGGCTCGCGTGTCGTTCGCCTCGAGACCAACCGAGCGTTGAAAGAGGCGATCGAGCTGTACCGCAGCAGCGGCTACCGCGAGGTGGCGCCTTTCAACGCTGAGCCATACGCGCATCACTGGTTCGAAAAAGCGCTCACCTGACCGTCACGGTCCCGTCACATGGCCCAGCCACCATGGGCCGCATGAATGCACTGAGACCGATAGGCACATTCCCCGCCATCCTTCTGGCAGCGGCCGCTTGCGGCGGCGCGGGCGGCGCCGCCAGCAGCTCACCCACGTCCTCTCCCAGCGCGGAGCACATGATGCACCACGCCGCGGTGGACGTCGCAACCTCGAAATACGGCCAGATCCTGGTCGACGGCCAGGGTCGCGCCCTTTACCTCTTTGCCGCAGACAAGACGAGCGCTTCGACCTGCTATGACGCTTGCGCGACGGCGTGGCCACCGTTCCTCGGCGACAAGGGAGCCAGGGTCGACGCGATGCACGCCGCCACCGCGACGCTGACGGGAACCACCACGCGCAAAGATGGATCGGAGCAGGTGACCTACAACGGCCACCCGCTCTACTACTACGAGGGCGACAAGGATCCGGGCGTGGTCAAGTGCCAGGGCGTGGACAACTTCGGCGGCAAGTGGTGGGTGGTCGATGCGCAGGGCAACGCCATCACCAAGACCTGACAGGTGATCAGAGAGGCGTGACCGGGATGCAGATATCGCACTCGAACTCGCCGGTCTTGGCGTCGTACTGCGCCGTCACCGGGTAGTACTCGAAAGCGGGCCGCGAGTCGAGCTGCATCCCGCTGTCGGGCAGCCATTCGCGGATCAGCCACGCCCACGCCTCGCCCACCTCCCGGTCGGTGCCCTTGAACTTCGCCATCGCGTACCTACCGCCCGGCAGCACCGTCTTCTGATGGTGACCAGCCCCAACGAAGTCGTCGGGCACCTCGACTGCGGCGTCGTAGCGCAGCTTCTCGGCCTCGGTCACGCCAGGATCGTCGTGGCTGATCCCGTACCGCGGCTTGCCGAACAGGCCGTTGGTCTGCATCCATGGCGCGACCTGGTTCATCCAGAACTGCGATATGTCGTTGCCGTACGGCCCCGTGTGCCGGAGATAAGCGATGGTCGTCGGTTGCCGATCGATGATCTTGACTTTCATGCGTCCATGGTCTCCAGCGCGAGACGGCCAGGCCTGATCCAGGTTGCCTTTCAACTGATCACGATTGCGGACTTGCGCCTGTCTCCATGCGCTAGGCGTCGCGCCGAACCGCGCTTTGAAGGCCCGAGCGAATGCCTCCGTCGACCCGAAACCGACCGCGAGCGCAACCTCGAGTACGGGCAGGCGCGGCTGGGCGGCCATTCGCTGAGCTGCCATCTCGAGTCGGCGCCGCCGCACGTAGTCACCCAGCGTCTCTCCCATCCACGCGGTGAACAGCCGGTGGAAGTGAAAGGGCGAGAAGTTCGCGACGCGGGCCAGCGCGTCGAGCTCCAGCTGCTCGTCGATATGGCGGTCCACATGCTCCAGCACGCGGTGCATGCGGGCGACGTATTCAGATCGACTGTCCACGGAGCTAGCATGATCCGGCCATGGCCGTCGAGGAGCTCGCCGACACCATCGCCGGCTTCGCCCTGTTTGCAGACCTGACAACCCCGCAGCGCGAGCAGGTCGTGGACGTCTTCGCCGAGCAGTGGTTCGGCGACGGCGAGAAAGTCCTGCGCCAGGGGCTCAGCGGCTCTGGTCTCTACATCGTCCTGGACGGCGCGGCCGCGATCCGGATCGACGGCGTGGACCGCGCCACGCTGCGCGCGGGCGACTACTTCGGCGAGATCTCGTGCCTGCTCGGCGAGCCCCCGACGGCGGACATCGTGGCCATCGGCGCGCTCCGCTGCCTGGTCCTGGCGAGCACGCAGGTCGAGAGCTTCCTTCTTGCACATCCCGCCGTGATGTTCCGTCTGCTCCAGGGCGAAGCCCGCAAAGTGCGCACCACGACCAAGTGGCTGAGCTAGAAAAGAGACCTTTTCCCCCCGGCCGCTACCCACTGATCGTCGTCGGCAGCGGGCCGGGCGGGATGCAGCTCTCGTACAGCCTGGGGCGGCTCGGTGTGGATCATGCAGCGATCTCGGGCGACCAGTCGCCCGGAGGCATGTTCCGGCGCTGGCCCGTGTTCCAGCGCATGCTCAGCTGGACCAAGCCTTACACGGGATTCGTACCGAGCCCGCGCGAGTACGAGCGCTTCGACTGGAACAGCCTGATCGGCGACGACGAGTCATGCCGGGGACTGATGCCGGCGGTGATGGACGGCACGTCGTATTTCCCGTCGCGCCCCGAGATGGAGCGGGGCCTCGCACTGTTCGCCGAGAGGACCGGCCTGCCCGTCCGATACGGCTGTCTTTGGGAGACGACGCGGCGCGAAGGTGAGGACTTCGTGCTCGGGACTTCGGACGGTGAGTACCGCGCCCCTGTCGTCGTTTTTGCGGTCGGTGTGTCAGAACCATGGAGGCCGCCCATCCCAGGCCTTGCAGACGTCCCACACTACGGCCAGCTCCGCCCGGTCGAGACCTATGCCGACCGCCGAGTCTTCATCATCGGCAAGCAGAACTCGGGCTTCGAGATCGCTTCCGGTCTACTCCCGTGGGCCCGGAAGGTCATCCTGCCATCGCCTAGCAGCAGACAGCTCTCGGTCAACACGCACTCGCTGGTCGGAGTGCGCGCCCGCTACGTGCAGCCGTACGAGGACACGGTGCTCGCAGGCGGAGTCGTGATCCTCGACGCTTCGATCGAAGGCGTTGTGAAGACCGCGAGCGGCTACACGGTCAGCACGCGAACGGCGGGTGCCGATGAAGCGATGGTCTTCGACGTCGACGACGTCATCGCTGCGACCGGATTTGTGTGTCCCCTCCGTGACCTGCCCGAGCTTGGGGTCAAGACTTTCGGTCAGAGCCACCTGCCAGCGCAGACCTCGTTCTGGGAGAGCATCTCCGTACCCGGCGTCTACTTCGCCGGCACGATCAACCAGGGAGCGAAGGGACTGATGAAGCACGGCATTCCGAGCAACTCGGGCGCGGTGCAGGGATACCGCTACAACGCGCGGGTCCTGGCCCGCGAGCTGGCGAGAAGGCACTTCGGCGTCGAACCGACAAGGCCGCGCCTCAATACGGAGGAAGTGGTCCCGTTCCTGCTCCGCGAGGCGCGCTACGGCCCCGAGCTGTGGCACCAGCGCTCATACCTGGCACGCGTCGTCTCGATCGACCACGACCGTGGCATCGTCGACGAAGGGATCGTCCCCCTCGCCCACTACCTGGACGCCGCAACGTATGACGGTGCCGCCATCGTGCTCGAATCGAACGGCCGCGACGATCTCTACCCGGTGGTTTACGTGAAGCGCGGGGGCGCGGCGAGCGAGCATGTCCTGCCCGGCAACCCGCTCCTCGATTTCGAACGCGAGGAGCACCGGTCGGCGGTGGCTGGCGCGCTGGAGCCTCTGCTCAGCACGTCGTTGAGCCGGCCGCGCCGGTGACGCTCCCCACCGGCACCGTCACCTTCCTTTTCACCGACATCGAGGGCTCGACGCGGTTGATGCAGCGACTCGGAGCGGATTACGTGCCTCTCCAGATGGTTCACCACGAGCTGCTGCGCAGCGCATTTCGCAGCAACGACGGTCGCGAGCTGCGCACCGAGGGTGACTCGTTCTTCTGCGTCTTCGCGAGTGCGCTTGACGCCTGTCAGGCGGCGGCCACTGCGCAGCGCTCGTTTGCCGAGCACGCCTGGCCCGAGGGCATTGCCCTCAAGGTCCGGATCGGCATGCATACCGGCGAGGCGCCTCTGATGGGCGACGAATACATCGGTATCGACGTGCACCACGCAGCGCG
>JACZDD010182710.1_pt1 | contig 11840 bp, 10 predicted proteins | sample 8641771 | NCBI WGS metagenome assembly JACZDD01 (sample SAMN15324614, study PRJNA640507) | soil metagenome | isolation source: intercropping peanut in the second line | place: China: Luxin town, Laibin City, Guangxi Province | collected 2019-07-25 | depth 10cm m | reverse complement strand
TCCGGATGAGATCGACGCCGTTTTGCGTGTGGCTGGGCTGCATGCCGGTCTCGCCATACACGCCATTGTCGAAGACGATGACGGCGAGTTTGGGCGGCCGCTTGTTGCCGATGGTCGCTAGCGCGCCGAGCCCCATCAGCATTTCGCCGTCACCGGTGACCACCGCGACGCGGCGATCGGGCCGCGCAAGCGCAAGCCCCAACCCGATCATGGCGGCCCCGCCCATCGCGCCCCACAGATAGAAATTGCGTGGATCATCGCCGGCCGCCGCAAGATCCCATGTCGTCGAGCCGAGCCCGGGCACAACGAGCAAGCCGTCGTCACGGTCTTTGACAAGTGCGGCCATCGTGGCGCGGCGCTCGAGCGTCATTTGGTCCAGACCTTCCTGCCGATCAGCTGCTGCGAGAGCACCATGGCGACGATGCGCTCATCGCCGAAGGTCTGCTGAACGGCACGCTCTGCGATGCCGGCCACCTCACCGGGCTCGCGGACACGATAGACTTCCGCCTCGCACAGCTTGAGGACCGGATCCACGATCGCTCCCATCGGCACCTGCCACGGATTGAACTCCTCCCATTCGCCGCGCATCGTGATCAGCATCAGCAACGGAAAGCGGCAGGTGCGCGCCAGCGACAGCATGTTGATGCAGTTGCCGAGCCCGCTCGATTGCATCAACAGCGCGGCGCGCTGCCCGCCGAGCCAGGCGCCCGCGGCCAGGGCAATCCCCTCTTCTTCCGTCGTCAGAACGACGTCATGGATGTCCGCATCGGCGCGGCAGCGATCGATCAGCCGCGCGTGGCCTGCGTCGGGCACATAGCCAACCTGGCGCACGCCACCGCGCTTGATCGTCTCGAACAGCTGATCAGGCCATTGCCCGGCTTGCGCGCTCATTTATCGCCCGCCTCGCCTTCGGCCGGGCGCTCGCCGTCTTCGTCTTCCTCGTCCCTGGCAGGGACCGCGTAAACGCCGGAGAGCCAGCGGTTGAGATCGATGTCCGCGCAGCGTTTGGAGCAGAACGGCTTGAAAGCCGGCTCGACCGGCTTGCCGCAGATCGGGCAGGACCGCACGGCGGATGTTTTGCGGTCGATCTCGTTCATGGCGGAACAAAATTTCCGGTTATCGAACAAAACTCATGTAGTCCTTCAGACCGGGTTCAGCCAGCCGAAGCGGACCGGATAGCCTTCACCGCCGAGCAAAGTCATGACCTCGTAGAGCGGCAGGCCTACGACGTTGGTGTAGGAGCCGACGATCTTCACCATGAAGGATCCCGCGATCCCCTGCGCTGCATAGCCCCCCGCCTTTCCACGCCATTCGCCCGACGCGAGGTAGGCTTCGATGTCTTCTTCCGTCAGGCGCTTGAAGCGCACGCGCGTCTCCACCAGGCGCTGGCGAAAGGCTTCCTTCGGCGTCACGAGACAGATCGCGGTGTAGACGCGATGATTGCGGCCCGAGAGAAGGCGCAGGCACTGCGCCGCCTCATCAAGGAGTTCCGCCTTTGGCAGGATGCGCCGGCCGACCGCCACCACTGTGTCCGCGGCCAGCACAAAGGCGCCGCGCAAGGCATCGTCGAGCTTCACGTTATCAAGGGCAGCCGACGCCTTGGCGTGCGCGAGCCGCGTGGCGTAGGCGCGAGGAATCTCACCGCGGTGCGGCGTCTCATCAAGATCGGTGGGCTTGAGCGCATCCGGCTCGATCCCCGCCTGATTGATGAGCGCAAGGCGGCGCGGCGAGCCGGAAGCAAGCACGAATTTGGGACGGCCGATCATCTGCCCGGAGCGCCAATGGATGCGTTGGAGGAAAACTACAGGGGCGCGGAAGCTAACGGAATAGGCCCTTATTCACAACCCGAGCAGGAGTCATTCATTGGCGCCGCTTGGCCGCCCGAAGCGCTCGCGAATGCGCGCCGTAAGCTGGTCGCGCACCTCGCGATAGGCATTGAGCCGCTGCTCGCGGCTGCCCTCGGTCCCGGTCGGGTCGACTGTCGGCCAATATTCCACTTCGGCAGGTACCGTTCGCGTCAATTCCAGCGCCCGGTGATGGGCAGGCGGCGAGAGCGTCACGATCAGGTCGAAGTTGAGGCCTTCAAGGTCATCCAGCTCCTCGAACGTGATCGGCTTGTGCCTGGAAATGTCGATACCGACCTCCTCCATTGCCGCGACCGCAAAAGGATCAAGCTCGCCCTTCTGCACGCCGGCCGAGCCGACATAGACGTTCGTGCCGAGCATCTGCCGCATCAAAGCCGCCGCCATCGGCGAGCGCACGGAGTTCATGCCGCAGGCAAACAGCACCGCGTGAGGACGCGACGGGCGCTGGGGCGCGGGCATCCGATTCTTATCCCCTAAGCATGATCTTTTCCGAAAGCGGGTATCCATCCCCGATCCAAGTCGAGGACATGCTTTTCGGGATCATGCTTTAGCCCCTCCAGTGCAGCACGCAGATCAGCGTGAACAACCGGCGCGCCGTATCGATGTCGACCGTCACCTTTCCCTTGAGCCGCTCCATCAGGATGCGCGAGCCGTCGTTGTGGATCGCACGGCGGCCCATGTCGATCGCCTCGATCTTGTCGGGCGTCGCGGTGCGGATCGCCTGATAGTAACTGTCGCAAATCATGTAGTAGTCCTTGACGATCCGGCGCAGCGGCGTCAGCGAAAACAGGTGCGCGACCACCGGCGCTCCGTCTTCCTGCCGGATGTCGAACACCAGGCGATTGCCATTTATGCTCAGATGCAGCGTGTAGGGTCCGCTCTCGTGGCCGACGGGCGCGAAAGAGTTCTGCTCGAGCAGGTCATAGATTGCGACCTGCCGCTCGTGCTCGACGTCGGGATTGGATCGGCCGATCGATTCCTCGTCGAGAACCACGGCGCCGAGGCGCCGCTTCGCTCCTGCCGGCGCTGATTTTGCCGCGCTCATTTCTGGTTGAGGCGCATCGGCACCGAGCGCGCATGGGCGCTCAAGCCCTCCGCCTCCCCGAGCGCGATCGCCGCCGGACCAAGCGCGCGCAATTGCTCCGGCCCGCATTTGAGCAGGGACGTGCGCTTCATGAAGTCGAGCACGCCCAGGCCGGACGAAAATCTCGCCGAGCGCGCGGTCGGCAGCACATGGTTCGAACCCGCAACGTAGTCGCCGATCGCCTCCGGCGTGTGCGCCCCAATGAATATTGCGCCCGCATTGCGGATTCGTTTCACCAGCCGCTCGGGATCGTCGGCGAGTATTTCGAGGTGCTCCGGCGCGAGCTGATCAACGAGCGTGATCGCATCGTCAAGCTTGCGCACGACGATGACCGCGCCGAAATCGCTCCACGACGCGCCGGCGACTTTCGCGCGCGGCAGCGTCTTGAGCTGCGACTGCACGGCCGTCTCGACGCGGTCGGCGAGACCGGCATCGTCCGTGATCAGGATCGATTGCGCGCTGGCATCGTGCTCGGCCTGCGCGAGCAGGTCGGCGGCAATCCAGTCGGCGTTCGCCGTCTTGTCGGCCAGGATCAAGACCTCGGACGGGCCGGCGACCATGTCGATGCCGACCTTCCCGAACACCAGCCGCTTCGCGGTTGCGACATAGGCATTTCCCGGCCCAACGATCTTCGCGACGGGCGCAATGCTTTCGGTCCCATACGCCAGCGCGGCGACCGCCTGGGCACCGCCGATGCGATAGATTTCGTCGACGCCGGCAAGGCGCGCCGCGGCAAGCACCAGCGGGTTGAGCTTGCCGCCGGGTGCCGGAACGACCATCGCCAGCCGTGAAACACCGGCGACCTTGGCCGGCACGGCATTCATCAGGACCGATGACGGATAGGCGGCGGTGCCGCCCGGCACGTAAAGCCCGACCGCCTCGATGGCGGTCCATTTCGCGCCCATCTCGACACCGAGAGAGTCGGTGAAGCGATCGTCGCTGGGCTTCTGTCGGCGGTGATAGGCGTCAATCCTGTCGCGCGCGACTTTGAGTGCCGCGATTGCATCTCCGTCGCAGGATTTTTCGGCAGCGTCGATCTCGGCCGATGCCACGCGCAGTCCGATCTTTGCAAGATCGACACGATCAAATTTGGTCGTCAGCTCGAACAGCGCGCGGTCGCCGCGTGTCACAACATCCGCAATGATGTCGCGAACCACCTGTTCGACGTCCTGTGCGACCTCGCGTTTGAGCGCAAGCAGACTCCGAAACTGCTCCGCGAAATCCGCGCTTTGACTGTCCAGACGAAGGGGCATGACCTGATCCTGCCGGGGCGGCCCGGTCGACAGGTCAATGGTTGATGCGCGTGCTGGCGTCAACCCTCGGAGTTACCGAAATGCTTAATCAGGCCCGTTTTGACTTGGGCGCCCCGTCATCGGCGTCAGCGTGGCAGGGGCAATGACCCGCCGTCCAGCTTGACCCAAGGTCGGCCAATTCAGCCTCGAGGCATTCGACTTCCAGCCGCAGCGTGGCGCCGCCCGAGAACTCAAGCAGGACCACGCCGGACGGCGCCTCGGTCTCGCTGAATTCCACTGCCAGAAGATTGAGGATATCATCTTTATGCGCCGGATCGACCTGCCGGCATTTGCAATTCAAAACGCGCTCGAACCGCAGGGCGGCCCGCCGCCGGCGGAATTCGGGATTGTCGCCCTGCACTCCCTCCCAGTCGAAACGGTTAAGGGCGATGACGAGGCGCTTTTCCTGCGGCCGCCACAGGATGTCCGAGACCCTGACCACCGCGTCCTGCAGGTGGGTGGAGGCAACCTCAAGATCCTCTTCGTCGAGGACCACGAATTTCAGCTGGTCCATGGCGCTCGCGCTCCCTTCAGCCGTAATTAGGCAGACCTCTTCCGCTGCGCAAGATCAGAATGCCGGCTCAAGCCCGGCCGCCGTATAGCGGCCGCGCGTCGCCGGGTCGGTGAGCTTGTGCAGCAGGGCTTCAGCGCCCACGCGCGAAGCGACCCTCTTATGAATTGCCGCCGTATAGGTATTGGCGGTGTGCAGGTGACCCGGCAACGGGCCGACCACCTTGGCGCCGCGCACCGGCAGGACTTCGCTGATAAAGGTGGTCCCAAGCTCGGCGCGGCCTTCGGCAATCAGGACGGCCACGTCGTGGCCGCCTTTTCCGAGCACCGCCTTCTTGTTGATCTCGTCGGCTATTCCAAGCTTCTGCAGCAAGGCCGAGAACATGATACCGCCGGAGCCGCCGGCTTTCGGGTCGGTGTAGGCAACCGAGCGCGCGTCCAATAGGGCCTGCTTGAACGCATCGGGCGTTGAAATATCGGGCTCGGGGGTGCCCTCGCGCACAATCACCCCGGTGACCGTGCGGCCGAGGTCGGCGCTGCTTCCGGGCACGATAAGGCCGAGTTTGGCCAGTTCGGCGATTGCCGATTCCGACAGGACGACCAGGTCGGAAACCTCGCCGTTCTTGATCCGCTCGCGCAGCGAGCCCGCGGTGCCGAAGTTCAGATTGAGCTTATTGCCGCTCTCGCGCTCGAATTCAGCGCCGAGGGCCGTGACCATCGTCTTCACGGCGCCCGCGCTCATTACTTTTATGTCAGCCACGGCCGTCCCTCCCGATTGCGGGCGGATCGTGACCGAGCGAAGGGATTTCGTCTAGGCGCTGATGCGCTCGATCGCCGCACCGCAACGCACGAGCTTTTCCTCGAGCCGCTCGAAGCCGCGGTCGAGATGATAAACGCGGTTGACCATGGTCTCGCCTTCGGCGGCAAGAGCTGCGATGACAAGAGACACCGATGCGCGCAGGTCGGTCGCCATCACGGGAGCTCCTTTCAATCGTTCGACGCCCTCGATCGTGGCGGTATCGCCGTCGAGCTGGATGTGCGCGCCGAGCCGCGCCAGTTCCTGCACGTGCATGAATCGGTTCTCGAAAATGGTCTCGGTGATATGCGACGTGCCGCTGGCACACGTCATCAGAGCCATCAGCTGCGCCTGCAGATCGGTTGGGAATCCGGGAAACGGCGCGGTGGTCACTTCGACAGGCTCAAGCCCTCCGCCGTTGCGGACAATGCGGAGGCCCTCGTTGGTGGGCGTCACGCTTGTGCCGGTCTGCGCGAGGACATCAAGCGCCGACTGCAGCAGTTCCGGGCGCGCATTCTGAAGCAGCACGTCGCCGCCGGTCATGGCCACGGCCATTGCATAGGTGCCGGTCTCGATCCGGTCGGGCAGCACCGCGTGGCGTGCGCCGTGCAACGTCGGGACGCCCTCGATCACGATCCGCGAGGTGCCCGCACCTGAAACCTTCGCACCCATTTTGTTCAGGCAGTCCGCGACATCCACGATTTCCGGCTCGCGCGCTGCATTCTCGATGACCGTCGTGCCATTGGCGAGCGATGCCGCCATCAATGCGGTGTGGGTGCCGCCGACGGTTACTTTCGGAAAGATGATCTCGCCGCCGCGCAGGCCCTTTTTTGCGCGCGCGATCACGTAGCCGGCTTCGATCTCGATTTCGGCGCCGAGATTCTCGAGCGCCATGATCAGAAGGTCGACCGGCCGCGTGCCGATCGCGCAACCGCCCGGCATCGACACCTTGGCTTCGCCCACGCGCGCAAGCAGCGGCGCCACGACCCAGAAGCTCGCACGCATTTTCGAGACCAGCTCGTAAGGCGCGGTGGTATCGACGATATTCTTTGCGGAAATATGAACCGTACGGCCTTGGTTCGGATCGTCACCCTGCCGCTTGCCGGCGATCATGACGTCGACGCCGTGATTGCCGAGAATGCGCTGAAGCTGGATGACGTCGGCGAGCCGCGGAACATTCTCGAGGATCAACGTGTCCTCGGTGAGCAGGCTGGCGATCATCAACGGGAGTGTTGCGTTCTTTGCGCCCGAGATCGGGATAGCCCCGTTCAGGCGCTGTCCGCCAACGATCCGGATCCGATCCATGTCGCCCCCGTTAGCCTTCAGAACACTCGCAGGTCCGATGTAGGAACCGCCACCACCTTGGTGCAAGTCTTTCCGAGGCAGGCTAGCACCTTCGCCGGGGGATTGCGGCGAAAGTCCGGTGTCGAAAAACCCCTTATTTGAGCAGGTTAACCGCCACGAGGCGGTAAACCGGGCCGCTTGGTGCCTTCACCTGAGGCAGGCGCCTTGCGGCCGCGCTCCTGTGCCTTGCGGCGGCGCAGATTTTCCCGCAGTTCGGCGGCCAGGCGCTGGCTGCGACTGTCAGGCTTTTTGCCTTTGCCGGACTTCTCATTTTCCATCGTGGCGGCATTATCGGCCCGCCACCCGGCGTTGCAACTTTGCCGCCATCGCCTTGCGTGACCGGAGGCCGTATGGCAGTTTCCGCCGCGTTTTACGCCGCCGCATCTGGCGGCCCTGCGCACTCTCGCTGCCGTAGCTCAGTGGTAGAGCACCCCCTTGGTAAGGGGGAGGTCGTGTGTTCAATCCACACCGGCAGCACCATCACTTGCGGAAACCAAACGATTGCGTGTGCTCGGTTACTCGATCACCTGGTCGGCCCGCAGAAGAACCGACTGAGGGATAGTGATATTGAGCGCGCGCGCTGTTCTCGCATTTACGACCAATTCAAACTTTGTTGGCCGTTCAATCGGCAGCATGGCCGGCTGGACACCTTTCAGCACACGGTCGACATAATAAGCAAGCCGACGATAAGACTCTGCGAGGCGAGGCCCGTAGGTGCACAGCGCGCCGCTTTGAGCGAAAATTGCCCAACCGGAGATGACCGGCACATGGCGGCGCATCGCGAACTCGATAATTTTCTGGCGATTCTGAATGGCAAAACCATCGGCAAAAACGGAAATCGCCTGGATTGGCGTTTCAGACATTTTTGCAAACGCGTCGTCGAGCTCGGTACTATTTCGGGTCGGGAAATAATCCGTCGTCAGGCCCAAACGTTGTCCGGCTTCTTCGGCGTCGCGCCGTTCAATCTCCTGCCCGGGATGTTCGGGATTCGCGATAATCGCAACCCGCCGCATTTGGGGTAGAAACTCGCGAAGCAGCTCGATCCGCTTGCTGTTGAATTCGGCTGCCATGAAGGTCAAACCCGTCATGTTGCCGCGCGGCCTGGCAAGATTTTCCGCAAAGCCCGCGGACACGGGATCTCCGCTGAAAACATAGACCACGGGGGTCTTCAGTTTCAGCTTGTTGATCGTTTCAACCGCGGCGCCCTGCGCGACAATGAGATCGACCCCCAGGCGTTCGAGATCCGCGGCAAGCTCAGGAACGCGCTCAATCGCGTCGTCGCCGTAGCGAAAATCAATCGTCAGGTTTCTCCCCTCGACATAACCCAGTTCTGCCAGGGCTTCGCGCATTGCCTTGATGTAAGGCGTCAGGCTCGCTTCTCGTTGGGCCGTAAGCCAACCGATATGCGCATGCTTCGGGTTAGCTTGTGCGAATGCAAATTCGGGGCGCCATACCGTCAGACCGAGAGCGGTCAAAAAATGGCGACGATCCATAGCGCCCTCCACCACTTGGTTATCGCGCCCTGAGCTGATGGGGATTTCTACCACACGTCATGACGTGGAGTCAGAGCCGGTGTCCGACTTCAATTAGCTCGCCGCCGCCAAAGGTTTCCTGCGCGGGCGACCGGCTTGCGTGCGTCCCACCGCGTGCGCGTATTCCTCGATCGGCTTCGGCCGGCCCACCAGATAGCCCTGAAATTCGCTGCAGCCTTCGGCGGCCAAAAACCGCAGCTGCTCGTCGGTCTCCACACCTTCCGCCACGACCGGCAGATTGAGCCCGCGGCCGAGCGCGATGACCGCACGGATGATCGTGGTCGCCTGGTGACTGTGGCCGAGATTGGCAACGAAGGCCTGGTCGATCTTCATTTTGTCGAACGGGAACGACTGCAAATAGGACAGCGACGAATAGCCGGTGCCGAAGTCGTCCATGGCGATGCGCACACCGAGGCCTTTCAGCCGGCGCAGGACCGCCACGGCGCGCGTGAAATTGTCGATCAGGACGCCTTCGGTGATTTCAAGCTCGAGTCGCGAGGGTGAAAGGCCTGTCTCCAGCAGAATTTCGTGCACCAGGCGCGGCAGATCGCCATGACGGAACTGCACCGGCGATAGGTTGATCGCTATGCGCAGCAGCCGCGGCCATGACGCCGCCTCGTGGCATGCGGTCCGCAAAATCCATTCGCCGAGAGGAACGATCAGGCCACTTTCTTCCGCAAGCGGCACGAAAGTGCTCGGCGGCACCAGGCCGTGGCGCGGATGGTGCCAGCGCACGAGCGCTTCGAAGCCGGTTATCTCGCCATCGATATGCGACTGCGGCTGATAGTGGAGCTCAAGCTCGCCGCGCGAAATCGCGGAATGCAGGTCCTGTTGCAAAGCGCGCTTCTCGCGCAGTTGCTTGTCCATCGACATTTCGAAGAAGCGGATCGAGCCACGCAAATCGGACTTGGCGCGGAAGAGCGCTGCGTCGGTATTGGCAACCAAGGTCGGCGCATCGACCCCATCCTGCGGGTAAATTCCAATGCCGATCGTCAGGCCGACTCGCAACGAATGGTCGTTGATGTCGATATCGGAATCCAGCGCAGCCAGCATCCGTTCAGCGAGCGCCTCCGCGGCCGTAGGCTTGATGCCGGTCGGCGTGATGACGGCAAATTCGTCACCGCCCAGCCTGGCGAGGAAAGCGCCCTGACATGTTGCCTCCAAACGGCGTGCCACTTCCCGGAGCAATGCGTCGCCGACATCATGTCCGAACACGTCGTTGACGGACTTGAAACGGTCGAGATCCATTGACAGCAGCGCGAAGTTTTCACCGGAGACCGACGCAAGCCTGATTGTCGAGACCATGCAGTCATTGAAGGCAGAGCGGTTTGGCAATTCCGTCAGCGCGTCATGATGCGCCATATGCTCGATGCGCTGCTCGCTGTGTTTGCGCTCGGTCAGGTCGTTGATGACGGCGATCAGGTATTGCGGCGTCCCGTCAGGCCCCGTCACCGACAGACGCGTCGCGGTTACAATGCGCGTCCCGTTGGCCGGAGTGACGACCGCATGCTCATCGAGAAATGCCGGCTCGCCCGAGGCAATCAGTTTGCGGTCTTCGGCATCGATCTTTTCCGCGCTCGACTGCGGCATGATGTCGGCAGAGGTCTTTCCGAGCATGACCGAGCGGCCAATTCCCAAATACTTTTCGGCAGCGCGGTTCACCAGCAGATAGCGCAAATCAGGAATGCTCTTCACGATGATCGGCGACGGCACGTTTTCGATGATCCTGTCGAGGAACGATCGCGTGCTCTCAAGCTCACGCTCGGCCAGATTCCGCTCGGTTATGTCTTCATGTGTCGCCACCCAGCCGCCGCTCTGCATCGGCTGATTCACCACGGCGACCGTGCGACCGTCCTTCAGCTGGAAAGTAAGGGTAAAGGCCTGGCCCAGCTTGAGCGCCTCCCGCAAATCCGATTCGTAGCGTTGCGGGTCGAGAGGGAATGTTCCCGAAGCCATTCGCGCGTCAAGCAAATCGCGCACGGTGCACCCCCGCCAGATGCGGCGTGGGTCGATCCGGTACATCTCCCGATATCGCTCGTTCCAGACAACCAGGCGGTTCTGTGCATCGAACATGCACAGGCCTTGATTCATGTTGTTGAGAGCTTCGTCGAGCCGAAGACGTTGCTCGCCCCCGTTGCTGCGAATTTGCCAGCCGAATATCGACGCTACCAGCGCAAGCGAAACCGCAGCGACGAACATCGCTTCCGCGAATGAAGTCGACGCGATGCCCGTGAGAAAGAAAATGATTCCCATCGCCGCCAAACTTGCGATGGCGCCGACCAGGCCGGCGAATGCAGTCAATCGCCAGTCGCCTTGGGTCGCGAAATTTCCCGATCCTCGAAGCATGGCTTGCGCCGATTCGGTGGACGCAATGACTCAAAGTTGCCGATATTTTTGCAATTGTGGACGACCAACTCTGGCGTCCTGTTAAATTTCGAGACACCTGACGGTTAATGGAAATTAACGCTACGCATGCGTGAACATGCGTCCGCAGACTTTCGGCATGGTTCCGGGAAGAGCGGGTCAGTTGGGCTTCAGAAACGCGAAATCGCAGCCCTGATCGGCGCCAAGGATTTCCTGAGCGTAGAGACGGGAGTAGCCGCGCGCAGGCGTCGCTGCGTCGCGTTTTGAACCCGCCGCGCGGCGCTTGAGCTCCGCGTCGTCGACGAGAAGATCGATGCGCTTCTGCTTGACCGAAAGGCGAAGGCGATCGCCGTTCCTCACGAGCCCGAGCACCCCGCCCGATGCGCTGTCCGGCGTGACATGAAGAACGATCGTGCCGAACGCCGTGCCGCTCATACGGGCGTCCGAGACGCGCACCATGTCCTTGATGCCCTTCGACGCGAGTTTCTTTGGGATCGGCAGATAGCCGGCCTCGGGCATAGCCGGGCTGGAATGCGGACCGGCGTTCTGCAGGACAAGGATGTCCTTGGCGTCAACGTCCAGGTTCGGGTCGTCAACGCGGGCAGCAAGATCCTCGAGCGACGAGAAGACAATGGCTTTGCCCTCATGCTCGAACAAATTCGCATCGGCGGCCGAGCGCTTGAGGATCGCGCCATGTGGCGCGAGATTGCCGAACAATGCGACCAGCCCTCCGTGCGGCTCTAGGGGCATCTTGCGCTCGGCAATGATGGTGCGGTCGACCCATCCGTCGTCTCCGTGCACAAGCCGCTCGCCCAGCGTCTCTCCGGTCACCGTCTTGCAGTCCAGATGCAAAAGATCCTTCAGCTCGCGCAGCAGCGCGCCCATGCCGCCGGCGGCGAAGAAATCTTCCATGTAGCCGTTGCCGGCCGGCTTGAGGTTCCCCGGGACGGGCGCCGTGTCGGCCAATTCATTGAGCCGTTGCAAGGAAACCGGTACGCCGCCGCGGCCGGCAATTGCAGTCAGGTGAATAACGGCGTTGGTCGAGCCCCCGAT
>JACZDD010230481.1_pt1 | contig 11843 bp, 6 predicted proteins | sample 8641771 | NCBI WGS metagenome assembly JACZDD01 (sample SAMN15324614, study PRJNA640507) | soil metagenome | isolation source: intercropping peanut in the second line | place: China: Luxin town, Laibin City, Guangxi Province | collected 2019-07-25 | depth 10cm m | reverse complement strand
TAGCGGATGCTCTGCGCCGATGCGGATAAGGCCAGCAGCATCATTAAAAGCAACCTACTCACATATCCTCCCTAATATTCACGATGCGATTCACGGCCTGCTTTTCGAGCGTCTGCCGCTTTCCGCCAGGCCAGAGAATCTCGATGCTGTCTACAACGCCCGCTTCGCCCAGCCCGAAATGCAGCCGCAGATCGTTTTGCGAAAGATAGCTTCCGCCCGAGCGCACTTCGCCGTATTGGGCGCGGCCACCCGCCAAAAGCTTCACGCGCGCGCCAATGGCGCTGCGGTTCGATCGTGTGCCGGTCAATTTCAATGTCACCCAATTTGCCGGGGAAGACGCTGCCTGTTTCCAGAGCGAAGGCGCTTCGCCCTGATTGTTTACGGCGATTTCTATCATTCCGTCGTTATCGAAATCTCCGAAGGCGGCGCCACGCGCCGAGTGCCGCTCGGCGAAGGCAGGGCCGGCGCTCTGCGAAATATCTTGAAATTTTCCATTTCGCAGATTGCGGTACAAAATCGCGTGGTCTTTGTAGTGAATGTCGATGTGCAACTTCTCGACTTCGGGGAAGGCATGCCCGTTCACCAGCAACAAATCCTTCCAGCCGTCGTTATCGAAATCGAAAAAGCCCGCGCCCCAGCCGACGTAGCGGGTATTCACGCCGAGCCCGGCTTCGAGAGTGACATCGTCGAAAATTCCTTTGCCCCGATTGCGATAAAGCGTTTCAAATTCATCGGAAAAATTGCTGCGAAAAATTCCGGCGTGCCCGTCGCCGGCATAGTCGGCCGCATCGACGCCCATTCCGGATAGCGCTTTCCCATTCTGGTCGAACGCCACGCCGCGCAACACGCCTTCTTCCTCGAACTGGTCGCCACCCTTGTTGATGTAGAGCAGCGAAGGCGTTTGATCGCAGGCCACGTAAATATCGGTCAAGCCGTCTTCGTTAAAATCGCCGGTCAGCACGCTCAAGCCGTAGTGTCCTTCCGGCTTTGCCACGCCCGACGCTTCCGAAATATCGCGAAAGGTTCCGTTGCCGTTGTTCTTATACAAAATGTTGCGGTCGAACGGCAGCCCGCGCGGCCCGCAATTCACCGCGATGCCGCGGTAGTAGCAATACGAATTCGCTCCGGGCTTCGGCGTGGTGGCCGGGTCGAATTGCAAATAATTTGCGACGAACAGGTCCAAATGCCCATCGTTATCGATATCTACGAACGCGCAACCGGTGTTGTAGCGCGTGCGGTCCTGCGTCAAATGCGCCGCGGTGGTCACGTCACTGAACCGCTTGCCGTCGATATTGCGATACAAACGATTCGCGCCCCAATAGGTTACGAACAGATCGGTAAATCCGTCGTTATCGTAGTCGCCAGCGCAGACGCCTTGCGCCCAACCGGACGAACGCAGGCCCAAGTCGGCCGTCACGTCGCGAAAATGTTTGCCGGCTTCGTTGCGATACATGCGGTTTGTGCCGCCGTCGCCTGAGAGCACGAACAGGTCGAGCCAGCCGTCGTTATCGTAGTCGATCCAGGCGATCCCGCTGCCCGTGGTTTCGATGATGTATTGCTTCGAAACCGTTCCGCCGTTCGGGAATACATCCGTCACGCCAAATTGTTTCGAGACGTTTTCAAAACGCGGTTGGAACACGCCAAGGGCGGTTGCCAGAAGCCAGGAGCATAACTTTGTCACTGCTTCGCCGGTTTCTCCCCGAGTTTTTTCAGGAATTCGGAGAACTCGCTGCCGGCCGGCTTTTGTAATTTGTCCAGTATGGCTTTTTCCGCCGCCGCTTTCTCCATGTCGCCGGCGTTGCGATACGCGGTGAGCAGCGCATAGTGCGCACCTTCATTCGCGGGCTGTAGTTCCACGGCTCTTTTGAGCAGCGGAATCGCTTTTTCTGCAGGCTCGAGTTTCGCGAGCGCGATCAAGGCCTGCACGAAGCCTGGCGATAGAGCGACGGCGCGCTCGAAATGCGGTTTGGCTTCGGCCTGCTTGCCCGCCACTTGCGCAATCTGGCCCAACTGGAATTCGCAGGCCGCATCTTCCGGACTGAGTTTCAACTCGGCGCGAAATTCGGCGGCGGCGCGCTCCAAGGCTTCCGGATTATGGCTTTCCAGGAGGATCGCGCGTCCCAATCGATAATGCAGATCCGGCGCGGTGGGATTTAATTCTATCGCCTTACGATATTCCGCCACGGCCTCGCTATAGCGGTTCTGGACTTCGAGGACTTCTGCCGACAATTGGTGCACGCGATAGGAAGCAGGAGCGCCTTGGAACATGGCAAGCGTCGCATCGTTGAACGCTTTCATGTGCAGCCTGGCGCGTAAATAGAGGACATCCGCATCGTTTGGGAATCGTTTGCGAAGCTCTTCGAGCGTGCTGAACGCTTTGCCTTCATCTCCGATCGCGGCATAGCATTTTGCCGCCGCCAATCCGGCCAACCTGTCTGTGGCCGGCAGGTTGGGCAGCGCTGAGCGGCAATCGCCCATTGCGGCTTGAGTAAGAGCCAGAAACAGGCGCGCCCGCGCGTCGTGCGAATCTTTTGCCGCTTCTTTTAATTTGGCGAGCGCCACCGAGTAGCGGCCGGCTTCGAACGCCGCAATGCCTTCCTCACGAGCGGAGGCCGCCCATAGCAGAGAAGCGGCAAGAAAACAGCTAATGCCCCGCATCGTCCAACATCAATTCCGAATTTCCGAAGCGCTGGTGCAGCTTGCCCTGGTAATAACGAAAACTCACCAGCGGCGGCGGGCCGGGTGCGATGCGCAGGCCGGGTCCTACGCGTGAGTCCGGGGTTTCCGCCACCGAGACACAACGGCCGGAAGCGGCAATGCGCGCGATCAAATCGTCTTCAGAAACACTTTCCGGAATCGCAGCCCGCAAACTGGGGACAGGCGTCGGATTCGGCAAAAGCAGCCGAATGCTCGCCAGTCCCCACTTTGCTCCGGCCAGCAAGGCAATGAGGAGAATCCACTTCATCGGCCGCTCAATTCTTCGAGCGCGTGCCGCGCCGTCTCGTTTCCAGGTTTTCGCTCGAGCAGTTTTCGCATGAGTTCGCGCGCGCGGTCCACGTTTCCCCGCTGGACATAGAGCCGCGCCAGATTTAGGTAGAGTATATCGTCGTCGGGAGCTACCCGGAGACCGTATTCAAAGGCGGCGATCGCATCGGCGGTCTTGCCTTGTTGAATATAAAGGACGCCGAGATTGTTGATCGGCTCCGGAAAATCGCGTTTGAGTGTGATGGCGCGCTCGAAATATTTGCGCGCCTCTTCGGCTTGGCCTTGCTTGGCCAACGCCAAGCCCAGACCGTTGGCGGCTTCGGCCATCTGCGGATCGATTGTAAAGGCCCGGCGATAGAAATCTTCAGCTTGCTTGGACTGCTCCAGTTTATCCGCCACTTGCCCGGCGTTCAGGAGCGTATAAAGAAGGTCAGGTTTGAGAGCGAGGGCCTTGGCGTAATTTTCACCGGCCTGCCGCGGATCTTTGCGCGCATCGCAGACATCGCCCAGACCGGACCAGGCTTCGGCGTTGGATTCGTTGAGGCGCAGGGCTTCGCGAAAACGTTTTTCCGCTTCCTCGAGGCGATTGGCTTCAAGGTGAATGCGGCCAACTAATACCAGGACTCGCGCATTATCGGGCGTTCGCCGCAACACCTGTTCGAGATAAGGCAGCGCCTGCTCGGAATAACCGGCCCAAAGGTAGGCCGCGCCGAATTTGAAAAAGTCGCGATGCGGAATGCCGATGTAATCGCCCGCGAAAGGCAAACCGAGGCGCGGTGAAAAATGCGCCAGCTCGCGCAAATCGGCGTCTACCTGTCGCTTGGACGGAGTCTTTGAGTAGACCTTCACGGCATGGCCCGATTCATTTAACAGCAACGGGAGCGGCGCTGTCAGGCCGGTGCGCCAATCGAACAAATAACGGCGGAAAATTTGATACTGCTCTTTGCCGGGATCGATCACGAACAGACCGGGTCCGCGCTGTGGCTCGGGGAGGGGAATTGGCTCGAGAAACCAGGTGTCTTCGAGAGTGAGGCTGTTGTCCACGCGCGGCGCCCCTGCGGGCATGGGCCTGGCGGGGCGAAATTCTTTGGCCGCAATTTCGTCCGAGCCTTCGACGATGGTATATGTTCTTCCGGCTTGCAGATGGGCAAACTCCTGGACTGCGCCGGAGGGCCAAGTCACACGGACGCGAGCAGCCGTTTGCGCCGTACCGAGGCCGAAAATCATGCGCTTGCTGTGCTGTGATAAAAAACCGGATCCGGCGCTCAGCCATTTCACACGTCCGTCTACTTCGACGCGCGCGCCAATGGCGTCACGATTCGATTTGGTTCCTTGCAGGTGAAATGCGATCGACCGATTCTCGCCTGCCCAATCGTTCTGCAAGAATCGTACCTGCGGCGCGAGCCGGCTCTTCAGGACGATATCGGGGCGGCCATCGCTATCGAAATCGATCACGGCGAAAGCGCGGCTGTCATCGGCGAAATCGAGCCCGCTTACGCCGGAGACATCGACATAGTTGCCGCGTTGCCGTGCAAACAGCACGTTCGGCTCGCGGCCATTCCAGCTATAGTCTTCGCGAATAAATTGATTGATCGCATTCCAGCCGTTTTCGTAGGCCGCGGACGGTTTGGCCGTGACGGGCGAGCGGGAGACCACCTGGCGCCAGAAAAAACCGTTCAGGTCGGTTTCCGATTGATTTGTCAGCATGCCGCAGGTGACGAAAATCTCGGCCTGGCCATCGTTGTTGAAATCGTGACCTTCGGCCGCCCAGGCCCAACGCCCAAAGGCAACCTGCTCGCGTTCGGTGACATCTTCGAACGCGCCGTCGCCGCGGTTATGAAAGAGCGAATTGCCCATGGTGTGCCCGCGGTAGGCATTGGCGTTCTGTTTGGCGGGAGCGAACTGCGGATCGCGAATGATGCGCTGGCCGGCATCGGTCCACATGTTTGAGACATATAGATCCGGGCGTCCGTCGCCGTCGTAATCGAACCAGGACGCGCTCATTCCAGGGCCGATGTCGTCGACTCCGGCGGCATCGGCGCGATCTTTGAAATGCCCGCCGGTATTCACATAAAAATTCTTGCGTCCGAAATCGTTCGCGACGTAGAGGTCAGGCCAGCCGTCGCCGTTGGAGTCGCACCAGGCCGGCGCGAAGCTGAAGCGATCGTTATTTTCGTTGAGTCCGGTTTCGGCGGTGGCGTCTTCGAAGACGCCGCCGCCGTCAGCGGCTAGCCGGTTGCGAAACAGGAAATTGGGTGGGCCGTTGCGAGCGTCGTGATACGGCGAGGCATAGGTGTATTGAGCTTCGCTTTGGAAGTAGACGTAGCAGCAGAGATAGAGATCGAGCTTGCCATCGCGGTCGAAGTCGGCGGCAGCCATGCCGGTAAAACCGCCGCGCGGTTGGGTGGCGAATTTAAAAGCGTCGGTACGGAGCGCAAACTGCGGTCCTTCATTGATCAGGAGAACGGGGCCGTTCGCGCGCAGAACGACCAGGTCCTGGCGTCCCGAGTTGCGTAAGTCGAGGAACAGCGCGCAGGACGTATCATCGAGAAATCCTACGCCCCAGGCTTGCGTGATGTCTTTTAGATGCCCGTCCTGAAGTTTGAAGAGACGGTTCGGCAGACCGCCCGGCTGGCAGACGTAGATTTCGTCCAGGCCGTCGCCATCGATATCTCCTACGGCGATTCCGTTGCTTCCATATATGTCGATGCCGCTTGCCGGATCGAGGCGCGAGCGCCAATACGGAATGCCGCGCGTCAGTTGTTTGTCCGGACCTAAAAGCGCGTTAGTCACGTCGCGGAAATAGGGTTTGGCGGAGGCGGTTAGCTGCTCGTCCAGAGGAGCGAGATTCAAGGGCTTGCCGCTCTCCCAATCGCAGTGCCAGTGGCCGACGCGATAGAGCAGTTTGCCGTCTTTTTCGCTGGCTGCTTCATAGCGGATGATTCCATCCGGTAGCGGGAAGTATTGGGCGCGGCGGATGCGGCCCCAGTCGCGGGGTTGGGCTTCGAGAATCCGGCGGACTTCAGCGGCGCGTTTTTCCAGTGGGAATTCGTCGAAGCCGGGTTCGATGAATTTTTTCAGGCCTAAGTAGGCTGCGTCGCGGCGCGGGGATTGGGCGAAGGCCGGGAGGGCGGCGAGGAGAGCCAGAAATTCGCGGCGGTTCAGCATTAGCCGCTCCCGGACCGAGTTGTGAAAAAATTGGCAAACCGACTCCCTAGCGGTCGCGGCTCAGTTTCTGCTTTACAAGTCATTTGCCGGGCTCCTTGATTTTTAGCGTTTCGTCGGCGGGGGTTTTGCCTAACCGCTGGATGGTTCCGCTAGGCCATTTGATTTCGATCTCGTCCGCCGTGGCGAGTGCGCCCAGGCCGAAGTGCAGGGCAAAGGAATTTTGGGAGTAATAGCTGGCTCCGCTCATGACCTCGTCGATTCGTTTGCGGCCTCCGGCGGTTACGGTAACGCGAGCCCCGATCGCGCTGCGGTTCGATTTCGTTCCGGTCAAGGCAATGTTCAAATAATGTCCACCGGTTGTCCGGTTCTTTAGTAAAGACGGCGTGGCGTTCATATTGACGAGCAGAATTTCGGGACGGCCATCGCCATCCAGATCGCCGGTGGCGAGACCGCGCGCCGGGCGGGGAACCTGGAATGCGGGCCCGGCGGTTTCCGTGACGTCTGAGAATTTCCCATTTCCCAGATTGCGATAGAGAATGGTCGGCTGCAGGTACTTATCGCCGAGCTGCTTGCCTTCGACTTCGGGATAGACGTGACCGTTGGCCACGACCAGATCGCGCCAGCCGTCGTCATCTACGTCGACAAAGGCTACGCCCCAGCCTAAAAACTGGCGGGCGCGCAGGCCGGCTTGGCGCGACACGTCGGTGAAAAACTTGCCGTCGTCGTTGTGATAGAGCGAGGTCAGATCGCCCGAAAAATTGGTTTTTGCGATGTCGAGAAGGCCGTCGCCATCGTAGTCGGCGACAGCGATGCCCATGCCCGCCTGCAAAGCTCCATCGAAATTGAAGGCGACACCCGCTTCCATGCCGCGCTCTTCGAAAGTTCCATCGTGGCGGTTGTGGAACAGCAGGCTGGGGGTCATGTCGCAAGCGACGTAGATATCGGGCCAGCCGTCGTTATCGAAGTCGGCGGCGACGACGCCCAGGCCGTAGCGCCCGCCGGGTTTCAAAATGCCAGCGCTTTCAGAAACGTCCGTGAAGGTGCCGTCACCGTTGTTGTGGTAGAGCGCGTTCAGCGCTTTGGGCAGGCCGCGCGGGCCGCACATGACCGGAATCGATTTCCATTCGCAAAATTCGCCCTGGCCGGGGTGGGGCGTTTTTTCTAAATCCAAATCGACGTAGTTGGCGACGAACAGGTCGAGGTAGCCGTCGCGGTCGTAGTCGACAAACGAGCAACCGGAGCCGTAGCGAACGCCAGTAACCGGCAGCCTGGCTTTTTCGGTGGCGTCTTCGAATGTTCCGTTGCCGCGATTGCGGTAGAGAACGTTATGGCCGTAGAAGGTCACGAGCAGATCGGGTCGGCCGTCGTTGTCGTAATCGCCGGTGCAGACGCCCTGCTGCCAGCCGGTGCGGGTGAGGCCGGCTTGTTTGGCAACGTCGCGGAAATGTCCCGCGCCTTCATTGTGATACAACTGCGCGGGCGCGCCCGGGGAATTCAGTTGGCGGCCGTTGGCGATAAAAATATCGTCGCGGCCGTCGCCGTCGTAGTCGAAAATTGCGGCTCCATTGCCGGTAGTTTCGAGAATGAAGTCTTTTCGCGCGGCACCGCCGAAAATATTTTTTGCGGTAAGCCCGGCAGTGGCGGCGATGTCGCGGAAGTCGGCATGAAAAATCGAAGCCGCGATGACTGGGAGAGCAAAGATGGCGAAGAAACGGCGCATTTTACGAAACGAAATCAGCCACGAATGGACACGAATGCACACGAATGGAGTACGGGCTTTACCGTTCGAACCCAATTTGGCGAAGAAATGGCGCATTTTACGAAACGAAAAGCCAAGGTTCCAAGGGCGCGTCGCGTAAGGTTCCGGCCTCTTTTGAGCAGTATGAGACCGGGGCGCTCAGGAAGGCAACGCGATTCTTTGTAAGTCATTGAACACCATAGCACTTCTTTTGGAGGAATCAGTGGTCAGCCAAAAGTTCTACTGACTATTTGTTAGCAAAACTCTTGAAGTAAGCGCTTACGTGTGATACCATCCCTTCCAGTTCAGCGGTCGACTCAACTCAAAGTTGGAGGGGGTGTTCTATGCCAAGCCGGCATAAACTTTTATCTATTCTATTGTTCTTCGTCTGCAGCGGCCTGCTGCTGGCGCAACGAGACCTCGGCACCATTACCGGAACGATTACCGACCCGCAGGGCGCGGCGGTTCCGAACGCCACGATCACCATTACGGAAGACGCGACGGGCGTGGCGACTTCGCTGCAATCGAACGAAAGTGGTCTGTTCACGCGGCCGGCGATGAAGGCCGGCACCTACACGGTCATAGTCGAGGCGCCGGGCTTTCAGAAGGCGCAGCAAAAAAACGTGCTGATCAATCCCGGCGCGCCGACGTTGGTGAATGTGACGCTTCAGGTAGGTGCCGCGACGCAGACGGTGGAAGTAACAGCTGCAGCTCCACTATTGCAGACGGAAACGCCGACGATCGGCGCGACGCTGAATTCCTCACAGATGTCGCAACTCCCACTCGGCGGTCAGCGGACCTTCACCTATCTCGCCCGCCTCTCGCCGGGCGTATTGCCGGCCGAGCAAGGCGCCCGTGATTCCCTCGGCGGCGGCTTTTCGGCGAATGGTGTTCGATCTACCGGCGAAAACAACTTCCTGCTGAATGGCGTTGATAACAACGTCAACGTGATCGATTTCATCAACCAGACTTCTTTCGTGATCGGGCCGTCGGTTGAAGCAATCGGCGAAATGACGGTGATCACCAACGGCAACAACGCCGAGTATGGCCGCGCGGCTGGCGGCGTGGTGAACGTCAACCTGAAATCCGGTACGAACGAGTTGCACGGCGTACTCTTCGAGATTCTGCAGAATGACAAGCTGAATGCGAACCGCTGGGAGAACAATAAATCCGGCGCGAACGTGCCGCCGCTCAAACAGAACCAGTTCGGCGCCGCTCTTGGAGGGCCGATCATCAAGAACAAACTCTTTATGTTCGGGGACTACCAGGGCACACGGATCGCGACTGCAGGCGGCGTCGTTCAAAACCTCGGTTACGGAGGGTTAGTCACTATTCCGACACCCGCCATGATAGGCGGCGATTTTTCGCAGTTACTGGGTGCTGGAGGTATCAATCAAATCTATGACCCCACGACAACGACCTGTGCAAGCGGTTGCAATCCGGGAACGCTGAAAGCGATTGCCGGACAAACCCCGGTTTACACTCGCCAGCCATTTGCCGGCAACCGAATTCCGGTGAATATGATGGATCCGGCCTCCCTGAAGATCGCGAGCCTCTATCCAGCTCCCAATCAGGCAATTCCCACGGGCAAATTTCCAGAAAACGACTACTTCATGAGGACCCCTGGAAAACTGACAACGGATCAGGGGGACGGCCGTGTGGATTATCGGATCAACGATCGTAATAGTGTTTTCGGCTCCATCAGTTGGACGAATACAGACAAATCCAGCGGCCAGCCGTTTCCGGGAATTCTCGACGGCGGCGATTTTAACGGTACATCCGAGATCGATTTAGGGCGCAACGCGCAATTGAGCTACACGCGTTTGTGGTCGTCGGCAATTGTCTCGGAAACTCGCGTGGGCTTCAGCCGGCTGGTAACAGCGAGAACGCAGGCGAACTCCGACGTTGACGCGTTTAAACTGGCGGGGATTGGCGGTTATAACCCGACTGGTCCTCTGAACGGCGGCTTACCTCAGATTCACTTCAACGATTCCACGGGCTCACAGCGTTACCGGCAGGTGGGCGCCAATGATTGGTTGCCAACGAAGGAATACAACAACGTTTGGGACTTCATCCAAAATGTGGCGATCACCAAAGGCACACATTCCATGAAATTTGGAGCGGAGTTCCGGCCTATTCAGTTCCCCTTCTTCCAGGTACCCTATCCGCACGGAGAAATGAATTTCTCAGCCAATGACACTGCGTTTCCATCCACGACAGGCGCGCTAACCAATGCCAATACCGGCGACCCGGTGGCTTCTTTCTTGTTAGGCTCCATCGGCGGCGGGCAGATCTCCACAACCAATTTCATTTCATCTACCAAGAAAGCTTACGCGTTCTACGCACAAGACGATTGGAAGGTAACCCCGAAGCTCACGTTGAATCTCGGATTGCGCTACGAACTCTTCTCGCCGATCGGTGAGCGTTTTGCGCGGCAGTCCAATTTTGTCTTCCAGGATTTGACACTCTATATTCCAGCGGGACCAAATCAAAACGATCCGCTGCCGCCGAACTTCAGCCAGGATGCGACTATTAACGGCATCACATACAAGGCTCTGTTTCCGCAAGTGAAAGTGGACCGCGGCTCGGTGGATCAATATCTGATTCCCTGGGACAAGTTTGACTTCGGTCCTCGTGTCGGTTTTGCGTATAACATACGCGAGAAAACCGTTATCCGCGGAGCTTATGGCATCTTCTATGGCGGCGAGGAGAATCAGGGTGGAAATCCGAATCGCGGCGAATCCGCGCCGTTTAACTTCTCGCCACAACTGAATCGCCCGGGGAGTGTCGGTACATTTGAACCGAATCCAGGATTCGCCAATGGCGGCTGGACGAACGGGGTCTCGATCGGTTACCCGCTAAATATTTTCAACGGTTATCCGGTCTCCTCGCTGCAATTCCGGGCGCTCGCAACAAACTTCCGAAACCCGATGGTGCAGAAGTGGAATTTTGCTGTCCAGCGCGAGCTTCCGGGGCAGATGGCCCTCGAAGTAAGCTATGTAGGCAATCACTCTTCGCATCAATTACTACAGCCGGACCCGAATGCTTGTGGGAACCTTTACACAACGAACACGAGCATCAATTGCGATTCGTTGCGACGTGTTGCTATCGGAAGTGTTTCCGGGACTGCGACCTTTGGGTATGGGAACTACCACGGCATGACCGCCAAACTCGAAAAGCGCCTCACGAACGGTCTTCAGTTTGTTTCGTCCTATACCTTAGGTCACGCTCTTGCCAACAGCGGCACAACACTTAGCGGCTCCAGCGGCTTCGGCTATCTGGATCCAACGAATATCAGCGCTTCGTACGCCACTGCTGCGTGGGATATCCGGCACAATTTCACCACTGCTTTCAATTACGACGTTCCATTCGGGCGCGGCAGGCGATACGGCGCGAACATGAATCCAGTCGTGAATGCGTTAGTGGGAGGCTGGGCTGTTAACGGCATTCTTACGTTACGCACGGGCCAACCGTTTACCGTCAATTCCAATGGCTGTATTGGCGTGTGGAACAGGTGCCAGCCGATTCTGGTTGCCGGAAAGGACCCGAATGCGGCACCGGCTAATGGGCGCAATCCAGGGCAATGGTTTGATATCAGCAACTTCCTGGCGCCGAATAACAGTTACCCGGGTGGAAATCTTGGTCTTCAGAGCAACTACGGACCTCCCGGCCGGACGCTCGATTTTTCGCTCTTCAAGGACTTTATGTTCACCGAGCGGATGGGGTTGCAGTTTCGCGCGGAGGGAACGAACATCGCCAATACGCCTCAGTTCGGTTTGCCTAACGTCAATCGGCAGAATACAGCTTTCGGGCAGGTCAACAGCACGGCGGTCGGCTCGGAGCGTCATATACAATTTGCTTTACGGTTCCATTTCTAAGTCTGTTGTTCGTTGTAATGGGGCAGGCGGCTGCGCCGCCTGCCTCGTTGCAACGTGGTTTGATCGCACTCCAG
>JACZDD010039514.1_pt1 | contig 11857 bp, 11 predicted proteins | sample 8641771 | NCBI WGS metagenome assembly JACZDD01 (sample SAMN15324614, study PRJNA640507) | soil metagenome | isolation source: intercropping peanut in the second line | place: China: Luxin town, Laibin City, Guangxi Province | collected 2019-07-25 | depth 10cm m | reverse complement strand
GGTACGGCGCGAAGCGCTGGGACTGCACAAACATATCGAGCAGGTGGGACGCCACGCCGGTACCCTGGAAGACGCGTTCGTGCGCGGGAAAAGCAATGAGACGCAGGTCGTCCGCATCGCCACGATGGAAGGGATCGCCAGCGGCTACCTGGCGCGGCGCCTGCCGGCGCTTCAGCAGTTCGGCCCGGGCGTAAAGATAGAGTTGGTCAGCATTCCGCAGGCGGTCGATCTGAACCGCAAGGAAGCCGACGTTTTTCTGAGTTTCTTCAACCCCGATGCGCGCGGGCTCAAGAGCGCCCTGTTCGGGACGTTCTCACTTTTCCTCTACTGCTCGAAAGAATACCTGCGCCACCACGGCACGCCGAGAACGCGCGAGGATCTCGATGGGCATGTTTTCGTCGGCTACATCGACGATTTGTTGGCAATCAATGCGGTCCGATGGCTTGACGAAGTCGTAACGGCCCCCGCCATGAGTTTTCATAGCAACAGCGTCTTTGCCCAATGTAACGCCGCCGTTTCGGGACTCGGCATTGCATTGCTGCCGACCTTTGTGGGCGAGGGCGTTCCCGGCCTGCAACGGATTTTGGCGGACAAGGTCTCGGTGCAGCGGGACGTCTGGGTTTCGGTTCGGACCGAGCAAAGCCATTTATCCAGGATCAAGGCCGCCACGCAATTTCTGAAACAGATTTTTGCCCGCGATGCGGAATTCCTGCTGGGCAAGACGAGCAAATTGCCCACCCTTTAGGCTGCAGGGTCGATCCCGTCACATAACCCCACGAGACTCTCATCCGTTGGGATTGAAAAATTATCTAAAATTCTTTTGAACCTTCTTGGGTCTCGTCCATTCGTGTGATGGCGCGGCAGCAAAGTTCCGGATCAATTGAGTTTTATGAACTAAAATTTATCGACACATCCAAAGCTCTTTTTCACAGAAGCCGCCCAAGCTCCCTGCACAAACGGGCACGTTCCGGAACGGCAACCGGCGAAGCCCTAAAAGAATAGACCAGGGAGGCTCATTTGAATTTCGCGAACAGCATCCTTTGCTGGCTGATGGCGCTCACTCTGTGCAGTGTCATTGCTCCAGCTGTTGGGCACGCAAAAGAAAAAACCCAGCCAAGCCGGCATGCCGTCAACAAGGCGGTTAAAAAGCACGCCGGCGTTTTCGATAGCGATGGCTACAGGCTTGTGTCCCAGAACTCGACGATGAGGTGCGCTCAGACTTTGAGAGGCACCCTGCATTGCAAAGAGTGATCAGCGCAGAAATGTCTTGAGGTGAGAGTCATGAGGACTTCCTTTGACGCCGTCGATCTCATCAGCTTCGCAGGCATGATCGCCATGGGCTTTATGCTCCTGACGTTGGGACCCTTGCCTTAGATTTCACCGGCTATCGGACCGGCGCTTCGCTCTTGCAGCCCATGCGTAGATGACGGCGGTGCATGTAGCGATGAAAAGGACCAGGCCGAACTTTATGATGTCGGAGAAATCCGCGCCGCGGAGCATCGCGTAGGCGACGACCGCGAGAACGGCCGGGAATAGCAGAAACCTGAGCATCTGAGGCTCCGGTTGCGGGCGCTGTTCGTGAGCACTTGCGCAACCCCGAAGCTCAATTGCTAAAGCCCGGAGCAATTGCCTGATAACGAATTTTTGTGATGATCACATTGAGCATCTAGATCATATGTCCTTTGTGAATGCGCCTGATCGCGGAGCGTCACTCAGGAAACGCTGGGCTTGGCCGCTCTTATCAGCGTGAAAAAACAGGCCGCCCCGGCAAGCAGCGCCGCCGACAGAAAAAGAAGAACGGCATCGATTGCATTCCAACCGGCCTGCTGTGCACCTGCGGCGATGACACCCGACAGTGATTGTGCGACTGCAGCTCCAAGAAAAAAACTCATGTTCAATGCCGTCATTCCGCGGCCGATCAGTTCGGGCGGATAACAGCCGCGCGACTCGGCATAGATAAGAATGAAAGAGCCCGACAAGAAACCCACCGCAATGCAGAGCATCACATCGAGCCAGAGCGAGAGCCCGTCGAAGATTGCAAGGGCGCCGATCGCTGCGGCAATTGCCAGCGCTATGATCGTTATGACGGTCGGGCGCGCCTTATCGCCGGGGTCCAATTGACCTATGACCGCCGGCCCCAGAATCATCGAAATTGAAAAGAGCAGCGCGACGTTGCCCGCTGAAAGCAGGCTCAATCCATAACGTTCCACGAACATCGGCACGACCCAAAGACCCCTGATCGTGATGACGGCGCCGTAGCTGACGAAGCCAATGGCAAGAAGCGCAACAGGACGACGTCCGAATAAAACCGGTCCAAGCCCGTAGAATGCCGTCAGGATTTCGGATGCGAGTCGTCGAGAGCGCTGCACCGCGGATTTTTCCAGAACCAATGCAGATGCGGCCAGCGTGAAAATCGACAATATCGTCAGTACGGCAAACGCGCTTCGCCATGACCAGCGATCGATGACCCAAGCCAGGGGCGTTGCCGACAACAGCATTCCGCCGCTGCCGATGGCCAAAACGAGTCCCGAGATGGCGGCGAAGCGCCTAGCGGGCCAATGCTGCGACGTAAACACGATCGCGGCCATGAATGCCGGAGCACAGCCGGCCCCGATAAGGATCTGCCCCAGGAACAACGCGTTCATGTCGGGCGCGAACGTGCAAATGGCTCCGCCCAGGATTGCGAAACCGGAAAGTGCGATTAGCGCGCGCCGCACCCCGAATATGTCGAGCGCCAGCCCGACCGGGACCTGCATCAATGCGAAGCTCCAATGGAAGACGCCGCCAAACAAGGCCAGGGCGGCGGGGCCCGCTTGTAATTCCTCGGCAATGCCGTTGACGGTAATGGACGGAATCGTCCGAAAGGCCTGACTCAGCCCGAAGGCGAGGGTCAGCACCGACAGCTGCGCCAGTTTGGGTGGGTTTTTCATCGGGGAGCGGGAGTCTATTCGCTTCGCCCGATCCATTAGAGGAAATCAGCGTCGGGCGCTATTGCATTCGGTACCCGGAATTCCGGCCGGCCAGTATCCCCTGCAGCTCGTTCGCAACGACGCCTGCAAATGTCGTCACGCAGGTGTTGTGGTCGCCAGGAATTTTCTTGTCATAAACGGCGCGCGCCAGGCTGCGCCAGGTCGAGGGCTCATAGTCTATGCGCGCGGCGTTTTCGTCGCATACGAAGCAATAGACGTCCGTATCCAGATTTTCGGGCACATAATTTGCCACTCTGCGGTACTCATCACTCCGGACGGGGAAGTGCGCGCTACGATAGGGTGAGTCCGGGGATAAGTAGCGAAACAGCTTGCGTACCGGGCCCCAGACCAGCGGGCGGCTTCGCGCCCAGACCCAGATTGCCCACATGCCGTGCAACTCGATTTTTTCTCGCAGTCTTTTCGGACAGACGTGCGATGCGAGTTTCAGGACGGACTTGGCGGCACGAAGAGGACTGCGGCCGTTCAGCGAGGGGCTTTCGATCAACACCACCCACTCGATGTCGCGCCCGCATTTTTTGAGCTGACGTGCGACCTCCCAGGCGAGGAGGCCGCCGACGCAATAGCCGCCGATACGAACAGGACCGGTGGGTTGCGCAGCGAGCACATGCGGCACGTAAAGGTTTGCCACCTCTTCAAGACCGATGCGGCCGGCTTCCCGGAATCCGCGATAGTGGTTGAGGAGGAAGATAGGACTGTCGCTCGTGATCAGATCAGCGAGCCTGAGTGCGTAGATCCCGCGATCCCGGTAGTCGCCATGGCAGAAGAAAAAAGGCTGGCCATGCCCGTCTTTGGCGCGCGTCATTAATTCGCTTTCGGCCGGAATATTTCGCAGTGCAGTGGCCGCGAGTCGCCGGACGGTCCATACCGCCCGCAAGGCCGACTGTGAAATAGGCCGTCGTATCAGGGCCTCGACTTCCAGCAACATCGTTGTCGCCAGCAGAGAATCGCCGCCCAACTCGAAAAAATTATCGTCCACCCCAAAATCCGAACGGCCAAGCAGTCGCTGCCAGATTTCGAGAATCAGGACTTCGAGAATTCGTGTTGGCGGATGGATCTCACTAACGCGGTCGAGAATCTGCTTTTTAAGCTCGGATACATGCGCCTTCCCGGTCTGTGTGCGCGGCAAACTTGCTACGATGTAGATGTGTTGCGGAATCTTCGACGAAGCGACACGGTCAAACAAAAAGCTCTGCAGTTCCGCAGATGTCGTTTCCGTTTCCGATTTAAGGACGACGGCGGCCGCTACGCTCTCGCCGAGGCGTGGATGCGGCACGCCGAAAACCACCGCTTCGTGGACCGCGGGATGCAGCGACAGCGCTCTTTCGATCTCGGATGGAGCAATTTTTTCTCCACCGCGATTGATGATGTCCTTCGTCCTGCCGATAATCGACAGATAGCCGTCCGAATCGATTGCCCCCAGGTCGCCCGTCAATATCCACTCGTCATTGGTGGTGCCGGACCCGGGAACCTTGTCGGAGCCGGGCGGCAGCGCTTCGATATAGCCCGGCGTGATGCCTTGGCCTCGGACGGCAACGGCACCCTCGCTGCCGCGTGGAAGAATCCGATCGTCGCCACCAAGAATGGCGACGTCCGGCGTGATCAGTCCGACGCTGGTCGGCTTTCTTTGCGCCGGCGGCGCAGGGTTGGCCGCGACGACGCCGGCTTCCCGCAATCCGTAAAACTCAAGCGCCGGAACGCCGAGAATCTCCTCAAGCCCCAAACGTACGGGCTCGGGAAGATGCGTCGTGGCTGACGCGAAGAAACGAAGTGAATGCTCGCGCCGGATGTCCGGGGCGGATCGCAGCTTGTCCAGTGCGGCGTTCAAAAACGCAGGAAATGACAGGAACCAGGTTGGCTGCAGGTCGACGCACCATGTGGCGACATCTTCCGGGCGCTGCTGCTTGTGGAGTACGACGCCGCTGCCGACAAGCAGAGGCGCGACCAGCCCAACCTTGAATCCGAATCCTGAATAAGTTGGCAACAGGCAGGCGCAACGATCCTTGGCGGTCAGTCCGAACCATGTTCGAACTTTTGCCGCAACGTCGAACAGGTTGGCGTGCGTCACCAAGATGAGCTTTGGCGCGCCGGTCGAGCCCGACGACATCTGAATAACCGATACCGATTGTGCCGTCGGGGCTGCCGTTCGCCGCGGCGCCAGGGGTTCACCGACAGCTTTTTCAAGATAAATGTTGGGCAGGGAACCGCCCGCCTTTGGTACGCGAAAAATCGCGAGAGAGTGTGCTTTCGCAGGGCCCGTCGCGGGGACGTCGACCCATGCCGGCACGACGACGGCATCGAGGCGGGCGCGCGTCAGCTCGAACTCGAATTCCGCCCCGGACAGTGCTGCGCTGAGCGGAAAGCAGACCGCGTGTGCGCAAACAGCAATCGCGACAACGGCGGCTTCGGGTCCGTTCGGCAGCACAATGCCGCCACGCCATCCGGCCGTGATACCGGCTGCCTTCATCTCGTCGCCGATTTTCCGGATTGTGCTTTCGAGCTCGCCGAATGTCAGGGGAGGCAGTTCGGTAGAGACAATTGCGGGCCGTTCTGGATCAAGCGCCGCATGCACGCGAATCGCATCGCTGATCGTCGATGGCTCCGTCGCCACGCGGTTCAACGGCAGGCCGAGGTTCATCGATTGGAATTCCCCGCGCGTAACGCCGACCCAACAAAGGTGTAGGGCATCCTCCCGTTTAATGGAAAGGCAACGCGAAATGTTCCCTTATGGTGATGTGCAAAGTGGGTGGGAAAAAGGAGTCGCAAAGGTATTGGGATAACATCCAAACTTTCACATATTCGAATGTCACTTGGTTATACGCGTCCGCTATGGCGAGTCATATTTATCACGCGCATCGCAACGTGATCGCTCAAGTCGCGTGCGCATCCTGCTGCTTTCCTGCCGTTTCAGCAGCATCCAGGTGGCTGGGACTTTTTGTTTCAGGATCAACAGATGTCTCACGTTCAAAATTGAGTACTTCGTGCTGGTGCAGCTCAAAGGTTAATGGGCTGCACTACGCGCTGTAGACCAAATCGTTTGCGCTCTTGTCCAAGAAGTCTCTAGACGAATGTCATAGATTACCGCTCGTGCAGCTGGACCGGCCGAGCGGTCGCACCGGCTGAGTCATATCTGCACCGGGATATCGCTGTGTCAGCGCCCGAGTGCAAAGCCGGCGCGCTGGATGACATGAAAGAAGATCAAGATCTCACGCAACTCATCGGCGACATCTACGACGCGGCGCTCGATTCGTCGCGGTGGACATCCGTGCTCGCAAAGATCGCAAGCTATGCAGGCGGGCAAGCAGCCGGACTCTTGTCCAAGGATGCAGTCAGCAAAAGTGGCAACATCCATTACCAGTCGGGGGTCGATCCGTATTTTGTACGGCTTTACGCCGAGACCTATTGGAAATTTGATCCGGTTGCCAGCCTGCACGACTGCGACGTCGAGCAGATCGTCAGCGTACCGGATCTCGTTTCCTATGACGAATTTCGCGCGGGACGATTTTTTCGTGAATGGGCGCAGCCACAGGGCTGGATCGATGCGGCCAATGCCGTGCTGGAGAAGACCGCAACAAGCTGCGCGTATCTCAGCGTCGTGCGGAACGAAGCGAGCGGCATGGTCGACGAGGAAATGCGCAGCGGCATGCTGCTCATCGTGCCTCACGTTCGGCGTGCGGTTCGCACCGGCAAGGTGATCGATCTCAGCCAGGCGGAAGCAGCAACATTCGCAGATATTCTCGACGGTCTCAGCCCCGCCATCTTCCTCATCGATGCCGATGGTTTGATCGTGCACGGCAACGCGGCCGGTCGCGCCGTGCTCGACAAAGGCGATCTTCTTCGTGGCGTCCACGGCCGGTTGACCGCAATCGATCCCCAGGTGGACCATGTGCTGCATGCGGCTTTCATTGCCGCGAGCAGGAATGATGCGGAATCCGGCGCCAAGGGCAGTGCTCTTCCAATGAAAGGGCGCGCCGGCGAGCGTTACGTTGCGCATGTCTTGCCACTGGCCGCCGGCGAAAAGCGAAAAGCCGGCGCCGCATCAAATGCAGTCGCGGCTCTTTTTGTGCGCAAGGCAGAACTCGAAGCCGAGCCTTCGTCCGAGGTGATCGGCAAGACTTACAAGCTCACGCCGACCGAGCTTCGCGTGCTTCGTGCGATCGTTAATGTCGGCGGGGTGCGGCAGGTTGCCGGAAATCTCGGGGTCGCTGATACGACCGTCAAAACACATCTCGGCCGTCTCTTTGAAAAGACGGGCGTCAGCCGGCAGGCCGATCTCGTCAAGCTCGTTGCCGGTTACTCCAGCGTGCTTGTCGACTGACGCTACTCGACCGGTCTTGTTGACACCACGAAAGATGCGCGCCGTGTTGAGCCCGGAGGGCGTCGTCACGCGGGTCTCGAGCTTTTGGAGGAAATGTTCTCATAAATTTTAAAGAAGACAGTGAAGTATCACCCGTTCGGATGAGGACTCTTCAGACAAATTCTGTCAATTGAATTGAACGGCATTCAGCGTGAGTTCACTGCCTGACGGCAGGATGCGTTCTCGTCCCAGTGATCGAGTCACTTCGAACGATAGCGTACGAGGAGTTCGCGATGCGCAACCCGGCCTTCTATGATCGCCTCGACAGCAAAGACCGCAAAAAAATCAGGCGCATTTTCTTTCAGATGATCGGACTATACATGTCCCTTATCGTGATCCTGATCGGCGGGGTTACAGCCAAATCGATGGTCACGGTGCAGCCAGGCACCCCCCTTTCTCAGAACGCTAATCTTCCCTGACCGCCGGCCTCCGACAGTCGATATTTAACGCGGGAATCCGGTTACGCCGCCAGGGAATTCCAAACCTGGGCCGGGTCCAATCGGCGTGGTGCGAAGCTGATTGGGCATCAGCTGATTGGGATAACGGTAAAGGCGATCGGCCGATGGCAGCACCGGATAGGCGGTGAGGGAAATCTTCGGCTGCGAGAAGATCACAGCCGCTTGCAGCGCCAATCTGGCCATCGCATCGTTGACGCAATCGCCGCTTGCCGCCTTGCCCATGGTACAATCAGCCTGGGCCTGAATGATGGAAGGCGACAGCGCCATCGACCCCGCCACGGCGAGTCCTGATAGTTTCAGCATACGTGTCATGGTTCACCTCATAGCTTCACATTGATACCGAACGACGTTTGCCACGCGGTACCGGAGATGACCGGAACCGTCGATGCCGGAATCAGGCTTTGTGCCAGGACGTCGAGTTTCACGCCCTCATCGGTGGGACTTTCGTTTTCGCGCGTCCAGACATGCTCGACGCGCGCGTTCATGGTCACGGTCGCGTTCGGCGCGTACTGCGCGACCATTCCGGCGGCCCACCGCGTCTTCTGGGGCACGAACTGCAACGTGGCTGAATTGTAGCCGTTGTGCTCGCGATAGAGGTAACTAACGGCCGGACCGATTTGAAATTGGTCAACCGGGAACAGATGCTGCAGGCCGACGCGATAGACATTGGAGTTCGAGTTGAATCTTTCCATAGTCAGTTCGGGTATTTCGAACAGCAACTTGTTGCGATTGGAATGCGCCGCGGCGGCCGTTAATTCCGTCACGCCCCATTTTTCCGGCCACTTGTAGGAGGACTGCAACGCGAGCAAATAGCGCAGACCCGGCTGAAACCTCGGGCGCTCGCGGATGATTGTCGGCGATTCCCAGGATGCCGAGCCAGTCAGGCTCGCCGCAAGCGGGCCCGTTCCATAGTTCACCGCTCCCGCGACCGTCGTGTTGTCGCCGGGCTCGATCCTTATGGTGGAAACGGTCTCGCGAATGCTTGTTATAAGTGCGGGATCGACCCCCGGCGGCAAATTCGAGAAACCCCCCTCGCGGTCAAAGGGTCCGCGGTAGGTGTAGCCAACACTCGCGGTGAAAAGCAGCGAACCCGCGATCGGGACATTGAAGCCGAATGTCGGGCCGAAATTGTAGCCTTCGCCGAATGTCGAGATCTCGACCAGGTCGGGATCCATGCGCGCATTGGCGGATGTGCCGAACAAAGCGGATTTTCCGGTCGCCAGGTTTGCGCTGAGTGCAATAAACGGCTGCAGGCCCTGCCAGCCGAGATAAGCCGTGTTGAAGGACACGGTGGTGTCCGTGCTGGTCGCAACTTCGCCGGCAAGCCCCGCGGTTGTTTGTGCGGCCTTTACCCATCCGCCGCGCACCACAAGATCGACGCTCAGATCATTGAGCGGCTTGCCGGCAAGCTGCATCGCAAACGGAATATAGACTTCCCATCCGCGGCCCGGGCCGATGCCCGACGTGTCAGGAGGAACAAAATTATTGCGCCACGAATAGTAGCGGGTTTCCGTCGAAAAGGTTGTCGTCCACCGCTGCTCCAAAGGCTGTTGTGTTGGAGCTTGTTGCTTTTGTTGCGTAGGGATTTGCTGTGCCGGAGCCAGTCTTGTTGGAATCGGCGGTGAAGAATCCTGCGGAGCGGGCGTTCGCTGTGGCGGACCTTGGTTCAGCATGAATACTTGCGCAACTTCCTCTGGTTTGCCGTCGGCCATAGCGGTTGATGCCACGGCGATGACATTGGCTGCGGCGACAATGAGCGCTTTCATTCGTCCGGTCACTCCCGCGTAAGCCGCGGAGATTGACTAGCGAAATCGAAAGCAGCGCGCGTCCTTCAACAGAAGGAAATTATCGCGGCACTCAAATAATTATTCTTGCGCGCCCGCGAGCCGGGATCATCGGTTCAATGTCGCGATACCAAGCGTGCGCTTTGAGCACATACATTGTCGCTTTGCACATGATTGCCTCAGCGCGTCTATTTCTTGAAAAATTCGGCGCGCCATTCGGTCGGCGATGTGCCGAAACGCGTGCGAAACGACTTGTTGAAATGCGACAAATCATTGAATCCGCGGGCGTAGGCAATTTCCGAAATGCTGCGAGCGTGCTGCCGCGGATTGCGAAGCGCATCGCTGGACGCATCGAGCCGGGTGTCGAGCAGCCAGCGTCCGAAGGTTTGCTCCAGCTTCTCGAAGCGCAGATGCAGGGTGCGCGTGGAAATCCCGAACTGTGCCGCCACTAAGTCCGGAGACAGCGCGGGGTTCTGCAGATTGCGCCGGCAGAAATCGAGCAGCGCCTCGAGCTGCAATTCGGGCTGCACGCGATTGAGCGGCGTCTCGGTATGATCAAGCAGCGTCAGCAGATTGCAGAGATTCTCGGTCAGCAGGGCCAATTCACTTTCGGTCAGGTCGTCGGCGGTCAGCTGCAGCAAATGCCGGCGGGTCAGGTCGACATAGACCGAATTTGACGCCAGCTTGAAAAGCGGACGTCGGCGCAGCCATGGCGCGCGCTTTTCGATGAAGGACCGCGGCAGCACGGCGATCGCCTGGCGGCGGCACTGGCCGTCATCAAAAAGGGCCGCGTGGTACGGCCGCCGCCCGTCTGCGATGACAATGTCGTTGCGGCCGAATTCAATTGAATCGTCTGCCTGCGTGAAAAGCGTATGCCCGCGCAATTGCAGATACATCAAATAGTGATCCGCTGACTCGTTGGAAATGTCCTTATGAGTTCGGTCGACGTCATAGGCGGTGGATTCGCACATGGCGAACCGCAGCGCACCGTAGCTGCGTGCCGTGATGCTGGCCGAGAACCGCTTCGGTGGAGCCTGCACCGAGACATTGAACGCATTCCGGCAGACCATCTCGCGCCAGAACGAAAATCGTTCGCGCTCTTCGATCAGGTCGGTTGACCAGGTGGTCGTGCCGATCGCGTGTGTCATTATTTCTTGGCGAACTGATCGCGCCATTCGGTCGGAGCCATCTGAAACCGGGCGCGGAAGGCCTTGTTGAAGTGAGACAGATCATTGAAGCCGCAATTGTAGGCGATCTCGGAAATGTAATGAGGGCGGCGCTGGCCTCTCAGCACCTTCGAGCAGGCCTCGAGCCGGGTTTCGAGCAGCCAGCGGCCGAAAGTCGTTCCCAGCCTTTCAAAGCGGCTGTGAACTGTCCTGAGCGATACGGAAAAGTGCGATGCCACGAGCTGCGGGGACAATTCCGCGCGATGCAGGTTCTGCCGGCAGAACGTAAGCATGGCTGCGGTCTGAAGTTCGCTCCGTAATCGGCTCGGCGGAATATCGGGTGCGCTCGCCAGTGCCAGCAGATTGCAGAGGTTTTCCGTCAGTAGATCGGTCTCGCCGTCGCTGATCTTTTCCGACATCAGCTGGATCATGTGGCGCCGGGCGAGGTCGATATACTGCGAGCTTGAAGGAATCTTGTGGAGTGCCCGCTGGCTCAACCAGGGCGCGCGCGCATTGACCATCGCGCGCGGCAGCACGGCCACGGCGCGCAAGCCGTCGTTCGACAGCGTGGCGCTGTAGGGGCGGCGACAGTCGGAAAGAACGATGTCGTTGTAATCAAGCGTTGCGGAGTCGTCACATTGGTTGACGAGCGTCCGGCCCTGCAGTTGCAAATAGACGGTGTAGGAGTCTGCGGGCGCCCTGTTGACGTCGCGCTGGGTGCGGATGATCTCGTAGCTGGTGGATTGACACATCGCGAAGCGCAACGGCCCCGCGCTGCGCACGCGCACCTTGGCGGAGAAGCGCTCGTCCGGTGCTTCGGGCGAGATGCTGAAGATCGTGTTGCAAATGATTTCGCGCCAGAACGAAAACCGTTCGCGTTCGGGTATCGTGTCCGTTGACCAGAATGTCATGCCCACCCCCCGCGAAGAACTATCGCGGAAACGCCCGGATAACGCGTGTTGCACTCTCAGCCAAGTCGATTGCGCCGCAAGCCAAGACCGCTTGTGGCCGCGTGCGTATACAACCGCACTGCCGGTGACAGCAAGTAATATGAAAGGGAGCAGCCGGGATACAGCAAGAATAGACGTTCGCTATGCCGCTTGGT
>JACZDD010071899.1_pt1 | contig 11877 bp, 5 predicted proteins | sample 8641771 | NCBI WGS metagenome assembly JACZDD01 (sample SAMN15324614, study PRJNA640507) | soil metagenome | isolation source: intercropping peanut in the second line | place: China: Luxin town, Laibin City, Guangxi Province | collected 2019-07-25 | depth 10cm m | reverse complement strand
GATATGTGCAGTGACTCTGCACCAAAATCTACACCAGTTTCATGCGGAGGGGAACGCCAGGAACGTCGTATCAGACAAGGCATTCAGCAGAGCCAGGCCACAGTATCACCCCTCTCGAATGCGCGAAGACCTTTAAAAAGAGAACCATCACTGGCGCCAATGACTTTCCCTGCTGAGAGCTGAAATGGATAAGGAATCCAAAGGACAGTTCTAACGGGGCAATGCAAACGACAGAAGAGTGGTCTGAAATTCAAAGCATCACCTCTAAATTCCCTGTGAGAGAGTCGAAACAGTGGATCATCGATCCGTATAACAGCAGCAACCCGTACGCAGAATTCAATCGGAGCAGGTAATCCTCATGGAAGTGGAGAGACATCAATGAAAACACAGCGTGTTAATAAGTCGTTAGCGGGTGCTTCATCAGGTAAATCAGAAGGGAACGTCATATCGGGGTCGGCAGTTCGACAAGATGGAACTGGACGTTATCTGTGGCCTTTCGAGAGGGAGCGACAGAGAGGAGGGGCCTAAATGTTGGCCGCAGTCCCCGATCTCAAAGAACGGTAGCAATCTAAGGTAACGTTTGACAGCAATGCCACTCGCTTCCTTCAATGTCGAGGTGCGAATCTGAACATCGGTAATGCATGGCACTTTCCACGTAATGCCCAGCCACGCGGCCAGGTCAGCATGCGCTTGCCTTTAGAGGACATCGACGCAAGCGTGGACGTGATCTTATCCAACGGCAATCAGTTCCAGGGCGGTGGTCGTCCAGGAAATCAGACGCAATCCGGCAGTGCGGTCATGATCCGCATAGCAGGTGATAGTGCCTGGAGGCCACTGCCAATGCAGTTTCAAACGACAGTCGGAAATGACAAGAATCCTTGCTCAACAGTGCGTATCAAGATACCCAGGGAATATTCTGGGCCGGCGAGGTCTGTGATCCCGTTGAGGATGATCACTACGGCTATACCATCGGTTCAGTTCTGGTCACGGATTTCGTCACACCGAACTGGTTTGCGCATCAGCATGTGCAAAAGGTCATTGACTTCAAGGGGTATTGTTACACAGCATTTGAAATTCTCAGTGGAGGGTACGCGCAGAAGTTTGACCCTCAAACGGGATGGCAGCAAGTCACGGAGGCCAAAGCGAAGCGGAGCAAACGCGGCATTGCTCCCATTGGTTCACGAAGGGAGCGCCGTATCCGGCAGGCGAAAATATGGCACCAAAGCGAGGTGGAGTGGGCAAGCGTAACAAATAGGCATGTGATGGAGGCCTGCGGGCTCTGATGCAATCTGGCATCTCAGGCAAGATCTGAGCTAGGTATTCAACACGGACAGGAGAAACGATGATCATGATGCTCATTCAGAGACGTATGGCGAAGCGGGCGATGTTGAGCATCCTGGGCATGATCGCCCTGATCAGTTGCGCGACCCTCCAGCGCGGTCTGCCGGGGAGAGTGATCGATGAAGCGCACAGCGTCGCGCGCACCCCATCTTCATTCCCCGCGGCCGATGAGGATTATTTTCACGATATGGATGGCGGAGTCGCCCTCTCTCGTGAAGAAATCCAAGGTCGAAATACCTGGCTGGTCTGGACCGCAGGCAACGATCGGTTCTGGGACACGCTCGCCACTGCCAGCTTCGGTAACCTGGATTTCTTGAAGACGCTCTCGTCGCACCCGAGCCTCAAATTCAGCCGCGACAACCGGTGGCACTATCTCGGCCTGGTCAACGAGCCGTGTTTCGAGAAGGCAACCGGCCCCAACCCCACGCGGTATGGCTTGTGGTTGGATCGACGTCGCGATGATTGTCCGTCCGATCCGTTCGCAAACGAGCACAAATATCCCGGCGTGGCGGTTGGAGCGCGCGGAAAGAATCTGCCGGTCGGTTCCTACTATGGGGAACCGACCGGCATCGTCGGGTTGCGGCTCTTTCCGAATCCCGACTTTGACGAAGCCGCTGCGAAGAAATGGGACCCCACGCGCTACTACGAGGATCCCAGCTACTACCTGTCCAAAGATTTAGTGAAACCATACCGCGTCGGGATGTCGTGCGCGTTCTGCCATGTCGGGCCCAATCCGGTCAAGCCGCCGGCCGACCCCGAGCATCCTCAATGGGACAACTTAAGCTCCAATGTCGGCGCGCAGTATTTTTGGATCGATCGGATCTTTACCTGGGATGCCGACGAATCGAGCTTCGCGTTTCAGCTCTTTCACACCTCGCGTCCGGGGGCGCTCGACACGTCACTGGTCTCCACGGACAACATCAACAATCCACGCACGATGAATGCCGTCTATGCGTTGGGGCCTCGATTGCAGCAAGCGCAGCACTGGGGAAAGGAAACGCTGGCGGGCGGCGGCTTGGACAACAAGCAGTTCAATGATTATGTCGCTGCCGGCCCGCTGACCCAATTTTTTCAACCGCCCAACATCGTGTGGACGCCTCACGTGCTTAAGGACGGCTCGGATTCCGTCGGTGCCCTGGGCGCGCTCAATCGTGTCTTCTTGAACATCGGCCTGTTCAGCGAAGAGTGGCTCCTCCACTTCAAGCCCTTGATCGGCGGGCAGCCGATTACGCCCATGCGGATTGCCGTCGCCCGCGACCATTCCGCCTATTGGCAAGCCACCGAGGCGCAGACCCCGAATCTGGCGCTGTTCTTTTTGAAAACGACCGACCCACACAAATTGCGCGACGCTCCCGGGGGTGCCCAGCATCTCACCACGGATATGACCCAACTGACGCGCGGCAAGGAAGTGTTTGCTGAGCGATGTGCGCGATGCCACTCCAGTAAGCTGCCGACCCCCGCGATTGGGCTCGATCCCAGCGGCTGTGCAGGGTCCGGGTATTTGGGGTGCTGGAAGAAATACTGGGAATGGACGAAGACCGAAGAGTTTCAGCGCGAGATGAAGAAGATCGTCATGCAGGACGACTTCCTCGACAACAATTTTCTGTCTACCGATGTGCGTGTGCCGGTCACCTTGCTGGAAACCAACGCCTGTAGCCCGCTCGCGACGAATGCCATCGGCGGGAACATTTGGGATAATTTTTCATCCCAATCCTATAAGGACCTCCCGTCGGTCGGGACGATTACCGTTCATCATCCTCTCACCGGCGAATCGAGGCAGTATGAGATGCCTGCCGGTGGGCGCGGGTACACGCGGCCGGCCTCGTTGGTCAGCATCTGGTCGACGGCGCCGTTTTTGTTGAACAACAGCGTCGGCCGATTCAATCCGAGCCCGAGTGTCGAGGCCAGGCTGCAATCCTTCCAATCCTCGATTGAGCAACTGCTCTGGCCGGAGAAGCGAGACAAGGATCGCGTCTTCAGCGATAAGGTACCCGGCGTCATCGACCGCACAACGGTGACGAGCTATCTCCGGATCCCCAAGGGCTACCTGCCGGAGGTGCTTCAAGACCTGTCCTTATTGGAAGAGGGACTCTTCCCTTCGATTTTTGAAAAAGGCGGCATCGAGATCGGGCCGATTCCGGCCGGGACTCCGGTGAATCTGTTGTCGAACGTCAACCTGCTGCCGGAAGGCATGACGCCGCTGGAGCGCATCGCGCATCAGAAGAAGCTGCTCAAGTTGTTGGTGCGCATCAAGAAGGACTTGAAGGCGATGCCGAAAGACGCCACGGATGAGCAAGCCCGCCAGGTGTGGCGCAACCTCGTCGAGCCGCTCTTAGAGTTCAACAAGTGCCCGGACTTCGTCGTGAATCGCGGTCATTACTTCGGTACGAGCCATTTCAAAGGGGAGCCGGGCCTGTCGGACGACGACAAGTATGCGTTGATCGAGTTTCTCAAGACGTTCTAACGTCGTGCCCGCCTGTCGTTCCATGACGCGCTATTCTCCGGTCCGTTCATTTGTCATGGGAGGCAAGGTGGGATGAGGCAAGGAAAGGACGCCCGATGATCGATCCCAAGACCCGGCGTGATTTTCTGAAGCTGGCCGCAGCGGCCGGCTTGAGCGTGTCGCTCGACGGTTGCTCACGTACGTTGAGGCAAGGCGAGCGGTCGACCATCCGATGTGCGGCGCCGGCCGACGGGGAGACGTTTGACTATATTGTGATCGGATCCGGCGCCGGTGGTGGGCCGGTCGCGGCCAATCTCGCAAAAGCCGGGTTCCGTGTCGCGCTGCTCGAAGCGGGTGGTGATGACACCAATCCTAACTATGAAGTCCCGGTGTTTCATGGGTTCGCGACCGAGGATGAGGCGTTTCGCTGGGATTACTTTGTCAAACACTATGAAGATCCCGATCGACGCCGGCGCGACAGCAAGTACGTGGCGAAGCAGGACGGGGTTCTGTATCCGCGAGCCGGGACGCTAGGCGGTTGTACCGCGCACAATGCGATGATCACAGTGTACCCGCACAATAGCGATTGGGACGGCATTGCGCAGTTGACCGGCGATGCGTCGTGGGCCAGTGCGCCGATGCGCCGCTATTTCGAACGACTCGAACAGTGTCGCTACGTCCATGGGCTGATCGAAAAAGTAGAGAACCCTAGTCGGCATGGCTTCGACGGTTGGCTCACGACGAACATGGCCGACCCGACCCTGGTGATCAAGGATAAGCAGTTGCTCGCGATGATCGCCTCGATGGCGGAAGGCGCCCTCCGTGAAGACGTCGGGCGGCCGTTGAGCGTGCTGAAAAGTCACTTCGATCCCAATGACTGGCGCATCGTCGTCGATAACCCAGAAGGCGTCTTCGGCACGCCGCTCGCGACGAACGAGGGACGACGGACGGGCACGCGGGAATATCTCAAAGCGGTGGCGAAGACCTGTCCTGCAAATCTGACCATCGTGACCCACGCACTCGCCACTCGGATTCTGCTAGATGGCGACAAGCGGGTGACCGGCGTGGAATATCTCCAAGGCTCGTCGCTGTATCGAGCAGACCCACGGGCAAAGGCCGCTCCTGAAGGAATCCGGAAAACGATCCAGGCACGGCGTGAGGTCATTCTCTCCGCCGGCGCCTTCAACAGTCCACAGCTGCTCAAGTTATCTGGGGTCGGCCCAAGGGACGAGCTGACACGCTTCGGAATAAAGACCCAGGTCGATCTGCCGGGGGTCGGCGAAAATTTGCAGGATCGGTATGAGGTCGGCGTCATCACGGAGATGGATCGTGATTTTCAAATCCTGCGGGACTGCACGTTTGAGCCGCCGGCGTCCGGCCAACAGCCGGACCCGTGTTTTGCGGATTGGCAGAACGGCACGGGCGTCTATACGACCAACGGCGTGGTCATCGCCATCATCAAACGCTCTAGGCCGGAGCGGCCGCTGCCCGATCTCTACATCTTCGGCGTGCCGAGTTACTTCAAGGGCTATTTCCCCACGTATTCGGCGATCTCGCGTCAGCGCAAGAATTACTTTACGTGGGCGATTCTCAAAGCCCATACGCAGAACACCGCCGGACGGGTCACGCTACGGTCCGCCGATCCGCGCGACGTCCCCGAGATCAACTTCCATTATTTCGATGAATCGAACGACACGGCCCAAGAAGATCTGGAGTCCGTGGTCGAGGGCATCGAGTTTGTGCGCCGGATCTCACGCAAGGCTCAGGGCGTGATTAAGCGGGAAGTGACCCCGGGCCCGAACATCGCGAGCCGGGACGATCTGCGTACATTCGTGCGGAACGAGGCGTGGGGCCATCATGCCTCATGCACCAACAAGATGGGGCCGTCGACCGATCCCATGGCGGTGGTGGACAGCCGGTTTCGCGTCCACGGGACGAAAAATCTGCGGGTGGTGGATGCATCCGTCTTTCCTCGCATCCCGGGGTTCTTTATCGTGTCGGCGATCTACATGATCAGCGAAAAGGCCAGTGATGTGATTGCCGAGGATGCCAGAATCGCCGACGGACGACGATGAGCGCACCACATTCCTGTGACCAAGCCCGCGTACGACTACTATTGAAGAAAGAGGAGAGCCAGATGGTGTCAGCCTGTGTGACGGTCCTCTCGTTGTGTCTGTTGCTCGTCGGGTGCAGTCCGCACATCCTGCGCCCCTCCGCACTGGCCAAGGGCGAGACGATGTTTCAACCGCTTTCCGACGGGTCCGAGACGTTGATCGGCGTGGCCCTGTCCGGCGGCGGCAGTCGAGCGGCGTATTTCGGCGCGGCCGGCTTGGAGGCCCTAGCCAACGTGCGGGTGGGCACGGATCGCCGCTCCTTCTTGGAGAGGATCACACACATGTCTAGCGTGTCCGGGGGGAGCGTCGCCTCGAGTTATTTCGCCAGCCGGAAGCCCCCCGCCACTGTCCCGGTTTTTGCCGGCGACACCGTGAGCCCGCAATATCAAGCCTTCTTCGACCAGTACCGAGAGGCCATGGCTGCCAATATTCAGTGGGGCATCGAGTGGCGCCAGGTGATCAAAACACGGTGGCTCAGTTCCCCCAACCGCGCCGCCTCGCTCGCCGAGGTCCTCGATCGCTCCTATTTAAAGGGGATGACGCTGGCCGATCTGTACGTTCGGGAGCAGCGCCGGGATGTGCCTCAGCTCATTCTCAATTCAACCTTGTACAACAACGGCCGCCGGGTCGTGATGACCACGGTGCCACCGGCCGACTTCAAGTACGATTTCGTCCACATCCTTCAGGATCAGTTAAAGGCCAAGCATGGCGGCAAGCCGTTGCCGCCCTCGCTGCGCGTGGCCGAGCAAGCGTTGATACCGAATACGTTTGAAGAATACGGTATCGACGCTCGGCATATCCCAATATCCTACGCCGTGGCGGCCTCCGCCTCGTTTCCCTTCTTCATCGGGCCGATCAGCGTCGTGTCGCCGATCCAACCCGATACGTATCTGCACGTGGGAGACGGCGGCCTGTTCGATAACCAAGGGACGGAATCGCTGCTCCAAGTCTTCTTGAAGAAGCTCGAAGGCCGAGGCCAGGGGGCCGTCAAACGCGGGCTCGTCGTGGCCTTCGACAGCTCCTTCCCCTTCTGGATCCAGAACACGACGCTCGATCATCTCAAAGACGGGTTCAAAGTCTTTGTGGACGATCCGACTCGCATCGTTGGGATCATGGAGCAACGGGCCAATGCCTATCAAACCGCGATGTGGCACATTTTGCAAACCGAGGGCATTGTATTGCCGGCCGATACAGTGCTGAAGGTGATCGTGATTCGTCACACCGATCTCGAGATCTGGCCCGAACAGTCTGAAGCAGTAGCCGCGCTCATCCCCGACGCCTGCGGCAAGGAGCGGGAGCATCTCACGACCCGGGAGCAGGTTCGTGAACACTTGGCGATGATCGCCACGAAATTCAAATTACCGTCGGCCTGCGATCGGGCGATCCTGCGGCTGGCCGCGCAACGCGGCGTCGCGCGGTTTGCGCCGGACATCGGGCAATTCCTCGGCCAGCAATGACGCTGGCCGCTGAAAGGTCCACGCATGGCGAATCGCCAGGTCAATCTGCCGTTCACCTTCTCCGAGATGCTCGCCGAGGAATATGCCGTCCTGAAAGGCCTCGATCCGCCGGCACGTGCGGACGCGAACTTTCTTGGCGAGGACTTTCCCGATCCATCGGCCTTGATCACCGAGCTGCGCGATGAGAAAACCGCGCTCTCCCGCTATATCGTCGAACGGTATGGCGCGCGGCTCGTGCCGGCGGACCTCGCCGTGGTCTTCACTGAACTAGCGCGCGATCCGACGCTCTACACGGTTGACCGATTTCTCCAAGTCGAACTGGACAGCCACGCACGGGAGTCGATTCGTTTCCTCTCCGATCTCACACCGGAGGACCGTACGCGCGTCCATCGGCTCCTGCTCGAGCAGGCGTACGGAGCGTTGATTCAAAAATTGGAAGACCGGCGACGAAGGGAGGTGTATCGACAGGTGCACTCGGATTGTCTTGCCGCGCTCTGCTTGTCCGGCGGCGGCATCCGCAGCGCTACGTTCGGTCTCGGAATCTTACAGGGTCTTGCCCATCAAGGAGTGCTCAGTGCCTTCTCATATCTCTCGACCGTGTCCGGCGGCGGCTACATCGGAAGCTGGTTGTCCGCGTGGGCGTACCGCCATCCCGACGGCCTGGCCGGGGTGATGGCCTTTCTGGGGCATCCCTCTCGCTCGTCGACCTCGCCCGAACCATCCGCCGTCCATCATCTGCGTACCTATAGCAATTACCTGACGCCTCACCTCGGCCTCCTTTCGGGAGACACATGGGCACTCATCGGCACGTACTTGCGCAACCTGATTCTCGATTGGGTGATTCTGGTTCCACTTCTGATCGCCGCGATTGTGATCGGGCCGCTTCTGCTGGCCTGGTTGGTGGCGCCGGCATCAGAAGGAGCCCTCACCCTTGTGGCTGGCTTGGTGAGCGGTGCGATCGGCCTTACCTATATGCATCTGTTTCGGCCGAGTCTGAGGCGGTACCGATCGCGCCTGAGTCGAGCGGAAGGGCAAGGCTCTTTTCTGCTCCTGGCGCTCTTGCCGATCACCGTCTCCGCCCTGTTGGTTACCATGTATGGGTGGCATCATCTGGTGGATCTGCCCGCAATGGACGGCTTATCTCGGCTTTCCGCCGGGGCCACCATCTTTAACCTCGTCACGTGGGCCATCTCGGTCGGCATGCTGCGGCGTCCGGTGACCATCCGAGAATCGGCCACGATCGTCATCTCCGGAGCCTTCGGCGGCGGGCTTCTCTGGTATGTGATCTCGCTGGTGCCGCAGGTCATCAATCCTGCCGTATATGTCGCGCTCGCCGGGCCAGCATTTCTCGCCGTCTTTCTGCTTGCTGCAACGGTGTTTATTGGCTTTGCCAGCCGATGGACCGATGACGAAGATCGCGAGTGGTGGGCGCGGGCGGGGGGCTGGATGCTGATTGCCGGTCTCGTCTGGTTCAGCGGGGCGTTGCTTACATTGTTTGGCCCTTCCTGGTATCTCAACTTTCAGCGGCAGATCCCAGGGTTCTTGGAGAGCATAGGAGGCATCGCGGGCTTGCTGACGCTTCTGTTGGGGTATAGCAAGCGAACGTCGGGACCAACCGGACCGTTGGCCCAACCAGAGTGGAAGGATCGGATCGGTGCGTTGGTCTTGGCGATCGCCACACCGCTGTTCGTCGTCTTTCTTGTCGTGGTCCTCACGATTGGAGTCCAACACCTGCTCGGCGTCTCCGCCAGCTGGGTGATCATCGAAGAGAGTGGTGGCGACAATGGCGGCTATCTCCATCCATGGAAGATTGTGGCGACGATTCTGGCATGCCTGTTGCTGGCTGCCGTCGCATCCAATTACATCAACATCAACAAATTTTCCTTACACGCGTTGTATCGAAACCGACTGATCCGCGCCTACCTCGGCGCCTCTCGTGGCCAACGTACGCCCAATCCATTTACCGGCTTCGATCCCCTGGACAATCTTCCAATGACCTATTTGAATCCCGCATTTCTGTGGCCGGAAGACATCCTCGACAGTGAAGCGTTGGCGAGTGGTCTCGAGCGGGCCACGGCTGCGACTCCCCATGTCGACTTGCAGGCCTTTCGTGAGCGACTGAATGGAATCGAGGCGAAGTCTCGGCTGTTCTTACGGCACCGACTTGCCGCCCGCACCGAAGCGCGAGTAATCCAGTCCGTCAACAACCTGATCGCCGGCCCACTATTAAGCGTCGCCGAGGAAGGACCGACTGCACGACTCACCGTAGCCGATTCGACTCACGGAGAGGGTGGGCTCTCGCAGACCGTTTCTAACCGGATGACGATCGAACGTCTGTGCCCAGGCACCATCCGGCCGCTCGCAACGGTGCGGCCCACTCGGTGCCTGCATGTCCTCAATACTGCCTTGAATTTGGTGAAAGGACAGGAACTCGCGTGGCAGCAACGCAAGGCGGAATCCATGACCCTGTCACCCCTCCACGCCGGCAATCATCAATTGGGCTATCGCAGTGTGAAACAGTACGCAAGGGGGAACGGCCATGATCCCATTACGCTCGGTACGGCGATGGCCATTTCGGGAGCGGCGGCGAGCCCGAACATGGGCTATCACTCCTCGCCAGTCGTCACGCTGATTATGACGCTCTTTAACATACGCCTCGGGTGGTGGCTCGGCAATCCCGGGCCAGCCGGGGGCCAGGCCTATCACCATGCCAGTCCCCGTTGGGCACTCATGCCGCTGCTCGAAGAAGCATTCGGCCTCACTGACGACACGAAACCGTATGTCTATCTCTCGGATGGTGGCCACTTCGAAAACCTGGGCCTGTACGAAATGGTTTTGCGCCGCTGTCGGTACATCGTGGTGTGCGACGCCGGCCATGATCCGGAATGTCATTTTGAAGATCTCGGCAATGCGATCCGTAAAATTCGGATCGACCTCGGTATTACGGTGACAATCGACCAGTACGCAAAAATCCTTCCCCGCAGCCGCAAGGAGACCGGGAAATATTGTGCGAAAGGCCGGATTGTCTATTCAGACGTGGATGCGGGAGCGCCGGACGGCGCCCTCATTTACATCAAGCCGACCTTCAGCGGCAGCGAGTCGGCCGATATTTATAACTATGCGATGGAGCATCAGGCCTTTCCCCATGAGCCGACCAGCAACCAATGGTTCAACGAGTCGCAGTTTGAGAGCTACCGCATGCTCGGCCGTCATATCATCGACGAAATTTCCAGCAGCGATGTGAGCGCTGCCTCCGACCCGCTGCAAAGCTTCGTGAACAATGTGGAAAACTATTTGAAGAAGTAGAGAAGGTCGGGATAAGAAATTTTCTGTGCGTCACGAGGAGTCTGGCGCTTCCAGTGAGTGCGACTCTCACTCGGAAGGGAACGAGCCGTCCCACTGGGAATCGGGTCTTGGGCTCATGGAGGTAACAACAGGGGCTAAACTTAGACAGAGCGACGCCCGAGCACGAACGCGAGTGAAGCGATTGAGTCTCGTGATAGTTTGAGCAGCACATCGAGATCGACATACTGTATATGATCGCAGAAGAGGCTAGCGAGGTAATTTTGAGGGATGCCAAGCGAATGTCTTTGTGATGGTAACCGAACAATGACTATTTCACCTAGGAGATACGATGCACGAAGGAAACGCAATCTATAGGCACATGGTGACGGCAAGGAAAGGGGGGACAGCCGCTGCTCCGGCTCTTGCGAGGTTTCTTGTTACGTCTACACACCCCTGCCGCCATCCTCCGTACCAGGCAAGCATATGCGGCGACTGAACGGCCTCAGCGAAGAATGGTGGCGTCAGAGGAGGAGAGGGGTGTCGTTTCCGTTGCAGGCAGCGGGACGAGCGTTTGGCAATCGGCTTCACGCGGCTGGACAATCCGCAGTTCGATCCACCGATAGAGCACCGGAAGCACGACCAACGTCAATGCCGTCGACGAAAACAATCCCCCGATCACGACCGTGGCGAGGGGGCGCTGAATCTCAGAACCGGGTCCGGTGGCCAGCAACAGCGGAAGGAGGGCCATTATTGCGACGACTGCGGTCATCAACACAGGACGCAACCGCAAGACCATGCCGGTCAACACCGCCTCGTCCAACAGCATCCCCTGCTCTCGCAGTTGGGTGATGTAGGCAATCTTCACCACCCCATTGAGCACCGCCACACCGAACAACGCGATAAACCCAACGGAAGCCGGGACCGACAGATACAGGCCGCCGACCAGCAGCGCCACGAGACCTCCCACCATGGCGAATGGAATTGCAAGGAGTATGAGCGCCGCGTGCCGCAGATTTCCAAACGTGAAATAGAGCAACAAAAAGATTAAGCCGATGACCAGCGGTACGACCACGGCTAGACGTGCCATGGCCTTCTGTTGATTTTCGAATTGACCGCCCCAAGTCAAATAATAGCCCGGCGGAAGCTGCACCAGACGTGCGACTCCTGCTTGACCCTCTTCTACCGCGCCGACTAGATCGCGCCCAACCACATTCGCTTCGATCACGATCCGGCGACT
>JACZDD010029384.1_pt1 | contig 11892 bp, 7 predicted proteins | sample 8641771 | NCBI WGS metagenome assembly JACZDD01 (sample SAMN15324614, study PRJNA640507) | soil metagenome | isolation source: intercropping peanut in the second line | place: China: Luxin town, Laibin City, Guangxi Province | collected 2019-07-25 | depth 10cm m | reverse complement strand
TGCCGCCGCTCGCCCCGCTCGACAGCGAGACGTGGTCGCTCTATACGATGGTCGTCGCCGGCCTGTGGCCGCAGACGGCCTATTGCATGATCCTCTACCTCGCGGGGCTCGCCGCGATGCCGGGCGATGTCGTCGATGCCGCGCGCGTGGACGGCGCGCACGGGGTCGGGTTGTTCCGTCGCGTGGTATTGCCGCAATTGCGGCCGGTGCAATTCATCGTCGCGATGGTGTGCGCGGTCGCGGCGCTGCGCAGCTTCGACTACGTGATGATCATGACGCTCGGCGGTCCCTACGACAGCTCGACCGTTCTCGCCTATTACATGTACGAGCAGACGTTCGGCAGCCTGCGCTACGGCTATGGCGCCGCGATCGCCGTCGTGCTGCTCGCGTTGATGAGCGGCATCATCGGGCTGCTGCTGTGGCGGCTGTTCCGCCGCGAGGGCACGTAACGTGTACCCGGCTGCGCTGCCGCGGCGGCCGGCGTGGATCCGTGCGGCCTATGTCGGCGTGGTGCTCGCGCTGCTCGCGCTATGGCTGCTGCCGCTGGCCGGCATCACGCTCGCGTCGCTGCGCTCGGCCGAGGATCTCAATCGCGGCGACTGGTGGGGCTGGCCACGCGAGACGCACCTGGTCGAGAATTACGGGGCGGTGCTGGGCGGCTCTCCGATCCTGCGCTTCACGCTGAGCAGTCTGCTCATCACCGTGCCGACGGTCGTTGCGACGGTGGCGATCGCGTCGATGGCCGGATTCGCGCTCGCCAAGCATCGCTTTCCCGGCGCGCGCCTTCTGTTGATGGTGTTCGTCGCGGGCAACCTCGTGCCGGCGCAGGTGCTGATGATCCCGGTGCGCGACCTGATGATCGCGCTGCACCTCTACGACACGCGCGTCGCGCTCGTGCTGTTCCACACGTCGTTCCAGACCGGCTTTGCCACGCTGTTCATGCACAATTTCATCCGCGAGCTGCCGGACGCGGTGCTCGATGCCGCGCGCATGGAGGGCGCCGGCGAGGTCACCGTGTTCCGTCGCGTCGTCGTCCCGCTCGTGCATCCGGCGATGGCGGCGATCGCCGTGCTCGTCTTCACGTTCGTGTGGAACGATTTCTTCTGGTCGCTGGTGCTCGTGCAGTCGGATGCGATTCGCCCGCTCACCGCCGGCCTGCAGCTGCTGCGCGGCATGTACCAGACGTCGTGGCAGCTGCTGTGCGCGGCGTCGCTGCTCGCGGCGCTGCCGCCGGTCGCGATGTTCTTCTTCATGCAGAAGCACCTCATCGCGGGGTTGACTAGCGTGGAGCGCGGAGAACTCTAATTCGGGATCGGCGATTGTGCCGCGGGCGATGCGTGCGCGGCGCTCCGCCCCGCAAACGCGTTCGTTGGTGGAGACTACGAGCGCGGGGGCACGGTGTCCGCGAACGACGGGCGCTTCGCGAGCTTCTCGGCGAAGCGGGCGAGGTTCGGGTAGAGATCGCGCCAGTCGAGCTCGGCGTGGCGCAAATCGAGGTAGCCGAGCGCGCAACCGGTCGCGATGTCGGCGAGCGACCACGCCTCGCCGTAGCACCACGTCTTGTCGCCGAGCTCGCGCGCGAGCTCCGCGACGCCTTCGTCGATCTTGCGCCGCTGGCGCGCGATCCATTCGTCGCTTTGCAGCGCGGCGGGCCGCCGGCGCTCGATCACGATCGCCGATGCCGCGTCGCAGATGCCGTCGGCGAGCGCTTCCCACTTCTTGACGGCGATGCGCTGGCGCGCCGGCTCCGGGATCAGGCGCGACACCGGGCTCACGAGGTCGATGTACTCGACGATGACGCGCGAATCGTAGAGATGCGTGCCGTCGTCGAGGATCAGCACCGGCAGCTTGCCGAGCGGGTTGTACGCGTGCAGCGGGTTGCCGGATGCCCAGCCCGACGAGTCGATCGTCTGGTACTCGACCTTCTTTTCGGCGAGCACGATGCGCACCTTGCGCGCATACGGGCTCGTCGGCGAAGCGATCAGTTTCAGCACGGGAAATCGGCGGCGGAAGGGTGGTGCGGCGGGCGCAAAGTATAGCATCGCGCGCAGCGTCGAACCGCGTGTCGCCGAGCCGAGGAATGCATGCGGAAACGCCCGTGTGCGTGGCGCGGCGCGGGCAGGAGCGCGAGCTACACTCGACCGCGCCATGGACGCCGCCGACAAGGCTCGCCTGATCGCGCTGTCGCCGCTCGACGGGCGATATGCCGACAAGGTGGACGCGCTGCGCGGCGACTTCGGCGAGTTCGCGCTCATTCGCCACCGTGTGCGCGTCGAGATCGCGTGGCTCGGTGCGCTGGCCGCCGAGCCCGCGATCGCGGAAGTGCCCCCGTTCTCCGACGCGGCGAAGGCCGCTCTCGCAGATGCCGCCGACGCGTTCTCGCCCGAGGATGCCGCGCGGGTCAAGGCGATCGAGCGCACGACGAACCACGACGTCAAGGCCGTCGAGTACTGGCTCAAGGAGCGGTTCGCCGACGTGCCGGAGATCGCGCGCGTCGCGGAGTTCATCCACTTCGCGTGCACGTCCGAGGACATCAACAACCTCGCCTACGGCATCGCGCTTGCGCAGGCGCGCCGCGCATCGCTTCTGCCGGCGCTCGAAGCCATCGCCGCCGAATTGCGCGCGCTCGCGCACGCGCACGCCGCGCTGCCGATGCTCGCGCGCACGCATGGCCAGGCGGCGACGCCCACGACGCTCGGCAAGGAATTCGCCAACGTCTACGCGCGCCTCGAGCGCCAGATCGCGGCGTTCGCGAAGGTTCCGATCAAGGGCAAGATGAACGGCGCCGTCGGCAATTACAACGCGCACGTGATCGCGTATCCGGACGTCGATTGGGAGCGGCTCGCGGCGCGCACGGTCGCGAGCCTCGGGCTCGAATTCAGCCCGTACACGACGCAGATCGAGCCGCACGACGGCATCGCCGAGTATTGCGACGCGCTCGCGCGCGCGAACACCGTGCTGATCGACCTCGACCGCGACGTCTGGGGCTACGTGTCGCTCGGCTACTTCCGCCAGCGCCTGCGCGAGGGCGAGGTCGGCTCGTCGACGATGCCGCACAAGGTGAACCCGATCGACTTCGAGAACTCCGAAGGCAACCTGGGGCTCGCGAACGCGCTGCTGCGCCACCTCGCCGAGAAGCTGCCGGTGTCGCGCTGGCAACGCGATCTCACCGATTCCACGGTGCTGCGCAATCTCGGCGTCGCGCTCGGCCATGCGCTGCTCGGCTGGACCGCGCTGAGGCAGGGTCTCGCCAAGCTCGCCGTCGACCCGGACCGCATCGGCAGCGATCTCGACGCCAACTGGGAAGTGCTCGCCGAGGCGATCCAGACCGTGATGCGCCGCCATGGCTTGCCGCAGCCCTACGAGCAGCTCAAGGCGCTGACACGCGGCAAGTCGGGCATGACGCCGGAGGCGATCCGCGCTTTCATCGAGTCGCTGGCGCTGCCCGACGAGGACAGGAAGCGGCTCGCATCGCTCACCCCGGCCATGTACGTCGGCCTCGCCGAGGCGCTCGCGCGGCGCGTGTAGCGGCCCGGTGCCGATGAACGGCCGGCGCGTGGCAGCCCATGGCGTGAACAGGCTCTAGCGAGCGCCGCCCATGCTTGGCAAACTACGCGCGGGCTGACGCGAGCGGGCAGCGAACGGGCGGCATCGCATGCCGCGGAAAGCGCCCCGGGAGACGCGAGCATGGCGTGGAGCAGCAAGGTCGTGTGGTCGGAGGGCATGTTCCTCCGCCCGCAGCACTTCCAGCAGCAGGAGCGCTTCATCGAGTTCTTCGCGCATGCGCGCGCGTTGCCGATGGAGGGCTTCTTCTGGGGATTTCGCGAGCTCGCGCTCGACGTCGACGCGCTCGCGCTCGGCCGCATCGCGATCGCCTCGGCGCAAGGCATTCTGCCCGACGGGACGCCGTTTCACGTCCCCGCCCACGGCGCCGCACCCGAGCCGCTCGACGTCACCGCCGCGGACAAGGACCAGCTCGTCTACCTGTCCATTCCGCTCGCGCGGCAACAGGCCGAGGCCGTGACCTTCACCGATGATGGGCAGTCGCTCGCCCGCTACCGCGTGCGGGAAGCGGAGGTGCCCGACATCAACTCGATCGGTGGCGAGCCTGCGGTGGTGCAACTCGGCGAGATGCGCCTTCGGATCCAGCGCGCCACGGACCTGACCGATGCGTCGATCGGGTTGAAGCTCGCGCGCGTCGTCGAGCGCCGGCCGGACAATCAGGTCGTGCTCGATCGCGCGTTCATCCCCCCGATCCTCGCGTCGGGCCTGCACGAGGTGCTGCGCAATTTCACCCAGGAGCTCCTCGGGCTGTTGCACCAGCGCGGCGAAGCGCTCGCCGCGCGCCTCGCGCATCCCGGCAAGGGCGGCATCTCCGAGGTGGGTGATTTCCTGATGCTCGAGCTCGTCAACCGCTGGGAGCCGGTCGTGCGCCACTGGACGACGGTGCCGACGCTGCATCCCGAGCGGCTGTTCGCGGGCATGCTGCAACTCGCCGGCGACCTCTGCACGCACACCCGCAGCACGCGCCGCCCGAGCGCGTATCCACCCTACGACCACGACGACCTCGGCGCTTGCTTCCAGCCGTTGATGGCGGACTTGCGCACGTCGCTGTCGATGGTGCTCGAGCAGGGCGTCATTCCGATCGAGCTGCAGGATCGCAGCCACGGCGTGCGCGTCGCGGTGATGCCGTCACCCGATCTCGTGCGTACGGCGGCGTTCGTGCTCGCGGTATCGGCGGCGGTGCCGCCGGAAGTCGTGCGCGCGCGCTTTCCGGCGCAAGTCAAGATCGGGCCGGTCGAGAAGCTGCGCGACCTCGTGAACCTGCACCTGCCGGGCGTGGGCCTGCGGCCGCTGCCGGTCGCGCCACGACAGCTTCCCTATAATGCCGGGTACAACTATTTCGAGCTCGACACCACGCACGATCTGTGGAAGCAGCTCGACCGCTCGGGCGGGATGGGCATGCATATCGCGGGCGAGTTTCCGGAGCTGAAGCTCGAGTTCTGGGCGATTCGCCGCTAGGGCGATGGCGATGGCGAACGAGCAGGCTGCGGACGTCCTGGCAGCGCCGAGCGTGCAGCCGCGTCTCGCCTCGGAGATCGAGGACGTCGTCCACGGCGCGACGCCGCTCCTCGCCGCCGCGAATCCGCTGCTGAACCTCATTCCGCAGCTGCGCAACATGCCGCACGCCGATCCCGCGGCGTTGCGCGAATACCTGGTGGCGCAGGTGCAATTGTTCGAGGCACGCGCCAAGCAGGCCGGCATACGCAACGAGACGATCATCGGCGCGCGCTATTGCCTGTGCACGGCGCTCGACGAGACGGTGGCGCAGACGCCGTGGGGCGGGTCGGGCGTGTGGAGCAAGACCAGCCTGCTCGTCACGTTCCACAACGAGGCGTGGGGCGGCGAAAAGTTCTTCCAGCTGCTGTCGCGTCTCGCGCAGAACCCGCAGCAGCACATCGAGCTGCTCGAGCTCATGAACGCGTGCCTCGCGATGGGCTACGGGGGCCGCTATCGCGTGGGCGACAAGGGGCGCACGCAGCTCGAGACGCTGCGCCACCGGCTCCCCGACATCATCCGCACGGCGCGTGGCGAGCTGGAGCCTGCGCTCGCGCAGCACTGGAAAGGCGCGTCCGACACCGGGCGCCGCGGCTTGCGGCTCGTGCCGTTCTGGATCGTCGGATTGCTGGCGCTGCTCGTGGCCGCGGGCATCTATTACTGGATCCACCTGCGCCTCGCCGGCCAATCGGATCCGGTCGTCGCGTCGATCTATTCGATCAAGCTGCCGCCGCCGCCGGCACCCGTGAAGGCGCCGGCACCGCCACCTCCGCGGCTGCGCAGATTCCTCGAGCCCGAGATCGCGCAGCGGCTCGTCGACGTCGAGGATGGGGACAGCTACAGCAAGGTGACGCTGCTCGGCGAGACGCTGTTCGATTCCGGCTCGCCGGATATCAAGGACAGCTTCCTGCCGACGCTGCGGCGCGTGGCCGCCGCGCTCGACGAGGTGAACGGCGACGTCGTCGTGCGCGGTTATACCGACGACGTGCGCATCAGCACGCGCCGCTTCCAGTCGAACATCGACCTGTCGCAGGCGCGGGCCGATGCGGTGAAGAAGCTGCTCGAGCAGAGCATGTCGCGCCGCGGGCGCATTCGCGCCGAGGGCCGCGGCGAGGCCGATCCGCTCGTGCCGAACACGAACGCCGCGAACCGCGCACGCAACCGCCGCGTCGAAGTCACGCTCGAGCTCGCGCCGGCCGAGATCGAACGCCAGCTGAACGTGCCCAGATGAGCAGATTCACGGGTTGGCTGCGCAGCAAGCCGTTCTGGGTGTTCGTCGCCCTGGTGCTCGTCTCGTTCGCCGTCTGGTGGCGCGGCGCACTCGTCGCGTTCGGCGAATCGCGGCCCTTCGGCACCGACCGCGCGCAGTGGACGACGATCGCGATCCTCGTCGCGTTGTACGGCCTGTGGCTCGTCGTGCGCTGGTGGCGCGAGAAGAACATCAACGCCCGCCTGCTGAGCCATCTCGCGAAGCCGTCGACCGAGGCGGCGCCGGAGACGCCGCAGGGCGCGGAAGAGGTCGCCGAGTTGCGCAAGCGCTTCGACAGCGCAATCGGCGTGCTCAAGCAGGCGAAGCTGGGCGGCAAGGAAACGGGCACCGTCGCGCGCCTCGGCGGGCAGTACGTCTACCAGCTGCCCTGGTACATCTTCGTGGGCTCGCCGGGGTCGGGCAAGACGACGGCGCTCGTGAATTCGGGATTGCAGTTCCCGCTGGCCGAGCAGTTCGGCAAGGCGGCCATCCGCGGCGTAGGCGGCACGCGCAACTGCGACTGGTGGTTCACCAACGAGGCGGTGCTGATCGACACGGCGGGCCGCTATACGACGCAGGACAGCCACGAGGTCGCCGACAAGGCCGAGTGGGAAGGATTCCTGAAACTGCTGCGGCAGTTCCGGCCGCGCCAGCCGATCAACGGCGTGCTGCTCACCGTCAGCGTCGCCGAGCTGCTGTCGCAGTCGGCGGCCGAGCGACTGCTGCACGTGTCGATGCTCAAGCAGCGGCTCGAGGAGCTGCGCGGCGCATTGCGCATCCAGTTCCCGGTTTACGTGCTGGTCACGAAGATCGACCTGCTCGCGGGCTTCATGGACTACTTCGAGTCGCTCACGCGCGAGCAGCGCGCACAGGTATGGGGCTTCACGTTCCCGTATGCGGCCGAAACGGGCGCCCGCGCCGATTTCGGTCCGGCGTTCAAGACCGAGTTCGAGCTTCTCACGCGGCGGCTGTACGGGGCCATTCCGGAGCTGCTGCTGCAGAAGCACGACCTGCAGGCGCGCGCGCTCGCGTACGCGTTCCCGCAGCAGTTCGCGGGCCTGCAGGAGGTGCTGGGCGAATTCCTCGCGCCGCTTTTCGCCGAATCGAAATTCCGCGATGCGCCGCTGATGCGCGGCGTGTATTTCACGAGCGGCACGCAGGAGGGCACGCCGTTCGATCGCGTGCTCGGCGCGCTCGAGCGCAAGTTCGCCGTCGACGCGCGGGTGGGCGCCCCGCCGGTCCGCTCGACCGGCAAGAGCTATTTCCTGCAGCACCTGCTCGAGCGCGTGATCTTCGCCGAGTCGCATCTCGCCGGCCGCGACTGGCGGCGCGAGCGGCTGTTCAATACGCTGCGCATCGCCGGCTACGCCGCGGTGGCCGTGCTGCTCGCCGGCGTGACGCTCGCATGGTTCGGTAGCTACCGCAACAACAGCGGCTACCTCGCCGACGTCGGCGGCCGTGTCGCGACGCTGCGCGATGCCGCTTCGAAGTTCGTGCCGCAGGAGAATCCGGCCGGCCTGGTCCCGTTGCTCGACGCCACGCGGCAGGTCGCGGCTCCGGGAAGCTTCGCGGTCGACGATCCGCCGCTCGGCTGGCGTTATGGGCTGTACCAGGGCGGCAAGGTCGACCGCGCCGCGAGCGATACCTACCAGCAGCTGCTGACCGACGCGTTCCTGCCGCGCGTCGCACGCTATGCCGAGGGCTCGCTGCGCGAGGCGATCGACAGCGGCGATCTCGGTCTCGTCTACCGGCGACTCAAGGCGTACCTGATGCTGCACGACTCCCAGCACTACGACGCCAATGCGCTATCGGCGTCGCTCGCGCAGGACCTCGCCGGCGAGTACGAGGCGACCGCCGCACAGCGCAAGGACGTCCGCGAAGCGCTCGATCGCCACCTGCACGGCTTGTTCGACCGCAAGCCGGTGTCGTCGCCATACGTGGAGGACGAGGACCTCGTGCGTGACGCGCGCGAGCGGCTTGCCAAGGTCTCGCCGGCGGAGCGCATCTACAAGCGGATCAAGGCCGAGCTCGCGACGCGCAATTTCCCGGACTTCAAGCTTTCGGAGAACGCCGGCGACAAGGGCCCGCAGGTGTTCACGCGCGCGAGCGGCGAGACGGAACTGCGCGGCGTGCCGGGACTGTTCACGTTCAACGGATATCGCGACGGCTTCAGCAAGGAGGCCGACAAGCTCGCGCTGTCGATCGGCGGCGAGGAGGCGTGGGTGCTCGGCGCGGATGCTCAGGCCGTCGGCGCCGCGCAGCGCGCCGCCACGGCGTTGCGCGATCGGCTCGATGCGCGCCTCGTCCGGCAGGTGCGCGAGATGTACATGAACGAGTACGTCGTCGAGTGGAAGAAGTTCATCGAGGACATCCAGTTGCGGCCGATGCCGACGACCGCGGACAGCATCCGCGTCACGCGCATCCTAGGCAGTCCCGATTCGCCGCTGCCGGTGCTGATCCGTGCGATCGTCCGCGAGACGACGCTGCTGCCCGAGGAAAAGACAGGCAGCGATTCGCTGGTGCAAAGCGCCGCCGGCGCGATCGTCAACAAGGGCAAGGACATCGTGCGCAACCGCACGACGATCGATCTCGGCACGTCGCTGTCCGGGGGCTCGCGCGACAGCCGGCCCGAGATGATCGTCGACGCACAGTTCGCCGACCTGCGCCGCCTCGTCGCGCAGCCGGGGCAGGGAAAGCCGCCCATCGACGACACCGTCGCGACGTTTCGCGCGCTGTCCGACTATTTCGTGCGGCTGCAAAGCGCACGCGAAGGCAACCTCACGCCGCCCGGGCGCGAGCCGCTCGTCAGCGCGCAGTCGTCGACCGAGCCCGAGCCGATCCGCCACATGCTGCTGAAGATCGCCGGAGCCGGGTCGGGGCAGGCCGGCGAGATCGCGCGCACGTCGATGAACGCGAGCATCGGCGGTGCCGTCGCCGATCCGTGTCATCGCCGCATCGACGGGCGCTTTCCGTTTTCGCGCGATTCGGCCAGCGACGTGGGCCTCGCCGACTTCGCGAACCTGTTCCGCCCGAACGGCGTTTTCGACGAGTACTTCCGCCAGAACCTCGCCGACAAGGTCAACATGTCGACGAGGCCGTGGACGCTCAAGCAGGGCAGCGGCGTCACGACGCTGCCCGGGCTTGCCGCGTTCGCGCAGGCTGCCGAGATCCGCGATGCGTATTTCGCGAGCGGCGGCGGCGAGCCTTCGTTCCAGGTCGACGTGCGCGCGCGCTCGCTGGATCCGGCGATCAAGGAAGTCGTGCTGACGATCGACGGCCAGGCGATGACGTTTTCGAGCGCCTCGCCCGGCCCGCGCACGATCAAATGGCCGGGCGCCGCCAGCGCGCACGTCGTGCGCCTGCAGTCGGCGCCGGAAACATCGCCTGCGCTCGAGGCGAGCGGTACCTGGGCGCTGCATCGGCTGTTTCGCCGCGCGCAGATCGTTCCCGGCTCACGTCCCGAGACGTTCCGCGCGACGTTCACGCTGGGCGGGCGTCCCGTGGAATTCGAGGTGGTTGCGCAGAGCGTCGCCAATCCGCTGTATCTGCCGGCGCTGGATCAGTTCCGATGCCCCGCGCGGTCGTAGGCCGCGCTTCCATCCGCGTTCGGGTGACATTCCATGGCCGACGTAGCATCGATGATCGGGTGGTACGGCAAGACGCCGTCGACGGGCGACTTCGTATCGCGACGGCTCGCCCGGCCGACGATCAACGAAGTCGATCGCTGGTGCGAGGTGGGCATGCTCGCGTTGCGCGAGCGTGCACCCGACACCTGGGAGCGCAGCTACACGTCGGCGCCGACGTGGAACGCGCTCGTGCCTGCGCGGGTGATTGCCCCGCATGCGTGTCTGGTCGCCGTCGCGGCGAGCTCGGACCGGGTCGGACGCCGCTTTCCGTTCTGCGTCGTCGCTTCGCCGCCGCCGGCGGCGCTCGCGAGCATCGCGTCGCTCGGCGAGTACGGCGAGGCGGTGTCGACGCTCGTCGAGCAGTCGACGCACGCGGCGATCGGCATCGACGAGTTCGATGCACGGCTTGCCGCGCTGGCGACACGCTACTTCGACGGCCCCGCCACGGCGTCCGACGACGGCTCGGACATCGGCGCCGTTCTCGGCGAGCTCGCGATCGATGCGGCGGATCTCGTCACCGTGCCGCTCGGCGCGCATGCGGCGTTTCCATGGCCCGATCTCGGGCACACATTCGAGCCGGAAGGCGCGACCAGCTACTGGTGGGGCCACCGCGCGCCGGTCCCGTCGCCCGGCGGGTTCACGCATCGGGGCACGCTCACGCCGAATCTTTTCGTGATGCTGTTCGGCGAGCGTGCCGCCGAAGCGCGAGCGCGCGAAGCGACGCGATGATGCACGCGCTGCACCGCGAGGCAGGTGTATATTCGGTTGCCTCGCGCTAGTGTCCCGTTCCGGAAACAGATTGCGTAACACTAGCCTTCACGCAGCATGTCGACCGAGGTGACCGGCAGGAGCGGCGGCGGCACGGCCACGCCGCTGTTGTCGAGCAACGCGCTGCCGGTCGGCACGCACGTCCACGAGTTCGAGATCACCCGCGTGATCGGCGAGGGCGGCTTCAGCGTCGTATACCTCGCGTTCGACCATACGCTGCATCGCTCGATCGCGCTGAAGGAATACATCCCGAGCGCCCTTGCGAGCCGTCGCGGCGACAACACCGTCGCCGTGCGCTCGGCGCAGCACCAGGAAACGTTCGAAGCGGGCCTGCGCAGCTTCATCAACGAGGCGCGGCTGCTCGCGCAGTTCGATCATGCCGCGCTGGTCAAGGTCTACCGCTTCTGGGAGGAGAACGGCACCGCGTACATGGCGATGCCGTATTACGGCGGCCGCACGCTGCGCGAGATCCTGCGCGCGGATCCGGCGCAGGCGAGCGAGGCGTGGCTCAAGAAGCTGCTCGTGCCCCTGCTCGACGCCCTCGAGCTGCTGCATGCGCACCGCTGCTATCACCGCGACATCGCGCCGGACAACATCCAGGTGCTCGAAAGCGGCGCGCCGGTGCTGCTGGACTTCGGCGCGGCGCGGCGCACGATCGGCGACATGACGCAGGCGTTCACCGTGATTCTCAAGCCGGGCTATGCGCCGATCGAGCAGTACGCCGACGAAGCGGATCTCAAGCAGGGACCGTGGACGGACGTGTATGCGCTCGCGGCCGTGCTCTACGGCGCGATCGCGCACAAGCCGCCGCCCACCGCGGTTGCACGCGTGATCAAGGATCCGCTCGAGCCGCTCGCGACGCGCGCGCCTGCGGGCTTCGGCACGACGTTCCTCGCCGGCATCGACCGCGGCCTCGCCGTGCGTCCCGAGGCGCGGCCGCAAAGCGTCGGCGAATGGCGGGGCCTGCTCGGCATGGACGACTTCGCCGCCACGACGGTACTGCACGTTCGCGACGCGACGTCGACGCATCTCACGATGCCACCGATCCGCGAGCCGCTCGCTGCGACCGAGATTGCGCCGCGCGCGCCGATCAGCGTTCCGGCGTCGGCAGCGCCCGCCGCGCCGGTGCACGCACCTGCGGCAATGCCCGTCGCCGAAGAGGAAGGCGCACCCGGCGACCGGACGGTGCTC
>JACZDD010140318.1_pt1 | contig 12052 bp, 10 predicted proteins | sample 8641771 | NCBI WGS metagenome assembly JACZDD01 (sample SAMN15324614, study PRJNA640507) | soil metagenome | isolation source: intercropping peanut in the second line | place: China: Luxin town, Laibin City, Guangxi Province | collected 2019-07-25 | depth 10cm m | reverse complement strand
TCGACGAACAGTTGCGAAGCGCCGAAGATCACCAGCAGCGCGACGACGGTTTGCGCCAGCGCGGCCCAGGTGGACGGCACCGCCCGGCGCGGCGTGAGTTTCAGCGGCTCGGGCGCCTCGTCGGCCGCGTGCAGTTCTTCGCCACGCATTTCCATGCGGAAGTAGGCCACGTACGCCGCCAGGAACAGCACGCCCAGCCACGGCTTCCACGCCAACACGACCAGCCCGAGCGCCAGCTTCACCACGAACACGATCAGGAACCAGCCCTGGTCGCGGCTGAGGTGGGCAAACTTCGCGCGCGCCGCGGACCCATGCGGCAGGTGTTTGCGGCCCGTCAGCAGCGTCAGCCCGACCACGCCGTAGGCGATGGTGGACAACACCAGCGGCCCGCCCAGCGCGGCGCCGACCCCCAGCGCTTTCTGCGCCGCGTTGGCACCGAACACCACGGCGATGAAGGTGATGACACTTTCCGGCAGCGCGGTGCCGAAGGCCGCGAGGATCGATCCGGTCGCACGCTGGCTGACGGCAAGCTTGCGCCCCACCCATTCGACGCCGTTGACGAAGTACTCGCACGCCAGATAGATCGCCAGCGCGGCGCCTGCCAGCAGGACGAAGGCCAGAAGCGTTGCGTGCATCGGAGAGCCTTGGGGGTCGGGCGGGCAACCGGGGGCACCGGTATTCGGCCCGACCCACGGGCAAACACCGGTACCCAAGGTCTTGCCGAGTCACTGCGACCGCCGCGCCACGGCTGAACCAGCCGAGTATGTTGACGCGGCCCCTTCTGAACTCGAAGGCGGCTACTCCCCAAGGGAAGGCGCAGGGTAGAGGCCGCGGCGACAACCGTCAACTTCCGCGCACGGCCGCGGACGCGGTGCCTGCCCTAGAATGACGGGATGAGCGAATCACAGCCAGGCGCCACTACTCACTTCGGTTACCGCGAAGTGCCGGTGGCCGAAAAACAGAAACTCGTCGGCGCGGTGTTTTCCTCCGTGGCCAGCAAGTACGACGTGATGAACGACCTGATGTCGTTCGGCATCCACCGGATCTGGAAACGCTTTTTCGTCGCCACGTCCGGTATCCGCAAGGGTGACCGCGTGCTGGACCTTGCGGGCGGCACCGGCGACATCGCGGCCCTGCTGCTGCCGCGCATCGGTGATGCGGGCGAAATCGTGGTGGCCGACATCAACGCCGAAATGCTGCACGCCGGGCGCGACCGGCTGCTCGACCGCGGCTTGCTGCAGGGCCTGCGCTGGGCGCAGGTAAACGCCGAAGCCTTGCCGTTTCCGGATGCGTCGTTCGATGCGGTGACGATCGCCTTCGGCCTGCGCAACGTCACCGACAAGGACCAGGCGCTGCGCGAAATGCAGCGCGTGCTGCGGCCCGGCGGGCGCGTGCTGGTCCTCGAGTTCTCGAAGGTCAATCAGCCCTGGCTCGCGCCGCTGTACGACTTCCATTCGTTCCAGGTGCTGCCGTGCATCGGCAAGCTGGTCGCGCACGACGAAGGCAGTTACCGCTACCTCGCCGAATCGATCCGCAAGCACCCCGACCAGGCGACCTTGAAAGGGATGCTGGAAGCCGCCGGCTTCACGAACGTGCAGGTCCGCAACCTGTCCGCCGGCATCGTCGCGATCCATCGCGGGTACAAGGTCTAATGCTTCCCTTTCCCTCCGGGAGAGGGTGCCCGCAGGGCGGGTGAGGGTACGCATCCGCGCAAGGCCAGCATTGCGCAAGAACCGCACCCTCACCCCCTCGCCTCTCCCGGAGGGAGAGGGGAGCAACCACGCCCGGATCCATCATGCGAGAGCTATACCCCGAACTCGAACCCTACGCCACCGAACGCCTTGCAGTCGGCGACGGCCACACGCTGTACCTCGAACAATGCGGCAATCCGGCAGGCATTCCCGCGGTGTTCCTGCACGGCGGTCCGGGCGCGGGGCTGGCGCCAAACTACCGGCGCTACTTCGATCCCGCGCGCTACCGCATCGTGCTGTTCGACCAGCGCGGCGCCGGCCAATCCACGCCGTTCGCCAGCATCGAAGCCAACACCACGCAGGATCTGGTAGCCGACATCGAGCGCATCCGCGCGCACCTTGGCGTTGAACGCTGGCTGGTGTTTGGCGGCTCGTGGGGCTCGACGCTGGCCCTGGCCTATGCCGAAGCACATCCCGACCGCGCCACCGGCCTGGTGCTGCGCGGCATCTTCCTTGGTCGCCCGCCGGAAATCCGCTGGCTGCTGGAAGCCGACGGCGCGGCGCGCTTCTTTCCGGACAAGTGGCAGCCCTTCGCGGCCGCGATTCCCGAGCCCGAACGCGGCAACATGCTGGAGGCGTACTGGCGGCGCCTGACTTCCGACACCGCGGCCGTGCGCGTGGCCGCGGCGCGTGCGTGGGGCGCATGGGAAGGCGGCATCCTGACGCTGGAAGATTCACCCGCGCTGGAAGCCGAGTTCACCGCGCCGGATGTTGCGGTCAGCATGGCGCGGCTGGAAGCCCACTACTTCCGCAACCGCATCTTCCTTGCGCCCAACCAGCTGCTGCGCGACATCGACCGCATCCGGCACCTCCCGGGCGTGATCGTGCAGGGCCGCTACGATATCGATTGCCCGATCCAGGCCGCGTTCGACCTGCACCAGGCGTGGCCCGAAGCCGAATTCCACATCGTGCTGGCCGGCCACGCGTCCTCCGAACCCGCGATCGTTGACCAGCTGGTCGCGGCCACCGACCGGCTCGCCGACCGCCTTGCCTGATTCAGGCGACCGCGCGCAAATCCTCGGTGACGGTGCCCCATTCGGCCGCTTCGGCATCATGTTCGGCGTCGCGCCAGGTCTCGGCCAGCGCCGCGTGGTACCAGGCCTGCATCGAATCCAGCGCGCGCAGGCGTGCGAAGTAGGCGTTGGTGGTTTCCGCAACGGGCGGTGCGAAGGTCAACAGGCGGTATGCCACGGGGGCGTAGAAGGCATCGCCCGCGCTGAATGCCGCACCAGCCAGGAACGGTCCACCAAAACGACCGAGGCCGTCCTTGACCAGCGCGTCCAGCCGCGCGAGGTCGCCCCGCAGCGCGTCGTCCACCTGGTGCAACTTCACGCGCAGGCCGCAGTTCATGCCGCACTGGTTGCGCAGCGGCAGGAAGCCGGAATGCATTTCCGCCGCAATGCAGCGCGCGAACGCACGCGCAGCCCTGTCGACCGGCCACACGCCGGGATTGGATTCGGCCAGGTACTCGGTGATGGACAGCGAATCCCAAACGGTGATCGCGCCATCGGCAAGACACGGCACCTTGCCGCTGGGCGAAAAGGTCTTGAACGCCGCGCCGTGAAACGGCATCAGTTTCTCCTCGAACGCAATGCCGCGCTCGTGCATCAGCACCCACGGCACCAGCGACCACGACGAGTAATTCTTGTTGGCGATGTAGAGGGTCGGCATGGCGTGGTCTCGGCGAGGGGAACCGCAGATTTTACGTGAGACGGCTGTGGCCCGGCGGCGCTCGTGGCCCGCTGGCATACTGCCGTTTGCGATTTTGCCAAACAGGAATCCGTGATGCGTTTTCTTTCCACCCTGGCGCTGGGCGCCATCGTGCTGCCGGTCGTCGCGCAGGCCGCTGATCCACATTCATACGCCCAGCCGCAGGACGTCGTGGTCACGCACATCGACCTTGCGCTCAAGATCGATTTTCCGCAGCGGCAACTGGATAGCATTGCCACCCTGTCGCTGGACTGGAAAAACGCGTCCGCCCACGACCTGGTGCTCGACACCGAGAATCTTGCGATCGGGTCGATCGAAGCGGTGGATGCCGCGGGCCACGCGACCGCGTTGAAGTACGCACTGGCGACCCCGGCCGCGAACATGGGTGCCAAGCTCACCATCGCGGCGCCCAAACACCCGCGCGCGGTGCGCATCGCATACCGTACCGCTCCCAACGCCAGCGGCCTGCAATGGCTGACCGCCGCGCAAACCGCTGACAGGAAGCTGCCGTTCCTGTTCTCGCAGTCCGAAGCGACCCATGCGCGCTCGTGGATCCCGCTGCAGGATTCGCCCGCGATCCGCTTCACCTACCGGGCGCACGTCACGGCACCCAAGGACGTGCGCGTGGTGATGAGCGCGCCGAATGATCCGAAACACGCGCTGGATGGCTCCTTCGACTTCGCGCAAACGCATCCGATCCCGTCGTACCTGATGGCGATCGCGGCGGGCGACATCGACGCGCGTGAAACCGGGCCGCGCAGCGCGGTGTACGCCGAGCCCTCGGTGGTGGCGAAGGCCGCGCGTGAGTTTGAAGACACCGAGAAGATGATCGCGACCACCGAGAAGTTGTACGGGCCGTACCGCTGGGGCCGCTACGACATCCTCGTCTTGCCGCCATCGTTCCCGTTCGGCGGCATGGAAAATCCCAACATGACCTTCGCGACGCCGACGATTGTCGTCGGTGACAAAAGCCTGGTCAGCGTGATCTCGCACGAACTCGCGCATTCGTGGTCGGGTAACCTCGTGACCAACGCCACGTGGCGCGATGGCTGGTTGAACGAAGGCTTCACGACTTACGTGCAGGGCCGCATCACCGAGGCGCTGTACGGCCAGCGTCAGGAAACCGAGGAAACCCTGCTGGCGATCCGCAACCTCGAGAAGACCATCGGCAAGATGCCGGAAAATGCACAGCGGCTCGCGCCGCAGCCGCGCGACATGGACGCCGATGACGAACTTTCCGATGTCGCCTACGACAAGGGCTCGTGGTTCCTGCGCGCGCTGGAGGTGAAGTTCGGACGCGAGCATTTCGACACATGGTTGAAAGGTTATTTCGATCATTTCGCCTGGCACAGCATCACGACCGAGCAGATGCTGGCCTACCTGAAGCCCAACCTGATCGACAAGTATCCCGGCAAGATGCGCTGGGATGAAGTGAAGGAATGGGTGTATGGCGCGGGCATTCCGAAGGATGCGCCGATTCCGGATTCGCCGCGCTTCGACGCGATCGACAAGGAGCGCGCGGCATTCCTCGCCGGCACGCTCGCGGCCGACAAGTTGGACGCCAGAACCTGGAACACGCAGGAGTGGATGTACTTCCTTGACCGCCTGCCCGATGCGCCACCGCTCGCGCCGATGCAGCAGCTCGACGCAGCGTGGCACCTCACCGGCACGCCCAACGCCGAAATCGGCATGCGCTGGTACGTGCACGCGATCGCGGCCGGCGACCTGGCGGTGTGGCCGTCCGCGGCCGAACACATGACGCGGATCGGCCGCCTGTATCTCACGCTGCCGGTATACAAGGCGTTCTGCGCCACGCCGGAAGGTTTCGCCTACTCACAGAAGGTGTACGCCCGGGCCAGGGCCGGTTACCACCCGCTGACCCAGATGGCGGTCGAGCGGCTGTTCGCGCGGACCCGCGCCGCCGAAGCGAAGGGCTGAGTCCACCATGTCGAACAACCCTGCACGCGACGCGCTGCTGGCGCGCATTGCGTTTCGCCTGAAGGTGCTGGGCGGCATCGCGATTGCGCTCGCCGTGCTCGGGCTGGCCGTGTATTTCCTCGCGCCGCGCGTGCTGTTGCGCGGCGCGATCACGTGGCAAACGTGGCGCGATGGCCTGCACCGGCAAGCGGTGCAGGTGGGCGATACGCGCTGGGTCTACGTCGAAGGCGGGAAAAAGAATGGCCCCCCGCTGGTGCTGCTGCACGGCTATGGCGGCAGCTACGCGGACTGGCTGATGGCGGCGAAATACCTCACCGGCAATTTCCGCGTGATCATTCCCGACCTGCCAGGCTGGGGCGCGTCCACGCGCCTGCCGGACGCCGATTACGGCTACACCGCGCAAGTCGAACGCCTGCACGGTTTCGTCGCGGCCATGCACCTGGGTGAATTCGCCCTGGCAGGGCACTCGATGGGTGGTGCGATCGCGGGCCTGTACGCCGCACAATATCCAAAGGACATTGCTGCCCTGGTACTGGTCGATTCCGCCGGCGTGCCATTCAAGGAAAACGCTTTCGTGCGCGAACTGAAAGCCGGCAAGAGCCCGTTCGACATCGATGACCGCGCCGGATTCAAGCACCTCGAAGCGTTGCTGTTCGCGCATCCGCCAGCGGTACCACCGCGCATCCAGGACGTGTTCGTGGACAAGTCGCAGGGCGAGCGTGCGTTCGACGACAAGGTGTTGCGCGCAATCACTGCACCGGGCCAGCGCGACGCACTCGCGGCCAAACTGCCCGACATCACGGCGCCGACCCTGGCCATCTGGTGCCGCGAAGACCAGGTCATCGACGTGTCGGCACTGACCGCGATCCGCAAGGGTCTCACCCACGCCCCCAACATCGGCGTGACGGAAATGAATGGCTGCGGACACATGTCGATCGTGGAAAAGCCGCGTGAAGTCGCCGACTCCATTACCCGTTTCGTGCTGCTGCCCTGAACCGGCGCGGCGCGCGGTGCGGCGGCCGCGCTGGGCGTGCGTCGCGCTGCTGCTGATCGGCGGCGCGAGTTTCGGCGCAACGCCGGCGGACACGGCGGCAACCTCGCCACGGCAACAGGTGGCGCAGCGCGCCTGCGCCGCCCTAGCGGAACATGTCGGTGCGGCGACGGGCCCGCCACTGTTCCTGGCCAGTTATCCCAACGCGGGCCATGCCGGCGAACCCGCACTGGCCACCGCGGCCTTCACCTACGACAACGCGCTCGCGGTGATCGCGCTGATTGCCTGCGGCAAGCTGCCGCAAGCACGCCGGGTGGGTGAGGCCTTGCGCCTTGCGGCGTTGGCGGGGCCGCGCCTGCGCAACGCGTATCGGGCCGGACCGGTCACGGGCCAGGTGTTGCCCAACGGCTGGTGGGACGCGAAGGCCAACCGCTGGCTGGAGGATCCGCAGCAATTCGGCACCGCAACCGGCAATGTCGCGTGGGCCGGACTGGCATTGCTGGCCCTGGACGAAGCGACAGGTGAAGCCCGTTGGCGCGAGGCCGCCGCACATCTGGCGCGGTGGATCGTGAACCACACATCCGGCGTAGGTACCACGTCCGGCTTTACTGGCGGCATCGACGGCTTCGACGACCATCCCGACCAGCTCACCTGGAAGTCCACCGAGCACAACATCGATGCAGCGGCCCTGCTCACGTGGCTGGCGCGCGTGGATTCATCGGACGCCTGGCAACCATCGGCACGCAAGGCACGCCGGTTCGTCGCCTCGCAATGGGACGCCGCGACGGGCCATTTCCTGATCGGCACCCTGCCGAACGGCGGCGAGAACACTGCGGTGTCCGCCCTTGACGTGCAGTTGTGGGCGCAACTGTTGCCCACCGCGCAGCCGCAGTGGCGGCGAGCCATGGCGTACGTCGAATCCAATTACCGCGTCAACGGCGGCTTCGACTTCAACACCGACCGCGACGGCTTGTGGCTGGAAGGCACCGCGCAGGCAGCACTGGCCTACCGGGTGCTGGCCGAACCCGCCAAGGCCAAGGTACTGTTCGCCAGCATCGACACCCAATTCGCCCCCGGCGGCTACCTGTACGCGACCCGGGAAGCGCGGATCACCACCGGTCTCGCGCTGGGGCCACGCAGCACCCACGCCGATTTCTATTATTACCACCGGCCGCACCTGGGTGCGACCGCATGGGCCGCACTGGCCGCGCTCGACTGGAATCCATTCAGCGCGCATCCGCGCTAGCGCACACCGCCGTATGGCGGCGGCAAGCGGCACGTGCCTGCCACAGGACCCGGTGACGACGATGCAGCGTGCGTCAGTCGCCGGCAGTAGCCCCACGCTCGCGCTGCATCTTGACCAGGCTGGCAATGGTGGTCACGGCAAGGATGCCGACGATGACGGCCAGCGACAGCCAGGTCGGTATTTCGGGAATGACATGCACCGGCCTGCCGCCGTTGACGAACGGCAGATGATTGCCGTGCATGGCCTCGATGATCAGCTTGACGCCGATGAAGGCCAGGATCAGTGCGAGGCCCACGCCCAGGTACACCAGCTTGTGGATCAGGCCGCCCAGCAGGAAATACAGTTCGATCAGGCCCAGCAGCGCAAAGGCATTGGCCGCGAACACGATGTACGGCACGCCCGTCAGCCCGTAGATGGCTGGAATCGAATCCAGCGCGAACAACACGTCGGTCATGCCGATCGCCAACATCACCATCAACATGGGCGTGAGGTGGGCCTTGCCGTCTACGCGCGTAACCAGCTTGACGCCATCGTAGTAGTCGGTGGTGGGCAACACGCTGCGCACCGCACGCACCAGGATGTTCGGCTTGTAGGGCCCTTCTTCCGGGCCCTTGCCAAACGCCAGCTTGGCCGCGGTGAAGATCAGGAACAAGCCGAAGATGTAGAACACCCAGCTGAAGTGCGCGATCGCCGCGCCGCCCAGCAGGATGAAGATCGTGCGCAACACCAGCGCAATCACGATGCCCGCCATCAATACCCGTTCCTGATCCGGGCGCGGCACCGCGAAGCTCGACATGATGATCACGAACACGAACAGGTTGTCCACCGACAAGCTGTATTCGGTGATGTAGCCGGCGAAAAATTCGACGCCGCGATCCCAGTTCCAGATGAACCCCATGCCGCAGCCGAACAACACCGACACGCACACGAAAAAAGCGGTCCACGCGCCTGCCTCCCGCATGCTCGGCGCGTGGGGCCGGCGCACGTGGGTGAAGAAACTCAGCGCCAGCAGCGCGAGGATACCGCCCACGGTAGCCAGCCAGACCCAGATGGAAACTTCCACGCACGACCGCCTTTCACCGAAGAGTGGGCAATGTAGGACGACAAAGGTACATGCCGCCACGCGTGAAGGCGACTTGTTCAGTCGCCGTGCACCATCAGTTCCAGGCCGAAAGGTGCACCTGCGGACGGACGCCGGCCCGAAACGTCGCGACGATCGACCTCGGGGTGAGGACGCCCACCCGCGTGGCCGCGGCAACGGGCGGGCGCCGCAGCGTGTAGCCCGCGTGTGACCACGCGAAAATCCGTTCACGCCACAACAGGCAAGCGTGCCCTTCCAGCACGATGAAGGTGCCCGGCGGCAGGTCACCCAGGCGTGCGTACCAGACGCGCTTGCCGCCGCCCGGTGCCACGCGCTCGGCGTGCAGCCGTGCATCGATGGCGGTGGCCGGCAGGTTGCGTCCCCCACGGTTGGCCGCGCACCAGGCCCGCTTGAATTCGTTGTAGCGCTCACGGCGGCAACACGCACACGGCCGATGCCCCGCGGCAAAGGCGGTGGCTTCATCCAGGAAGAACAGCTCGGACCACGTGTGCGGGCTGAACACCCGGCGCCGCACGCCCGGGTAACGCACGCGGCACGTAATCCAGGCCTTGCTGCGCCACGCCGCCACGACCTTGCGGGCGTCGTCGTGCAGGATGCCGCGGTTACCCAGCCATTCGCCACGCGCCATGACGGCCTCAAGCTGCCCGAACGGCGTGACGCGATTTTGCAGCGGCATGTTTGCGCAACCTCGATCCACCCGCGGCGAATGCCCGTCTGCAGCGTAGCGCGTTGGCGTACCGGCGGCGCCGGCTACACCGTGTCGCTGCGCAACAGCCTGCGCACTGCAGCCTGGTTGCGGCGGCTGACTTCCGGTTCCGCATCGCTGCCGGCAATCAGCGCGTGCAGCGTGCCATCCGGATCGCGCCGCAGGCCAAGCAGGCGCGCGACCGGGATCAGGCACGCGCGATGGACGCGGACGAAGCGATCGGGAAACGCGTCCTCGATGGCCTTCAACGACTGTTCGCTCAAACCGTCGCCGGCGGCGCGGTGCACGGTGACGTATTTGTCGTCAGCGCTGAGGTACAGCACGTCGTCCAGCGCGATCCTGAGCGGCGCGCCATGCACCTGCGCCAACAGGAATACGGTGCGCTGCGGCGTGCGTTGCCGTAGCGCCTGCGCGCGCGACAGGGCTTCGCGCAAGCGTTCGATGCGCACCGGTTTCAACAGGTAATCCGCGGCACGCAACTCATACGCGGCCAGCGCGTGTGCCTCGTACGCGGTGCAGAACACCAGTTGCGGCGGTTCGGGCAAGGCCGCCAGCCGGCGCGCCACGCCGATGCCGTCCAGGCCGGGCATGGCAATGTCCAGCAGCAGCAGGTCGGGCCGGTGTTGCGCGCAGGCCACCAGCACCGCATCACCATCGCCGACGCTGGCCACGACTTCAGCGCCTTCGCAGTCGCGCAGCAACGCCGCAAGGCGCGCGCGTGCCAACGGCTCGTCGTCCGCAATCAGGATGCGCATGGCAACCTGACCGTGACGATGAATTCGCTGCCGGTGTGGCGCGCCTGGAGTTCACCGCGATCACCAAAATGATAAGTGATGCGTCGGCGCACGTTGTCCAGCCCTTGGCCACTGCGTGCCGGCGCGGCGGCGTCGGGCAACGGATTGGCAATCTCGATTTCGATGCCACCCGCGATGCGCCGCCCCGCGATGCGCAGCACGCCGCCTTCGCGGCGCGGCTGGATACCGTGATAGATCGCGTTCTCGACCAGCGGCTGCAACAACAGCGCGGGCATCTCGAGCGCACGCGGCAAGTCAGCAAGTTCGCGTTCGATTCGCAACCGCGCGCCCAGCCGCAGCTGTTCGATCGCAAGATAACGGTCGATCAACTCCAGTTCCGCACCCAACGTGCTGGGCTTGCCGTCGGCGCCGAGCGAGGCTCGGAACAATTCCGACAGGTCCTCGACCGTGCGCTCGGCGGCATCCGGATCCACCCGCACCAGCGCCGCCACCGTGTTCATGCTGTTGTACAGGAAATGAGGCCGGATGCGCGCCTGCAGCGCCTCGAATCGGGCCCGCGCCACCGCGCCCAGCCGCGCGCGCCACTCCGCCAGCACGTAGAAGTAGCGCAGCAATGCCGCGCCCAGCAACGCCGCCAGCAGCGTGTTGCCTACGATGAATCGAGGTGCCGAAGACGGTGTCAGCGCGGTCCCGATGGCATGGTCCAACGCGGCCACCAGTGCACTCGTGACCGCCACCAGCAACACCAGCGCGCCCCACGCCAACCACCAGCCGCGCAGCGGCGGCCAGCGCACCAGCAATCGCCGCAAGCCGCACAACAACAGCGATGCCAGCAGCGCCAGCCACACGACGAATGCCGACGCCGTGAAAAAACCGAACCACGTCAGGCGCGAGTCGGGTACCAGCGCGTCGATCACAACCACCAGCTCGGCCACCACGGCCAGCGTGAACACCGAACCAGCGCTGCAGAAATCAGGCAGCGCGCTGACTTCGGGTTCGCGGGTTCCGGGGGTTTCGGCCATGCGCGCAGTATGACGGCTTGGCGCGCGCAGGTGGCACCGCGGATGGTCAGTTGCGGCGGTCGCCGCGCAGGCGCTTGCGCGTACCGCAGCGCGGGCATTTCCACGCCGGCGCACGCGGTTGCCGCGCCGGCTGGTTGGCCACGGCTCGCGTGTCGCGTTACGGACGCGACGTGTCGGTGCGGGCCGGACGGCTGGCGGCAGGTGCGGTCATCGTGCGGGCATTGTTGCGTGCCGCGGCCACACGGCGCCTTGACCACGATCAGGCGCCGCGCCGGGTGGCTTCAACGCGCGCCCAACCGCACTTCCAGAAACGCTGCCAGGTCGACGATCTCCTGCGGGCAAACCTGGTGCGCCATCGGATAGCTGTGCCACTCGACGTGGTAACCCCATTCACGCAACCGGTCGCGCGAGCGCTCGCCCTGGTACTGCGGCACCACCGGATCGAAGGCACCGTGGCCCATGAAGACCGGCGTCGCGGCGTTGTTGGCGTGGCGCTCGCCCGCGGTCGCGTCGGCGATGGGCAGGTAGGTCGACAGGGCAACGATCGCGGCCAGCGTTTGCGCCTGCCGCAACCCCGCCGCGAGGGCGATCGCGCCGCCCTGCGAAAATCCGGTCAACACGATGTTCGCGGCCGGCACGCCGCGTGCGACTTCGCGCGCAACCAGCTTTTCGACTTCCGCGATCGAGGCGCGCATGCCGGCTTCGTCCTGCTTCTGCGACAGGTCGAACGCCGCGACGTCGTACCACGCGCGCATCGGCAAGCCGCCGTTGAGGGTGACGGGCCGCACCGGCGCGTTGGGGAACACGAAACGCAGCGGTGGCCAATCCGCC
>JACZDD010056299.1_pt1 | contig 12058 bp, 12 predicted proteins | sample 8641771 | NCBI WGS metagenome assembly JACZDD01 (sample SAMN15324614, study PRJNA640507) | soil metagenome | isolation source: intercropping peanut in the second line | place: China: Luxin town, Laibin City, Guangxi Province | collected 2019-07-25 | depth 10cm m | reverse complement strand
GATCAATTCCTGGACGATTGTAAGTTAGGCAAGCTGCCCCAGTACAGCTTTGTGGAGCCAAACTATACAGATCATGAATGGGATGGCGGGGAAAGGATTGCGTCCGATCAGCATCCGGACCACGATGTTCAGCAGGGAGAAGTGTTCATCGCAACGGTCTATAATGCCATCCGGCAGAATCCGGATCTGTGGAAAAGCACTGCGCTGCTGATCGCCTATGACGAGCATGGCGGCATTTACGATCATGTGCCTCCGCCCGGCTGCCCGAAGGACGGCTTTACGGCTCCTCCGGACCAGACCGGCGTGCCAGGGCTCACGTTCGAATTCGACCGCTTGGGCGTGCGTGTGCCGGCCGTTTTAGTCTCCCCATGGATAGCTAAGGGAACGGTAGTGCCCGGCCCCGGTGAGCCGAACGGACGAGTCTTCGAGCACGCTTCGATTCCTGCCACCGTTACGAAATTCTTTCTCGGCGACTATCCGAAACGAACGCCGCGCGAAATCCAGGCGACTACGTTTCTGGATTTGCTTTCCGACAAGATGCGGCCGGACTCCGATTGTCCGGTATTCAATTTCTAAGGAGCTATCTGCATGGCGAAAGCGAAAAAATCCCTGAAGGCCAAGGTTCATCGGACGAAACCTCCCAAAGCAAAAGCCCCTAAAGCGAAAACTCGCAAAGCCAAAGCTCCTAAGGCAATCAAAGTTCCTAAACCCGCCGGCACTGCCTACGACCCGCATCGCCCGCTCGAAAAGAATCAATTGATACACTCCCAAGTCCGGCACTTCCAGGAAGTGGAGATGCAGCTTCCTGAACACCTGCGAACCGGCGTGGATGTTGCCGACATCAAAACCGAGGGCCAAGCCAGCCAATACATCCGCAAGGTGACCAAAGCTCTGCATGAGAGCGGCGGCCGTCCCGCCCAGAAGGTCGAGAAAGCTACGTGAAACCGTTAGCCCTGTTGGTTTGCCTGGCGTTGGCCGCGCCGCTTTGGGCGCAGGAGAGCGCTCTGGGCGCGGATTTTCGCAAAGAAGGCGAACGCTTTCACGAAAACTGTTTGAGCTTCAAGTTAGTAGGTTGCGGGCAGTTGCTGTTCACGGATCATCCGCTGCACATCGCCGTCGGCAGCCTGGCTCCGGGGAACGGATTCGGCGCCGGACTCGCATTCACAACGCACTACACGCCGAATGAAGACTGGCGGCTCTTCTGGAATGCCGATGCCGTGGGAACACCAAACGGATCATGGCGGGCTGGCGCCTACATGAGCGCTGTTCTCATCCGCCGCCGCACGATCAGCACGCGCATGGGAACCGGGCAGACATCGAATCTTGCGCTTCAGGACATGCCCGTGTTTCACGGCTATGTGCAAGGCATCTCGCTCAATAACATCGCCTATTACGGATTGGGCCAAAACACGAGCAGAAATCCTGCCTTCTTTGGAATGACGCAAACTGTTGCGGGCGCGAACGTGGTTTGGCCGCTGATTAAGCGCTGGAACGTGTCCCTCTTTGGCGAAGCCAATGGCCGCTTTATCTCGATTCGCGGCCGGCGCGGCGACGGCATCGTTTCCATCGAACAGGCATACGACAACATCTCGGCTCCAGGATTGGCCACCCAGCCCGCCTTCGCCCAGTTCGGCGAAGGGATTCGCATGCGCCCCAACTTGGCGAACGGCTATGTCCGCCTGAATTACGCGGCTACTTTCCAGGAATGGGTTGCCGGCGATTCCATCTATTCGTTCCGCCGCTTTACGGCGGATCTGTCACACCAGTTTCCGCTGTATCGCAGCACGCGATCCCAGGCGCCGCGCGAGTTTAACGGCCCGGATACCTGCGCGCAAGATCCAAACTCGCTGCAATGCCCTACCGTGAGCCGCAATCTGGAAGGCAGCTTCGGGCTGCAATTTCTTTACACCACCTCCTATACCTCCAGCGGAAGCGTCGTGCCGTTCTATCTGGACCCGACGATTGGCGGATCGGACCTTAACGCCAGACCGCTTCTACCGAGCTTTGCCGATTACCGCTTTCGCGGACCAAATTTCATGGTTTTGCGAGCAAGCTTCGAGCACTCGATTTACAAATGGCCGATCGGCGCCAAGTTCATGGTGGACGAAGGCAGAGTGGCGCTGCGGCCCGGCGAACTCGGATTTAATCACCTCGCGCATAGCTACGCCGCCGGCTTGACGGTTCGCGCCGGAGGACTGCCGGTGATCGATCTGCTGTTTGCCTGGGGCGGCCACGAAGGCACGCATACCATCGCGGCCGTAAGCCAATCGCTGCTAGGCGGAACCGCGCGGCCATCGTTGTTCTAGCGCGCTATTTTCCCGTACGGATCAGATCGAGAAAGCGCCTCCAGGCGATCTTCGGGACGAGGCGACGCTGATCCGCGGGCATGCGATCGTCCATCATCTTTTTCGCAAGCTCTTGGGTCTCTTTGCGCGCCTTGCTCAAGTGACCGCTGTCGAATGGCGGATGCGGGTCGTATTCGATGACCAGTTGGATCGCTTCAGCCCGCTCGCGGCCGGCGATTTCACCTGCCAGCCAAAGCGCCAGGTCGATGCATGCCGATACGCCCGCGGCGGTAACAACTTTGCCGGAGTGCACAATACGCTCATCTGGCTGCGATTTGGCCGCCCATGATCTTGAGTACGCCCATTTTGTACCAGTGCGTCATGGCCGGCAAGCCTTTCAAGATTCCAGCGGAGCCCAATATCAATGAACCGGTACAGACGGATGCGGTCCAACGGGTCGTTTTGTGTACCTCACGCAGCCAGTCAAGCACGTCGTCGTCCACCATTTGGCTCGGTGTCGTCGTACCGCCTGGGATGAGCACTACATCAGGCGATGGAGTTTCGGCTACCGCATGCGTAACGCCCAGCGCGAGTGCGCCGCCCTCGCATGGTTGCATTGAGGGCACTAGAGAATCTTGCTCATGCCACATAGGGCCGCTCGGCGCGCGCCGCAAGCAGCGCACAAGCCCACCAGGCGAGTTGATCGAGCATCGCTTTCGCCGCGCGCGCGTGGCGCTCCGGATCTTTGGGCTGACCTTGCTCATCGAAATACGCCCATGCGCCATGGAAGCTGACGGCGCGCTGCACCGTGACCGCGTGTAGCTCGGCAAAGACCTGCCGGAGTTGTTCGACGGCGCGCAGGCCTCCGGAAATTCCGCCATAGGACACGAATCCGACCGGCTTGGCGCGCCATTCCTTCGAATGCCAGTCAATGGCGTTTTTGAGCGGAGCCGGAAAGCTGTGGTTGTACTCGGGCGTTATCACCACGAAGGCTTCCGCCTGCTCCACTCGCTTGGCCATGGCGCTGGCATTCAATCCAGGCTCGGCGAGATCGATCACGTCGACGATAAGGTCGTCGCGCTGCCCCGCCTGGGCTGCGAACCAATTCGCAACAATGGGCGCAAAACGGCCCTCGCGCGTGCTTCCGATAATGATCGCCAGCGGAATAGGATTGCTTGTCATCTATCAGCGATCGTAAAACTTCAAGTACACTTGAAGTCAAGAGCATGCTCACGATCGGCAAGCTGGCAAAACGCAGCGGGGTGGCTGCCTCGGCTCTGCGTTTTTATGAAGAACTCGGGTTGATCCACTCCGAGCGGAACAGCTCGGGTCACCGGCGCTACCCGCAAGCGGTAATCCGGCGGGTCGCATTTATCGTGTTCGCTCAGAAGTTGGGAATGACGCTCGAAGAGATCGGAAAAGAACTCGCCAAGCTGCCTAACCATCGGATACCGGAGCGCGCCGATTGGGCGAAGCTCTCGGGCGGCTGGACTCGCCGGATCGATGAACGCATCCGGGAACTCGAACGCTTGCGGGCCGGACTTACCGAGTGCATCGGATGCGGATGTCTGTCGCTCGATCGCTGCCGATTCGCCAATCCGGGAGATCGCGCGGCGCGGCGCGGTCCCGGTCCACGCTTCTGGATCGATGGCAGGCGATAGGCCAATTTTTAGATTTATGGTGCGGACGTCCTCGTCCCGCATTATGAAACTAGGTGCATCGAGTGAAGTGATAGGTTGTACTTGGGCGAGGCAGCAATGAATCGACGGACCTTTATTGGCGGCGCGGCGGCAGCGGCTCTGAGCGCACGGGCGCGAACGAGCCGGGACGTTTCGATCATAGTGGATAGTAAGGACGTGGTGGCCAAAACGGCGCCCGCGGTCTGGGCGGCAAAGGAGTTGGAGCAGGCGCTCGCATCGCAAGGCGTGGCGGTGTTCCGCTGCGAGAGTCTGGCAAGCGCCAAACCCGGAGATTTCTGCGTTGTGGCGGCGGGGCGCGCTTCGGTTCCTGAAGGGCTCTCTATCGAACCAAGCAATGCCGGAAATAGGAAGATTGTATCGGCCTACGGCCATGACGCGCGAGGACTCTCCTATGCTCTGCTGGAGCTCGCCGACCGCGCAAGCAACGCCAGCGACCCCGTGGCGGCTTTAATGGCGGCGAAGGCAACTACTGAGCGTCCGGCTAATACAATTCGCAGCATGATGCGCATGTTCACGAGCGACGTAGAAGACAAGCCCTGGTACAACGATCGCGAAATGTGGCCGGCGTATCTGACGACTCTCGCCACGCAGCGCTTCAATCGCTTCCACCTGGCGTTCGGCATCGGGTACGATTTCCTCCGGCAAGTGACGGACGCTTACTTTTTGTTTACCTATCCGTTTCTGCTGCAGGTGCCCGGCTACAACGTGCGTGTTCCACAATTGCCGGATGCGGAACGCGATCGCAATCTTGAGATGCTGCGGTTCATCAGCGATGAAACCGCGGCGCGCGGCATGCATTTTCAGCTCGGGCTTTGGATGCACGGCTACGAATGGATCGATAGCCCAAACCCGAACTACACGATCGAGGGATTGGACAAAGCCACGCATGGGCCGTATTGCCGCGATGCGGTGCGTTTGCTCCTGCAGAAGTGCCCGTCCATCGGTGGCGTTACTTTCCGCGTGCACGGCGAAAGCGGTGTGCAGGAAGGCAGCTTCGATTTCTGGAAAACGGTCTTCGACGGTGTGCGAACCTGCGGGCGCACTGTCGAAATCGACATGCATCCGAAAGGCATGACGCAGGAGATGCTCGATATTGCGGCCGCGACCGGGATGCCGTTTAGCGTGTCTCCGAAATTCTGGGCCGAGCATATGGGGATGACCTATCATCAGGCCGATATCCGCGAGCTCGAACGTCCTAAGCCGCGAAAGCAAACCAGCGCGCTGATGAGATTCAGCAGCGGCTCGCGCAGTTTTTTGCGCTACGGATACGGCGACCTGCTCAGAGAAGATCGCAAGTGGAAAGTAACGCATCGCATCTGGCCGGGCACGCAGCGGCTGCTGCTGTGGGGCGATCCGCATACTGCAGCGGCCTATTCGCGGGCGTTTAGCTTCTGCGGCAGCGATGGGGTGGATATTTGCGAGCCGCTTTCGTTCAAAGGGCGGCGTGGATCGGGCATTGCGGGCGACCGCTGCGGCTACGCGGACACTTCGCTCCGGACGCGCTGGGATTGGCAGAAATATTTGTATGGAACCCGAGTCTGGGGCCGGCATCTCTACAATCCCGACTGTGATGCGGATGTCTGGCAACGCTACTTGCGGCGCACCTTCGGCGAGAGCGCAAGCGCGACCGAAGCGGCCCTTACGAATGCGAGCCGTATTCTACCGATCATCACCACGGCACATGGTGTATCTGCAGGGAACAATACTTACTGGCCGGAAATGTACCTGAATCAGTCCCTGGTGGATGCGGTGAGCGGCGGCCATCCCTATTCCGATACGCCGGCGCCGAAGGTGTTCGGTAACGTGAGCCCGTTGGATCCCCAGTTATTTTCGCGGATGAACGATTTCGCGGATGCGCTGCTCGCGGGCGAGACCGACGGCAAGTATTCACCCATTGAGGTAGCGCAGTGGATCGAAGACTATGCCTCGGCGGCAATGAAAAATCTGACAGGGGCCAACGGCACTTCTGCCGAGCACCGGCGGATGGCCATCGATGTGACGATCCAGGCCGGACTCGGAAAATTCTTCGGTGCGAAATTCCGCAGCGGTGTCCTGTATCGGATTTATCAAAAGACCAATGACCGCGTGGCGCTCGAGCAATCGGTAGCGCAATACAAGAAAGCTCGGGCCGCTTGGGCGGAATTGGCGGCCACCGCCAAAGGTGTTTACATGACCGATATCACGATCGGAGAGCACCCGCAGCTGAGAGGGCACTGGCTCGACCGCCTTCCCGCCATGGATAGCGATATTGCCGCAATACAGAAGGAGCTGGACAGTGCCAAAGCAGGCGAGCGGGACGCCAAAGCCGTGTCTGCGATCAAGGAAGCATTGGGACGGCCCGAGCGGGCGAAGCTTCGCTGCGATCACAATCCGCCATCGCACCTCATCGCCGGTCAGGCCATCGATCTCGCGATCACCGTTCCGCCGGAATCCGCCTCGGTCCGGTTATTTTATCGGCATGTGGATCAGGCGGAGCGTTTCGAAACCATCGACATGCAGGCGCAGGATCGGACTTACCGTGCCTCGATTCCAGCCGCGTATGTGGACTCCGATTATCCGCTGCAGTATTACTTCGAAGTGAAGCAGAAGTCCGGCAAGGCTTCGTTCTATCCGGGACTCGGCCCGAATTTGACCGTGCAGCCTTATTTTGTCTTGCGGAGACAAGCGTAAATCATGGAGCGAAGCGGGAATTCTCGCGCGCTGCATGGATAGCGGATTTACTCTGTGGCTGTTTGCCGTTTCGGTCGGCGCCAGCGCACTCGGCGGCATGCTGGGCATGGCGAGCGGCATTTTCATTGTGCCGATATTGACGATGTTCGGCCACGTCGATATTCACACGGCCATTGGGGCGGGTATCGTGTCCGTGATCGCCTGCTCTTGCGCGGCGGCTGCGCCGTTTCTCGAAGAGCGCCTCACCAACGTTCGCCTGGCGATTGTGCTTGAAACAGCTACCACGGCCGGAGCACTGACGGGCGTGCTGCTCGCCGGCGTAATCCCGGTACCGTTTCTGTTCTTTCTGTTTGCCGTTATTTTGTTGGTTTCCGCGCAGCAAATGCTGGCGAAACGCGGTGAGGTTGTATTTCGATCGGACGAGAATGGGCGCTGGGCGTCTCTGCATTCGAGCTATCCCGATCGCGTGTTAGGACGCGAAGTTTCCTATCAAGTCGATCGGCTGCGCCTGGGCATGATTCTGATGTATGGCGCAGGGCTGATCTCGGCGCTGCTCGGCATCGGAAGCGGCGTTCTCAAGATTCCCGCGATGGACACGGCGCTACGTTTGCCGATTAAGGTATCCTCGGCCACTTCCAACTTCATGATCGGCGTAACAGCGGCGGCGAGCGCCGGAGCCTATTTCATGCGCGGCAACATTGTCACGGCGATTGCCGGGCCGGTGGCGCTGGGCTCCGTGGTGGGCGCGATCGCTGGGGCGCGTATTCTGATGGTCGTATCGAACGATAAGCTGAGGCTGTTATTCGTCGTGGTCCTGATTGCGCTCGCTATTCAGATGCTGCTGGCAGCGTTCGGTATCCAGTTGATCAAGCCCGCTGCATGAATATGGAGCGTCTGCTGGCGATTCTCTTACGTTATGGCGCCTGGCTGGCCTCTCTAGCCATTGGAATCGGGCTTGTTCTTGCCTTAACTGGTTTCCTGCCGGCAGGCATGCGCATCGTCACGATAGGCATCGGGCTATTCATTCTGCTGCCGAGCTTGCGCGTGCTGCTGATGCTCGCCGTGTTTGTGCGGGAACGCGATTATCGCTTTGGGTTGATCGCGGCGCTGGTGCTCGCGATCATCGTTCTAGGACTGGCTGTCGGCATGCAGACGCCTGAGGCCCGGCCAGCATGATACATATAATGAACACCTTCTTAAGGAGCCGCCATGTTGCCAGGCTACATTTCTAACACCTCTCCGAACCCGCAATCGAATCGGGCGCCTTGGTACAAGAACACCGCGCCGACCTACGCGGGCATTTTTTTGTGGATCGTTTTTTATCGCGAAATTGCGGCCGGGACGCTGGACTTGGCTGGTGTCGGCCTGTGCCTGCTTGCTCTGGTGGTGGCGGGCCTGATCAGTTACGCGCTTTTCTACCGCATTCCCGCGATGCTGGGCATGCAGACCGGATATCCGCTGTACGTAGTGGGAAGCTCGACATTCGGAACAAAGGGCGGCTACGTGATGCCGGGCCTTCTGATGGGTTTACTGCAGGTTGGCTGGATGTCGGTAAACACGTTTGTGGCGACGGAATTCGTTTTGACGGCTTTTGGTTCTAAAGCCGGCGCAGGGACGCTGCCGTTCGCGGTGATTGCGGCGGCCTGGGCGCTCGGGCTGGGATTTGTCGGCGCCAAAGGCATCCAATATGTCTCGCGCTTTGCCTTATATTTGAATTTTGTTCCGCTGCTGATGATCCTGGTGGTGTTTGTGAAGAATGTGGGCGGCGCCGCCCAATATGTGCCAACGCATCCCAGTCCCTACATCGGATTCATGCTGCTGGTGCAGATCGTAGTGGGCTTTTTTGCGACTGCGGGTGCAGCCGGCGTGGATTTCGGAATGAACAATAGAGACGCGCGAGATGTCCGCTGGGGCGGATGGATCGGAATTTTTCTCGCCGTGCTGGTGGCTGGGGGACTTCCGCTTCTCTCCATTGCGGGCGCCCATGTTCTCTATGGCGTGCAGGATTTCCGGTTCGATTCGGCCATTGCGCAGACCGGCAGTTTCGCGCAGATTGCCTTCTTCCTGTTTGCCGTCGCCTCCGTTGCCCCGATGTGCTTTTCTTCGTTCATTGCGGGCAACAGCCTCGCTACGATGATTCCGGGTGTACCCAGAATTACATCGACAATGGCGGGTGCCGTCGTGGCGGCCGTGCTCGCGATCACCGGAGCGGCGGCGAACCTGATCGGTCTATTTACGATTATCGGCGCATCGTTCGGGCCGATTTGCGGCGCGATGGCGGCCGATTATTGGTTATCTGGAAAGAAATGGGCCGGACCGCGCGAGGGAATCAATTTCGCGGGATATCTCGCTTGGGCGGCAGGATTCGTAGTGGGCATTCTTCCCTTCCTGCCCATCTCGGCCGACACAAAACCGTACATCCAGCCGGCGGCCGTGTACAGTTTTATCGTCGGATTCGTAGTCTATGCCGTGCTGGCGAAGGCGGGACTACAGCCGCGGCCGGCGTCGGAGAGTGCGGCGGTACGCTCGCGCGCAGCATAGGAGATTTTCGGGCGCGCCTGAGGCATCAGGCCTTTTGCGTCTGCAAATGCGCAGGCGGCCGCGCAAACGTTGCCAGCAAATTGAAGGCGAAGAGCGCAACAGCGGCGAGTTCGGCAATTGCGGAAACTGGGAGAACGCGCCAAGCGAACGCCTGGTTTAATTCATAAGCTGGAATTTCGCACATGATACGTAGAAAGCATCCGATATTCAAGAGCGTCAGCGCATAGAGCATCAATCGCGGGCTGAAGAGGATTTTCATCCCGCAGAACGCGGGCAGGATACGGCAGCCGATGGCGAATACCATTGTGCCAAGGAAACCGACCGTTAAAGCGTGGCGCGACGCCCCCGTTACTCCTCCATTGCGATCGAAAAGAGCGGCAGCGAAGGCCAGCACCGCGGCAATGAGTAGCCATCCATAAGCGGCCCGGATGAAGTATGGAAAACTGCAATGAATGTTCTGCACTTTGGCAGGCTGAACGCTTTTGTCGAAAATGTGAAGAGACCATGTCGCGACGCCCGATGCAACGAATAACAGCCCGGCGCAAGCAATGGAGACACCGGCAAGGCCCACGGCCAGCGCGAAAATCAGAATCGCGAGCGCCGCTTTCAGACCGCGCTCGGAGGGCTGCCGTAGTCCTGCAAAGACCGGCAGCCAGCGGGCATTGAAACCCCACACCGTGAGGACGAGAAATCCCCAGGCGGAAAGAAGGATCAGGCGCGCATCGAGCGTGGGCGGCAAAGCGGGCGATAGGCCACGACTCGCCACATAGACTGCTCCCGCTGCATTCAGCAACAGACACGCGAGAAAAGAGAAGGTCGAGCACATCACCAGGCGCATCCACATCTGTTTCGGCTGCACGACTGGAATCGGGCTCTGTTTCGGCCGGTGCTGCCGCACAGTAGAGAAGAAGAACAGAAAGCCGGCAAGCATAAGGAAGGTGGAAAGCGGAAGGAGCATTCGCCACTGCCATTCGTACACGCCGCCCAGCCAGTGAAGCGCAATACCGGACGTCCACAACGCCCAACTCCACCAACCGCGGCTCACTACAAACGGCTTCACCCGGCCCATTTTCGAAAGGGAGTAGAAGCCGATGCCGATTACAAACGTGCCGATCCAGCCGAATAGCTGCGCTTGGCCATGAGCCTGAATCCAGGCGGAAGAAAGAGGATGTGCGGCGCGCTGATGGCTAATGGCGATCAGATTCCAGACCCCGAGAAATGTGCCCGGCAACAGCAGAAAGACAAGACCTGTCGAGATGAAGGCTATCACAAGTCTCTGGAGCGCTCCTTCTCGCGCGGCAGACTCATCCACTGGCGGCCTTGCCATGAGAACCGCAGAGGTCATAGCGAACGCCTTAGTGAACCTTTTCGAAGGCCAGCGCGCGTGGGAACAGGATGTTGTTCTCTAGGTGAATGTGCTGGCGCAAATCCTTTTCGAGTGCTTCCAGACCGTGATAAAGCGCCTGAAAACTCATACACGCGTCCGGAGGCGGCTGATAGTCGCGTGTCACCAAGCGCAGAGTTTTCAGCGCCTGGCCGGTATCGTCGTGATCGCTCATCATGTGGCGGATGGGGTTGACCAGCGCGCCGTATGAAGTCGGGGGAAGTGCTGCTCCGGACTGTGCGGCTTCTTCTACCATCTTCAGTCGCGGAAACAGGACCCGTTCTTCTTTGAGCATGTGGGTGACCATCTCCGAACTCATGGCGTCTACCAACTCGCGAATCTGATGCGTTTCGGGATACATATGGCCATGACGTGTTTCGACTTTCGCGGCGAGCGCTGTCAGGCGCGGTAGTTCGCGCCGGGCATACGCGTGGTGCTGCTCGATGATATAGGCCGATAATTCAGCCAAGGGGCACACCATCCAATGGCGCTCATCTTCGCTCCGGCGCGTTACAAGCGCGCTCGATAAATGCGAAAGAACGAGGTTTAGCGAAACATTCTGTTTCGCGCAAGCCTGCTCGAGCGGCCTGTTTCCGCCACAGCAATAATCAATACCGAACGCTTCAAACACAGGAACTGCGGCCGGGTATTGCCGGGCGATTTCAGCGATCGTTTGTGTGCCATTGAGATTCATTGTCGTTACCTCTGATCTCAAAGTAGGCTTTCAGCGGGAAAAGGCCAGTGACTTTGGTCACCCGAATTTGCAAGAAGGGGAAATGAGCGATCCCTTATACTGCCGAAGTAAGATCGGCTTCCAGCCCTTCGCGATCCACTATGGTGATTTCCTGGCCCTGCGCGTGGATGAATCCTTGCGCCTGCAGCCGCGCCAGGTTGCGCGAGACGAGCTCGCGCACCGTACCGATGTGAGCCGCGAGTTCCTGGTGCGTCATGCCCAGCTTAAACACGGTTCCTTCGGGAGTGGAGCGGCCGTGCGCTTCGGCTTCGCGCAAAAGCCATGCGATCAGACGATGGCGCAACGTGGTGAACGAAAGCTCTTCGATAATTCCCACGAGCCGGCGCAAACGTGCGCCGACCACCTGAAGTACTTTCAAAGCGACTTCCGGATGCTCCAGGCAGCAGGTGCGGAAATCGTCGCGCGAAACAAAAAGAAGTTGTGCGTCCTCCACAGCGGAGACCGAAGCCGGGTACGGGCCGCCGTCGAATACTGGCAGCTCGGCAATGGAGCTGCCCGGACCTTCGATGGTTAGAACCTGCTCACGGCCGGAAGCGGATGTTTTGAAGATGCGCACGCGTCCGGCGGCCACCACATACAAGCCCTCGCAGGGTTCTCCTTCGCTAAATAACATCTCTCCCGAAGCAAAACGCCTCACAACGGTACGCTTGGCGAATGCTGCAAGCTCCGCATCGTTTAAGACGGAGAACAATTGTGTAGCTCTCAAAATGGCCAATATTGCCGG
>JACZDD010217438.1_pt1 | contig 12076 bp, 13 predicted proteins | sample 8641771 | NCBI WGS metagenome assembly JACZDD01 (sample SAMN15324614, study PRJNA640507) | soil metagenome | isolation source: intercropping peanut in the second line | place: China: Luxin town, Laibin City, Guangxi Province | collected 2019-07-25 | depth 10cm m | reverse complement strand
GTCTCGGCCGATTGTTCGCGCGGCCGAAGACAATCGCAGCCGGCTGCGTCGTCGTTATTGTGGGGCTCGGCTGGCTTTTCGTTGCGCTGCTGACCGTCACGCCGGGCAGTTCATGGCTCGCCGCGATGCAGGCGCTGTGCCGCACGGGTCCCGAGGGCGCTTGGAATTTCTCCGCCACGGCAATCGCCGTAGCGATGTGGAGTGCGATGACGCTCGCAATGATGCTGCCGAGCGCGGCCCCGATGATCCTCACTTACGCGGAGATCGCGGAGACCGCCGCCCGCAAGGGCGAGCGGATCGTATCGCCGCTTATGATAGCAGCGGGATACGCAAGCGTCTGGCTTCTGTTCTCGATTGCGGCGTCTGCAATACAGATTGTTCTCACGCGTGCGGCATTGCTCGACCCAGACCCTACATCGACCGGCAGATTTCTTGCCGCGCTAATTCTGATCGGGGTCGGGCTCTATCAATTCTCTGGGCTGAAGCACGCGTGCCTCGCGCGCTGCCAGCAACCGTTTCCGTTTTTTTTCAGCAACTGGGCGACGACGCGCCGCGGAGTATTCCGCCTCGGCATATGGCAGGGGCTTTACTGTCTTGGCTGCTGCTGGGCAATGATGCTGGCGATGTTTGCAGTCGGAGTGATGAATGTTGCCTGGATGGCCGCTCTTGCTGTGGTGATGACGATTGAAAAGCTGCAGACGGGACGGCGGTTCGCACACGCTGTTGGTGTGGCTCTAATCACGATTGGATTATGTGTCGCGGCATCGGCATTTGCCGCACAGTGGCACTAGGCCAAGAACAAGAAGCGGGAGTGAGACGTTGCGTGAAAGTTGGAGTCTGAAAGGCGAACTGGCGTTGTCGTGCAGTTGCACGGTGTTTTGCCCCTGCGTCCTGTCGCGCGGCGACCACCCGCCGACCGAAAGCCGTTGTCAGACATGGGCGGGCATCCGGATCGACGAAGGGCACTTCGACAACGAAGACCTTTCGGGAATCAAGGTGGGGCTGATGATGGATCTGCCCGGCATCATGTCACGTGGCAATTGGACCGCAGCACTCTTTGTCGACGACGCAGCGTCCGCTTATGCCGTGAAAGGATTGACGCGGATCTTTACCGGACGGGTGGGAGGGACAACGCATTTGCTCTCGATCCTGGTCGGACAGTTCCTCGGCGTGCGCCAGGTTCCCATCAGTTACGAGACGCAGGGTGAGACACGCATCGTGCGCATCAAGGACTATGTTGACGGCGCGATCACGCCGGTGCGGGGCAAGGAGCCGGGGCAGAACGTGATCATTCGCAACAGCGAGTACTGGATCGGCCCCGATATCATCGTCTCGCGCGCCGACAAGTCGCGATTTCGTGGCTATGGCCGCAACTGGAATTTGACAGGGAAATCGGCTGAGATCGTGAAGCTGAACTGGGGCAACGGTTAAGTGGCGGACTTCACGCGCATTCGCGCTTTTACGGTTCACATCTTTACCGCAACGGGCGCGGCGCTCGCCTTGCTGGCGCTGATCCTGGCAACGGGCGGCCATTGGGCTGGAATGTTCTTTTGCCTCGGTATGGCATTGGTCGTGGACGGCCTCGACGGGCCGATGGCGCGCGCGTTCGAGGTGGAAAAGCTGTTGCCGCGCTGGTCTGGGGATACGCTCGATCTCGTCGTCGACTTCACGACCTATGTCTTTGTTCCGGCCTTTGCGATCGCGGCGAGCGGGCTGCTGCCGCATGTCCTGGCTATTCCGGCTGCCATCGTCGTGGTGATCACCGGCGCACTTTACTTCGCCGACCGCGACATGAAGACCAACGACAATTACTTCCGTGGTTTCCCCGCGGTGTGGAATTTGGCGGCCTTCTATCTCTATCTTCTCGAGCCGCCGGAATGGGCCGCGGCGACATCAATCGCCGTGCTCGCCGGACTGAGTTTTGCGCCGATCAAGTTTCTTCATCCGCTGCGCGTGCAGCGCTGGCGCCCACTGAATGTCGCGCTTTTGGCAGTGTGGGCCATCCTGGCGCTCATCGCCGTCGTTCAGGATCTCTCACCAGGACTTTATGTAACGCTGCCGCTGTGTCTCATCGCGGTCCATTTTTTTCTGATCGGATTGTTGCGCAGGCCCGCCTGATCGTGTTCGATCGCCGCCGGAAATTACGGAGCAAGCCATGTCCCGACCTGTTCTGCTGATCGCGGGCGGCAGCCGCGGTATCGGTGCTGCCACCGCAAAATTGGCGGCCGCGCGCGGCTACGACGTCGCGGTCAACTACAAAACCAATTCAAAGGCGGCAGCCGGTGTCGTGGAGGCCGTGAAGAAGGGCGGCGGAAAGGCGATTGCAGTGCAGGGCGACATGGCGATCGAGGAGGATATAGAGCGAGTGTTCGAGGCCACCACGGATGATCTCGGGCCGATCACGCATTTCGTGCACAGCTCAGGGATTATCGGCGACAATTCCCGACTCGACGAAGTCAGTTCCGCCACCATCCGCGAGGTGCTCGACCTCGATACTTTCGGCGCGCTGCTGTGTCTGCGCGCCTGTGTGAAGCGCATGTCGACCAGGCACGGAGGCAAAGGGGGGTCGGTGGTGATGCTGTCGTCGATGGCGGCTCCGCTGGGCGGTGCCAACGAATGCGTGTGGTATGCGGCTGCCAAAGCGGGGGTCGATTCCATGGTGATCGGCGTTTCGCGCGAGGTCGCCAAGGAAGGCATGCGTGTCAATGCAATAACGCCGGGCGTGATCGATACCGACATTCAGCCGCCCGGGCGGGTCGAGCGCGTGACGCCCATGCTTCCAATGGGCAGAGCAGGGCAGGCCGACGAAGTTGCGGAAGCCGTGCTCTTCCTGCTTTCGGATGGGGCATCCTACATCAACGGTGCAAACTTGCGCGTGTCAGGCGGGCGTTGATCCGCCTTGCGCTTGGCGTTTGGCCGCCTATGATCGCCGCCGAAATTCCATCCGATAATGACACATTCGTATTGTAAGGAGTGAAATATGGTCGCGGCAGTGCGCGTTCACAAACCCGGCGGTCCCGAGGCGTTGATCTACGAAGACGTCCAGATCGCCGCACCCGGCCAGGGCCAGATCAAGATCAAGCAGCACGCCTGCGGCGTCAATTTCATCGACGCCTATTTCCGCATGGGCATGTACCCGTCGCCCGTGGGGCTTCCGTTCATCGCCGGCAACGAGAGCGCCGGCGAAGTCATGGCGGTGGGGTCGGGCGTGACCGATTTGAAAGTGGGCGACCGCGTCGCCTTCGTTGGGCCGCTCGGCGGATATGCGGCGGAACGGCTGGTTCCGGCCGACCGTGCGGTCAAATTGCCTTCCAATATTTCGTATGAGCAGGGCGCCGGCATGATGCTTAAGGGCATGACGGTGCAGTATCTGGTCAACAAGACGTACAAGGTCGAGAAGGGCACGGTCTGTCTTATTCACGCGGCTGCCGGCGGTGTCGGCCTGATTGCCTGCCAGTGGGCCAATCATCTTGGCGCAACCGTGATTGGCACCGTCGGCTCGAAGGAGAAGGCCGAGCTTGCCAAGAAGAACGGCTGCCACCACACGATCCTTTATCGCGACGAAGACTTTGTCGCGAGGGTGAAGGAGATCACCAGCGGCAAGCTCTGCGATGTCGTCTATGATGGAATCGGCAAGACGACGTTCCCGGCCTCGCTCGATTGCCTGCGGCCGATGGGTTACTTCGTCAGCTTCGGCAGCGCATCCGGCCAGATCGATGCGTTCAACATCAATATTCTTCAGACGAAGGGCTCGTTGTTCGCTACCCGGCCGACGCTGAACAATTACGTCGCCAAGCGCGAAGACCTGATCGCAACGGCGGCCGACCTCTTCAAGGTCGTCGGTTCCGGCGCCGTGAAGATCCCCATCAACCAGAAATATCCGCTCAAGGACGCAGCTAAGGCGCATAAGGAAATGGAAGGCCGCGACACGACAGGCTCAACCATTTTAATGCCGTAGGTTTGCCAGATGCGTTTGGGTGCGGCGGCGGTGACAATTCTCATCGCTGCCGCGCCCTTTTCGCGTGCGTTTGCGGTTGATGATGCCCAAGTGCAGGCGATTGTGCAAAAGCACTGCGTGATGTGCCACGCGGCAAAACCGACCCATGAAAGTTTCGCGGAGGCGCCAAAAAACATCACGCTGGAAACGATTGCAGATATCAAAAAGCACGCCGCAACGATTTCCGCGCAGACCGTGCAGACGAAGGCGATGCCCCTCGCCAATCAGACCGGCATGACCGACGAGGAACGTGGTACGCTTGGTCAATGGCTGAAGAATCAGCAGTAAGCGGCGATACCGGGTCCTGGGGCTATTTCGCCACGCTTGCCCTTGGCGCGGTTGCGCTTCTCGCCGGCCAGCTCGCCGGCATGGCGGCACTCGTCAGCTGGTACGGATTCGATCTGCGGAATGTGCCCGTCCTGAGCCAGCATGGCGGCGCCATTATCGTGTTCATCTTTGTATCAGCGCCCGTACAAGTCGCGATCCTTGCGCTGGCGGCGGCCTACAAGGGCAACATTGCCGAGTATCTCGGTTACAAGCTACCGCGCCGCGGCGAAGTGGTGCTGTGCCTGGCAATTCTGGCCGCGATGATCGCAGTCGGCGGTGCGATGAGCTGGCTGGCGGGCCGCAGCGTGGTGCACCGCTTACAGGCCGACATCTATCAGGCGGCCGTTAGTGTCGGCCATCTGCCGTTACTGCTGGCCGCCGTTGTCGTTCTTATTCCGATCGGCGAGGAGACCTTGTTCCGCGGCTTCCTGATGCGCGGTTGGTTGCGGACGCCTCGCTCCGCCTGGCCCGTCATCTTCGTCACGGCAGCAATGTTCGCGATCATTCACGTTCAATATGACTGGTTTCTTATTGCGCAGGTCTTTGCTTTCGGTGTGCTGTTTGGCTGGGCGCGTTGGGCGACCGGGTCGACCCTCCTGACCATGATGCTGCATGCTTTGGTCAACCTGGAGGGCATGCTGGAAACATTTTTGAGCCTTCACAGCTGATCGGCAGATCAAAGCAGAGAGGCGATCTTCGCGACCGCGGGATGGTGCTTGATACCCGCCGGCAGGCGCGGCAATCCCACGACCCCGACCGATCCGGCGAAACGCGTAATGCTGGCGACAGTGTCGGCAAGCTCGACCGTGTCGCGCTCGCTTTCAGAGACGACGATTGCCGCGACCGACAGTTTGCGCTGCGCAATGACGTCGAGCGCGGTCAAAGTATGGCTGATAGTGCCCAGATAGCCGCCTACGACAAGGAGCAGCGGAATGTTCAACGCCGACATCCAGTCGAGCACAGTGCGTTGCCCGTCGAGAGGAACCATGATGCCCCCCACGCCTTCGATGAAAAGTGGTCCCTTTGCACCTTCAATCGCCGCACGGCTGAATTTGATCAGCTCGTCGAAGTCGATGCGGCGGCCTTCGCGTGCCGCGGCAAGGTCGGGCGACAGTGGGGCGCGGAAACGCCAGGGCGCGATCTGGTTCACCTCCTCAGCCGTCACTGGCCGGCCGAGCGCGCCCAGCAGAACAGCCGGATCGCTCGTGTCTGCGACCGAAGAGTCGTAGCCGCTCACAACGGGCTTGAGCGCCGCCACGGGCTGATTGGACTCCCGCAGATAGCGGATGAGAGCGGCGGTCACGAAGGTCTTGCCGATATCGGTGCCGGTCGAGGTGACGAAATAGGCGGCCACGACTAGGCCAACAGTCTGTCACGAACGATGTCGGCGAGCCGGGCGATCTCATCGTCGGGATGCTGCGCCGTGAATGTCAGGCGCAGCCGTGCGGTACCGGCGGGCACCGTCGGCGGACGGATCGCGATGATCAGAAAGCCTTCGCCTTCCAAAGCGCGGGATGCGGACAACGCTGCCTCTTCGTCGCCGATAACAATGGGGACGATTGGGCTCTGTGCTTCCGGAAGCCCGGCGCGGCGCGTGAATGCCTTCGCCTTCGCGACCGGAAGGGCCGCATAGGCCGGCTCACGGTCGATCAGGTCGAGTGCCGCGATCGCGGCGGCGACGCTCGCCGGCGGCAAGCCGGTTGAATAAATCAGCGTGCGTGCGCGGTTGTGCATGAGCTCGACGACGGACGCCGAGGCGCAGAGATATCCTCCGTAGGATCCGATCGCTTTCGACAGCGTTCCCATCTGCAGCGGAACGGCAATATGCGAGTTCCCGGAAAAACTAGAACCGCGGCCGCCGCCGACCACGCCAATGCCATGAGCATCGTCCGACATCAGCCATGCGTCGTATTGCCCGGCAAGCATCAGCAGGTCTTCGAGAGGTGCGATATCGCCGTCCATGGAGAAAACGCCATCAGTCACGATGAGGGCGCGGTCATGCTGCATGCGATGGGCTTCAAGCAGGGTACGCGCATGGTCGATGTCGTTGTGCCGGAAAGTCTTGACCTGTCCGCGTGACAATTGCGCGCCTGCGTAAATGCACGCGTGCGATAATTCGTCCAGCAGCACGAGGCCATCGCCGCCAATGAGCACCGGAATGATTCCGGTATTGGCAAGATAGCCGGATCCGAAAACGCAGGCCGCCTCGGTGCGCTTGAATTCGGCCAGGCGCGCTTCCAGCTTCGCGTAGAGCGGGTGGTTACCCGTCACCAGGCGTGATGCTCCGGAGCCGGCCCCGTATTCCTCGATTGCGGCGATAGCGGCCGTTTTGATTGCAGGATGCTGGGTGAGGTTAAGATAGTCATTGCAGGAAAACGACAACAGCCGGCGATCTTGCCGTTCGACCCAGATGCCGTCCTCGCGCAGCGTTTCGTTCAGCGCACGGTAAAGATGCCGCTGTTTGAGAGCGGCGAGCTTGTCTTGCGCGTAGGCGTCGAGCGAGTGCATCAGTAATCTTGCCAGAACATGGATCAGATGCTTAGCACGAATGGGGCAGGGAAGCGTCAAATGGCGGGGCGGAGCAGCAAAATCGGCGTGACGCCCGGGAGGCATGACCCGGAGTTGCCGTATATCTGGCTGCCCTACGCCCAGATGAAAACAATGTCACCGCCACTGCCCGTCGCGCGGACGCAAGGCGCGCGCATTGTTCTCGCCGACGGACGCGAATTGATCGACGGAATTGCGAGTTGGTGGACAGCCTGCCACGGCTACAATCACCCGCACATTCGGCAAGCGGTTGAGGCGCAACTCGCGTCGATGCCGCACGTGATGTTCGGCGGACTTGTGCACGAGCAGGCGCTCCATCTTGCCGGTCGACTTGCGCGGCTACTCCCCGACGGTCTGGAGCGCGTTTTTTTCTCCGACTCCGGATCGGTGGCGGTTGAGATCGCCTTGAAGATGGCGACGCAATATTGGATCAACCTGGGGGCGCGCGGCAAAAAGCAATTTGTGGCTTTTCACGGCGCCTATCACGGCGACACGCTCGGCGCGATGTCAATCAGCGATCTGGGCACCGGCCTTCATGCCAGATTTGCCGGCGCCTTGCCCGCGCAACACATCCTTGATCTGCCGGCAAGGTCCGCAGAAACTTCTGCTCTCGAAAAGCTGCTGAAGGATCGCAGTGGCGAGATCGCCGCCATTGTTGTCGAGCCGCTTGTGCAAGGTGCCGGCGGAATGAAATTCCACGACGCCGGCGTGCTTCGTCATCTACGAGATCTCGCCGATAGGCACGACGTCCTTTTGATTTTCGACGAGGTGTACACTGGGTTCGGCCGAACCGGGACCATGTTTGCTTGCGACCAGGCGAACATCGCGCCCGACATCATCACGTTGTCGAAGGCGTTGACTGGAGGCACGTTGCCGCTTGCGGCGACCGTGGCGACTGCAAAAATATTCAATGCCTTCTGGGCGGATGACCCCGAGAAGGCATTAATGCACGGACCGACCTATATGGCGAATGCGCTCGGCTGCGCGGCCGCGAATGCATCGCTCGATCTTTTCGAGCAGGAACCGCGATTGAAACAGGTCGCCGATATTGGAGCCACGTTGCAGCGGGGGCTGGAGCCTTGCCGCAACGTGAAAGGCGTAACGGATGTGCGCGTGAAGGGTGCCATCGGCGTCGTCGAACTGGGTCGGATCGGCGCACTCGAAGCAATGCGCGCGCGATTCGTCGAGTTGGGCGTGTTCATCAGGCCGATCGGCAATATCATCTATCTTACCCCTGCATTCACGATATCGGCGGATGAGCTCGAGACGCTCATGAACGCGGTGGTCAAGGTTGTTCACGAAGAGACATATTGAAGAGGAATACATGACGTACAGCGGGCCTGTTATCGATACGCACCATCACATCTGGCTGCGCAAGGATGTTGGCTGGCTCGCCGATCCGCCGGTCCCGCGCATGTTCGGGGATTACTTCGGAATTCGCCGCGACTATCCCGTCGAGGAGTTTGTCAACGACGTTAGGCCGCAAGGCATCGCGAAATCAGTACACGTGACCGCAATGTGGGGGGCTGGCAAGGCGCTCGAAGAGACACGCTGGCTGCAATCGGTCGCTGACAAGCATGGATTTCCGCACGGCATAGTCTCGAATGTCGATCTTGCCGATCCGGATGCCGAAGCCGCGCTGAGAACCCAGAAGCAGTTTCCGAACCTGCGCGGCGTGCGCCAGATGCTTTATTGGGATACGGACCCCGTTCGGCAAGCTGCGCCGCGTGCCGATTTCTGCAATTCCCCTGACTTCCGGCGCGGCTTCGCGCTGCTGGAAAAGCACGGTCTGCATTTCGAGCTGCAGGTTTACGCAGGGCAGGTCACTCACGCCGTAGAGCTGATCAAAGCCTTTCCGGGCGTGAAGATGATCCTCGTGCACGCGGGTATGCTGACCGCCCGAACCCAATCAGCCATCGATCAATGGCGATCGGCGCTCACGATGATGGCGGCATTTCCGAACCTACATGTCAAGATTTCCGGGCTCGGGATGTACAGCAGCGGCATAACGCTGCCGCAAGCGCGCCAAGTCATTCGAGACGTCATTCAAATTTTCGGGGCGGAGCGGACGATTTACGGCAGCAATTTTCCGCTTGAAAAACTTCACGCGAGCTACGCCGATTTCTTCGACATTTATCGCACAGTACTTTCCGAATACACCGAAGCGGAGCAGCGAGCGGTCCTGCACGACAGCGCCGCGAAATTCTACCGTATCTGACGTGCTCAGAATCCGACTGCCGTGCCGTGCAGGTCGTATTCGTCGGCCCGCTCGATCTTGACGGTCGCGATCTCGCCGACACGGAGTGGCCGGCGGCTCGCGACATAGACTGCGCCATCGATCTCGGGAGCATCGGCCATTGACCGTCCTTTGGCGACAGTAGGTCCGATCTCGTCGATGATGACCTTCTGCCGGGTGCCAACTTTGCGCTTGAGCCGGCGGGTGGAAATCTTCTGCTGCGCCTGCATGAAGCGGTGCCAGCGTTGCTCTTTAACGTCGTCGGGGACCGGTGCAGCGAGATCATTCGCGGCCGCGCCCCCGACCGGCTCGTATTTGAAGCAGCCGACGCGATCGAGCGATGCCTGTTCAAGCCATTCCAGAAGCATTTCGAAATCAGCGTCGGTCTCGCCAGGAAAACCGACGATGAAGGTCGAGCGGAGCGTGAGGTCCGGGCAATCGCGGCGCCAGCGCGCGATACGCTCCAGCGTTTTTTCCTGCGCGGCAGGACGCTTCATGCGCTTCAGCACCCCGGGTGAGGCGTGTTGAAAAGGAATGTCGAGATAGGGGAGGACCTTCCGCTCCGCCATCAGCGGGATGACCTCGTCGACATGCGGATAAGGATAGACGTAGTGCAACCGCACCCACACGCCGAACTCGCCCAGCGCCGCCGCCAGGTCGATGAATTTCGCGCGCACCTCTTTGTCGCCCCACTTACTCGCAGCGTATTTGATGTCGAGCCCGTAAGCGGACGTATCTTGTGAAATGACCAGCAGCTCCTTGACGCCGGCTTTAACCAGTTTCTCTGCTTCGCGGAGCACCTCGGCCGCCGGACGCGAGACGAGATCACCGCGCAGGCGCGGGATGATGCAGAACGTGCAGCGGTTGTTGCAGCCTTCGGAAATCTTCAGATAGGCATAGTGCCGCGGCGTCAGCTTGATACCTTCCGGCGGCACCAGATCGAGAAACGGATCGTGCTTTGGCGGTAGCGCCCTGTGAACGGCATGGACGACCGTTTCGTATTGGTGTGGGCCTGTGATCGCCAAAACATCGGGATAGGCCGACGAAATGCTCTCCGGTTCCGCGCCCATGCAGCCGGTGACGATGACTTTTCCGTTCTCCTTGAGCGCGTTGCCGATAGCGCCAAGCGATTCTGCCTTGGCGCTGTCGAGAAAACCGCAGGTATTGACGATGACGAGATCAGAGCCCTTGTGATCGCGCGATAGTTCATAGCCTTCCGCGCGCAGGCGCGTGACGATGCGCTCGCTGTCGACAAGCGCCTTTGGGCATCCGAGCGAGACAAAGCTCACCTTCGGTGCGGCCAGATCGGGTTTCGGCTCAGAATTTGCCATGGCGCCAAGGAGCTAATGGTGATCGGGGCGAATGGCAACCCGGATCTAGCACCGGAAACGGGCCGTCTGGAGGCTCCACAAGCGCCGCTGTGCATTGGCGATAAGTGCTGGGCACGGTATCGTATCGCCGCGGGTGACTCGCCATGACGCGTTCAAGACTTCTCGTTGGCTTGGTCTCGGTCGGTATTGTGACGATTGCCGGCACGACATGGGCTGCCGACAACACGATGCCGTCATGGCGGTATAACGCCCACAGTTCCGAACTGCCGTTTCCGCGCAGCGAACGCGCGCAGGCGGTCTGGGCTTCCCAACGGTGCTGGAGGGAATGCGGCTCCTATTGCGCATGGGGAATGGCTGGCTGCCTGCAACAGGATTCGCAGGGGCTTTGTCTGAAGCTCACCGACAAATGCGACCGCTATTGTCAGCGCGAGTGCCGGACGAGCGCTGGGCCGTATCTGCCGTTCGAGTTGCCCTGGGAGTGAAATGTTTCGCGCCAGATCGGCAACTTGCGCAGGTCCGCCTTTTAAATCGAAATTGGTCTGCATTCCTGCCAGGCTGCATTCCAGTAGGCAGCCCGGTGTGAGCAGTTGTGGCTTTCTGCTCAACCGGGGCTGCCTAGCGAGGTAGAGCCCCGCTAAGTCCGGCTTTTAGGGCGTTGTCGGGGTCGCGGATATCGCTACCACGCAACAGTCGGAAAAGAACTGACTGCCGAAGCGTGGATATCCACAGGGATTCACGCTGCGCCTACGCATGCAGGGTCGTTCCTGTCATCGTGATCGTGGCCGCGTTTGGGCTGGGGGTTTGTGGCAAACCTCTCTCTTGGAACGCGCCGGCGCCGCACTCCTCAACGGGTGCGGCGCCTCTATGTCTTGTTTCCAGCGGCATCATCCAGCTGCAACTATACAGTGCGGTCTGCAACTGCCGTTGAATTATCGGAGCGTAATCACCAGCCCGTTCAGGTCGGCAGCCACAATTAGACCCGCTTGGCGACCCGACAGGGTTAGCACCGCACCATTTTGGTTCGTCAGTACGATCGCGCCCGCTCCGGGGCCAACGGCGATACCTCCGCCAGCGGCCGCGTAGACGCCGTTAACATCGCTTGGCCTTCGGATGTTGCTGACCGTTCCAACAAAATCAGTCGCTGAGGCGCCAAAGGTAAAGCCATAACTCACGCCACCAATCGCGAGTGGATAGCGCCGACCATGAAATACCAACGTGCCACCGCCCACAGAGCCTCCAATAACGAAGCCGGCCTTAACAACATTGAAGCGGATGCCCCCGCTATCGGCGTAAACGATCGTTGAGAACCCCAGCGTCAAAACAACCAGCGCGGCGCGAACGGCGAATGAAAGTCTCATAAGAATCTCATGGTTTTTGGGCCAAGCTAATCTGCATGGAGATCAGTTTTACTTAAACTCGCCCGCAAAGCTTTCGGCAATAGTCGGATCAGCCCAAAAAGGATGAGGCCGCAGGGACTGATTTCTAAATCGATATCAGCGCGAACAATCCGCAAAGCGCTGTACCGCTGAGCAGGTACAACCAATCCGAAGGCTTAAGTGCAAACAATCTACCATCGCCAATTACAAAAGATCGCATGACCACCACTCCATGCGCCCGCCCAACACGATATTGCTAGCC
>JACZDD010013223.1_pt1 | contig 12076 bp, 13 predicted proteins | sample 8641771 | NCBI WGS metagenome assembly JACZDD01 (sample SAMN15324614, study PRJNA640507) | soil metagenome | isolation source: intercropping peanut in the second line | place: China: Luxin town, Laibin City, Guangxi Province | collected 2019-07-25 | depth 10cm m | reverse complement strand
TTCTCCATCGAGCGCCAGTTTGGGGCCAGTACGGTGCTGTCGGTTGCGTATGTCGGAAACCACGGATATTATGTGACCGCCGGCGGTACGAATTACAACATTAACCAGCCCAACATCGTCGGGTTCGGAACTCTCAGCACCAACCAGCGCAGGCTGTTCTTCCCGAGATACGGCTGGACTCAGAGCATCAAATACTTCGCCGACGATTCCACGACAAAGTTCAATTCGCTACAGGTGCGCGGCGAAAAACGATTCGCGAATGGCCTGATGTTCCAAGGCAACTTTACCTGGGCCAGCGCTTTCGACTTCGCCAACGATTATTTCTTCTGGAACCACGATATCGATTACGGACGCGAGAACGGCGTGCGGCGATTTGTGTTCAATTTTACTCATGTCTATGAATTGCCGTTCGGCAAAGATCACCACTTTTTAAGTAGCGCCTCGCGGCTGACCGATGCACTGGTGGGCGGCTGGCAAGTTTCCGGAGTCTGGCTCTATGAGTCCGGTATTCCATTCACACCGTCCTATCTTGACTGCGGTAAGGATATGGATACGGGTCCTTGCCGTCCCAACCTGGTAGGGGATCCAGGCCTGTCCAATCCGACCCGGGATCAGTGGTTCGCCACCGCCCCGGCGGGAACGGGATCGGGATGTCTCGCGGGTTCGACCGCCGAACTGAATATCAATGGCTGCACGCGAGGACCATGGAACCGTCCGGCTGCAGGAACATTTGGAAACGCCACACGCAACGGGTTCTTCGGACCGCGGATGTTTAATGCGGATATCTCGCTCAATAAGACGTTCCGTATTACCGAAAGGATCGGCGCCCAATTCCGGGCCGAGCTGTTCAACGCATTCAATCACGTGAATCTCGGCCAGCCGAACGCGCAGGTCGATAGCCCTACCGCCGGCAAGATTACCGGGCTTGCCTCACTTGCCCAAATGCGGAGGTGGCAGTACGGGATACGGTTTACGTTCTGAAATTTGCGCTCGGCGTAGGGTGGGCGCCCTTGGGCAAAGGGGCGATTACCTGGATGGTTCAGACGGAGCGGAATCCGGGCGAAGGCGGGCCGCGATTCCCGGATGAAGGCGGTCAGCCCGATGGTATTCTCGACCGGTTAATTCACACGCCCACCGTATTCGGGATGCGCGGCGATTGGGATGCGCAAAAGTGGCGGGAAAGCGAATTTATAGCTGCGCCGCTCTGCAAGTATTATCAAACCGATGACCAGCGGCAACTTGGCTGAGCGGCATCTGCCGAATGAAATACTGGAACGGGCGTCACTGCGAGGCAATGAGTACGCATGGCCCGTCACCGACATTCCTTTAATCATAGAAGCAGTCCGCCAATCTAACCTGGTGAATATCGGCGGTCAGCTTCAATTTCGATTTCCGGACGGTACGACTTGCGAATGCTATTGGGTTGAGGTTGACACGTGCAAAACCGTACCTGAATCTCTGCCTTGGGCTGAGCGAGTTACTCAAACAGCAGCAATTGCTCTCAGGGATTTCGCGACCCTTTCCTCAAGATATGATTTTTTCGAGGAAGGCAGCTGCAACTTCAGCGCGGCATTCAAAGAGGTTGAAACGCAAGGGTACAATCCCCATGACGCCATGTGCTTCGTCTGGTATGCTGCTGAGCCCGGCGTTTGACGAGCGTCCATCCTCTTCCGGTTATTCCAGAAGCTCGGCTACGGTTTTAACTTGACCAAGGGTTCACAACTGGCACGGAAAGATCGCTGAAATGAGCGGTATTCCGAGTCGCGATCATGGCGTGAGAAGCAAGCGCCATTCCGGCAATCATCGTATCCCTCAGATCCACGGGATGACCACGTGAGTGCCGCAGCGCCATTAATTCCGCAGAATGCGCGGCCGCCACGGCGTCGAATGACGTTATTCGCCCACCAATTTTTTCCGCCAACACTGTTTCGAACGCTCGCATGAGGGCCGAACGACGTTTGCCCGCAGGGAGGATCTGGAGTCCGAAACGAATCTCAAGCACCGTCACCGAACTCGTCCAAATCGACATTCTGGATTGCTTATCGAGCCATGCGACAACCCGCTCCTCGGCGGTTTCGCGCATTAGCGCCGAGAGAACATTGGTGTCGAGGATGACCATTACTCGAACGATGCCGGCTTGACCGTGTGCCCACGCAATTCGGCGATATCATTTTTCAGGCCGGATTTTGTAAATAAAGAAGCGATCTCCGTACCCAATCCGCCCGCTGAAGCTTCGTCTTCCCTGGCAGCACTGCGCAGAATATCTCGCACTTCTTCTTCCATGCTCCGTCCATGCCGCTTAGCGCGGCGCTGTAGCCGGATTTTGACCTCATTTTCTAAATTTCGGATAAGCAATTGCGCCACGCGATTCCCTCTTCCTAATCTTCGCCTACTGCACAACTGCGTCAAACGCACCGGTCTCCACCACATTTCCGTGCTTCATCTGCACAAAAATCCGGTAATTTCCGGGCGATGGAAACCCATACGGGAAGCTCACGGTGCTCGGTATTGCTGAGCCGCCGCTCATATCCATTCCCGCCATATCGCCCGTGCCATTCTGCGCTTCGGCCATCATCAGCGCCGCCATTGCTACTGTGCCGGCCGGATGAATGTGCGCGAATACCGTGCCGTCGCTCTTCACAAAGGCCGCATGCCCCACCATCCCCATATAGAGAGCCATGTCTTTGGCGGGCTGCCCTTGTGGATCGAAAAGCTGGAAGGTAAATTCTTGCGGCGATTTGGCGGCCAGCGCCGCCGGGCGCTTCCATTGCATGCTGTATCCGTCCGGCAGTTTGTAGAAAGCGCGGGTCTGGGCGTTCGGGCCTGGAGTTCCTTCGGCATCGTCCCCCGCCAGCGCGCGTCCGCGAATCTCGGGCAGCGTTACGGAAGCAACCAGCGTCTCCGGAAATCCATCGGCATGCACTACATCCGCATATAAGTGATAGTTCCCCGCCGGCATCGACGGCAGCGCCAGCCGGAATTCTCCCGTTCCCACCATCTCCGGATGCAGATGAAACACAACATCCATTCCCGGCCAGCGAATGGCATACAGGTGCATCAAATGGTTATGATCGAGAACAAAATCGTCCAGTTTGCGCGTACGCAGCCATCCCGGATCGATCATGTTGAGGGCCAGCACGTTGCCGGCCGTAAGCGTCGCGCGCATCTCCAGCGGCTTATAAATGTTCGAAGCGTAATCCGCCGCCTCCGCGTTCCACCATTTCCTGCCAAGCACCACGCATAGAACGAGAGCGGAAAATGCGATCGCCATCGCGACGTATGCGCGCTTTCGGTTCCTGGGCAAGACATTCTCGCCCGGAGGCGTCTGCGCCTCACGAGCCGCCGCGCCTACGATTCCCACCATGCCTACAACCAGCAAAATGCCGAGGCCCGCTAACAACGTTCCGAGGCTCGACTGCATTTGCCGCGTACCCAGCGCAGTCGCGGGAACCGGTATCGACAACACTCCGGAGCCTTGATTACCGCTCACGGCAAAACGGACCTGCCAGGAGCCTGGCCGCATGATCCAAAGATGGCCGGTAAAAAACTGCTCATCTCCTGAAGGCTTCGTCATTGCGTCGGGAACTGGAGGATGCTTGGACGCTTCGCCAGTGAGCGGTATGGGAGTGGCTGTGATGCGATCCACACCCGGCGTGCTGGAGCGCACTTCGATCTCCGCTACACCCGGGATTACCAGCGGCGGCCGCACGACTACAAAAAGTTTGTAGGGACCCGCCGCGCCTTCGGCATACACATCCGGACTGCCGACGTGCGCCGCCATGCGCCCACCGAACAAAACCGGCAGCAGGCAAGCCAGCGCGCAACGAACGATCATGCGCTTCATCGTTGGATCTTCCGCATCCATCTGCCGAGCGCCAGGCCGATCCAAACGCTCAGCGCCGAATACAGCATCGCCATCGCGAGACCTTGCCAAAGAACAAGTCCGTGCTCCGGCCGGAAGAATTCGCGCAATGCATCCGCCGATTGCGGCGCCTCACGATAGCCCAGGTAAGCCGCTCCAAAGAAGCCGTTCTTCGCGGCATCCGTCATCAGAAAGCTCGCAAATGGCCATTCTACGGCCACCAGCGTCAGGAGGAACAACGGACCGGCTATCAGCGATCGAAGCCATAGCTTCCACGTCTCCGTCTTCTGGAACAGTAGATCCATCGCAAATGCCGGAACAATCAGCAGCAGCGGAAACTTCGGCGGAATGAATTGATGCACCGCCTGATATACCGGCCCTAGTTTGGGTTCGGCCGGAAACAACGGAAGAATCAGGATGAATCCGATCAGGAACAGCATGTAAATGCCCGCTGTCCAAGTTCCCGCCCAGCGGTTGCGCGAGCATTCCCAGAACATGGCGAAATAGGCGGGCACACCCAAGGCGACGGAAATATAGGCGCCCGCGCTATGCAGCCGTATGTCCCACGTGTATTCCATACGGAAAAACATGCTGAGCACGAGCATGAGCCCGCCCAGATACAGCAGCAGCCATTGCAATTTGGCGGACTGCACACCTCCGGCCCGGTTCATGGCGGCAGCTATCAGAAAAAACGCGCCTATTTCGACGGCAAAAATGCCGAATATCAGAAGCGTGTGCGGCGGGCTCACAATTTTGACATCGAGTCCGTACGCGTCGTGCCACCAATTGTCGAACGGAGCCGACGTGAGCATCGCAATGCCGCCCCACGCCGCAAGAAACGCGCCTAGCGGTCCACGGAAACCGAACACCCCGACGGAAGACGCCACCAGCTCCGGCGGCTTCCGGAACGTGGTATTGAGAATCAGGTAGCCGCAGCAGATACCGGCCAGAACCCCGCACAAGTAGATCGCAATGTGCGCCGGCGTCCAAAACGTATCGCGCCCGATGGATCGGTGCCAGGAAACATCCCAATGCGCGCCGATGGTAACCGACGTTACCGCCAGCGCCACGCACCACAGGTACCAGGGGATCGCCGCAGCGCGATTCTGCTGCGAAGATGAAGAAGAGATCGTCGCGGTCGCCATTTAAGCCTTTGTCCCATAATCTCAGCCAGAAGCCGCAAGCCCCGCCGATAGAGACGCGTATAGAAGACGCCGCAGGAATCCGGCGGGTTAGCATTCAACGCATTGGCCGCTCCGCACCCGAACGCGTGCTGGACAAAGTGCCGGTAGAAGAGCCTCTCTCGATCAGCATCTCCCATTGGTTCAAAGACGTCGAGCACACCGGAAATCTGGCGGTCACGATGCGCACGCCCGGCAACGATCGCGAGCTAGTGGCTGGTCTGCTGTTCGCGGAAGGAATCATCCGGCGACCGTCGGATCTGCTCGAATTGCGTGCGCTTGGCGCCGGACCGTCGAACGAAATTCTTGCGGTCCTCTCCAAAGATGTGGATTTTGAAGCTTGGCGCACCGAGCGTCTTGGCTTGCTCAGTTCGAGCTGCGGCGTATGCGGCAAGCGCAGCCGTGAGGCCATCGCTCGAGCAGCTCCGCTTGGCGGCCGTGATCGCCTCACGGTGAGCGCATCTTTAGTAGAATCGCTCCCCGCTCTTCTGAACGAGCAGCAGCGCGGCTTTCAAGCCACCGGCGGCCTGCATGCGGCTGCGCTTTGTACCGCGAATGGAGGAATCGAAGCCGTTTTCGAAGATATCGGCCGCCACAACGCCTTAGACAAGCTCATCGGCTGGGCGTTTCTCCACGACACTCTGCCCTGGCAGGGTCGCCTGGTATTTCTGACCAGCCGCGGCAGCTTCGAGCTGGTCCAGAAAGCTGCGGCGGCAGGCGCGCCGATTCTCGCCACGGTCGGCGGCCCGTCCAGCCTCGCTATCGAGACCGCCCGGGATTGCCAAATGACCCTAATCGGATTTGTCCGCGATGCCCGATTTAACATATACTCCAGCGATTGGCGCATACACTCAGAGAAGCGATGAAACTACGACTTCGCGGCAATTCCGTCCGTCTGCGGGTGAACCAGCGTGAAGTCGCGGCTCTCGCCGCCGGCCGCGCGCTCTCCGAAGGCGTGCGCTTCCCGGCCGGCAACAGCTTCATCTACACCCTGGAACCCTTTCCTGCTTCCGCGCCCGAAGCCTCTTTTCGAGATGGCATCATCTGCGTGAAGGTGCCGGATTCCACTCTTCGCGACTGGGCCTCCAACGACACTATTGGTCTTTATTTCGATCTTTCCGGCCGCGGATCGATCCTGAAAATCACCATCGAGAAAGACTTAGAGTGCGTGAACGAACCCGTCGAGGAACGCGATCCTTACGCCTATCCGCGCGGTAACGATAGTCACTGTTGAAGACCGCTTCCTCGCGGTCGCGGCTCGGTAAATTGTGGCGAGGGAGTGAGTGTGACGAACTTAGGCCGACGTTCCAGTACTATCGGCGATGGCATGACATAACCGAACGCAGTATAGTGTCTGCAACGGGAAGCGGAATCGGGCCGCGACCTTGGGGAGGGATCGTGCGGGTAACCGTGTTACTCGCTGGCATGCTGTTGGCGTTGCCGGTGAGTTATCGCGCGCAGGACACATCGGCCGCGAGAATCATCGTCCATCGTTCCGTCCAGGCGAACGATGCCGATTGGAAAGCGCAAACGCAATACTCATTTCTCCGCAGCGATGTCTCCGGACCGGAGCGGCAGACATTCGAAGTCACCATGCTGGAAGGTTCGCCCTATGAGCGTTTGCTTGCGCTGAACGATAAACCGCTTCCGCCGGAACAGCAGCGCCAGGAGCAGGAAAAATTCGAACGCGAAGCCCGCGAGCGGCGGAACGAAACTCCACGCCAGCGCCATACTCGCATTGAGAAGTATGAGAACGATCGTGCCAGCGACAATTTCCTGATGCGGCAAATGGTCTCTGCGTTCACCTTTCATCTGGCCGGCGAGGAGCAAGTCGGGGGCGTGGATTGCTATGTTCTGAAAGCCATGCCGAATCCCGCCTATCGCCCACCGATCGAAAAGGCCCGCGCTCTTACCGGCATGCAGGGCCGCATGTGGATCGATAAACTCCACTATCATTGGGTGAAGATCCAGGCTCAGGTTGTCAAGCCGGTAGCGTTCGGTTTCATTCTCGCCCGCGTAAAGCCAGGAACTCGTTTTGACCTGGAACAAACTCCGGTCGGCGGCGTGTGGCTTCCCAAGAAATTCATTCAGAGCGTGAACGCCAGAGTACTGGGGTTTTACAACTTGCAGAGCCGGGATGAAACGTACTGGTCCGACTACCGGCCGGACAATTATGCCTTGCCGGTGTCCCGGTGATGCGCCTTCACCGTGTACCCGGCTTTCTTCAAACGCTTGTAAATCTCATCCGCAATCAGGACTGACCGGTGGTGGCCGCCGGTGCAGCCGAACGAAATCGTGAGATAGCTCTTCCCTTCGCGTATATAGTGCGGCAGCAGATAGATCAGAAGCTCTGAAATCCTGTTAATAAACTCGCCGGTTTGCGGGAAGGAGCGTATGTACCGCGCCACGCTCGGATGCCGCCCCGTGAGCTTTTTAAATTCCGGAATGTAGTTCGGGTTCGGCAAAAATCGCACGTCGAAGACCAGATCGCTGTCTGCCGGAACGCCGTGGCGAAAACCGAAGCTGTTCACATAGACGACGATCTTGCTGTTTTCCTGCGTGTCTTGGAAATTCGCCGAGATCAGCGCACGCAGTTCATGCACATTGAGCTTGGAAGTATCGATCGAAAGGTCGGCCAGCCGGCGAATCGGCTTGAGCTGCTCGCGCTCGTCCTTTAAGCTGCTCAGCACGGTGGCTTCGGCCCCCAACGGGTGCGGCCGCCGTGTCTCGCTAAAGCGCCGCCTCAAGACCTCATCGTCGGCGTCGAGAAATAGCAGCTTCACATCCAGCCGCTTACGGAGTTCCCGAAACATCTTCGGGAATTCGTGAAGGACCGCGCCTTCGCGGATATCGATGATCAGCGCCGCCCGCCGCCGGGTTTTCGTGTCGCGGCTCAAATCGGCAAACTTGGGCACGAACGCGATCGGCAGATTGTCGACCGCGTAAAAACCCAAATCTTCGAACGCCTTCAGCGCGGTCTGTTTTCCAGACCCGCTCATGCCTGTAATGATGACCAGATCGGCCGACGCCAGAGCTGCCGCCGGTGGCGCCGCTTCGTTTCGTTTCGGCAAGTGACTACAGTGTAGCGTTCGCCGGGCGGCGCGGATCCGCTTTAGGACTCAATCAGATCGTAATGGCCATCGGGCCGGCGTAGCAATACCGACAGGCAGTCTCGGTCCGAATCCCGGTACACCACATAGTTTGTTCCGGCTTCCATTTCGAGAAGGGCTTCCTCAAGCGTCATCGGCTTGCTGTCTTCGTCGTAGTTCACACGAAAAATCCTAGGCTTCTTCCCTTGCCCATTTACGTTCGGTTTGTTTTTGCCGGCTTTGGCGGGCTCGGCGGACGGCGCCTCAACGGATTCTTCATCCCAGCTTTCCTTCGTCGAGCGCACGGTTTTCGCGTCGCGATGCGTATCGCGCCAACGATTGCGAAGTTTCACGACCTGCTTTTCCACCTTCTCCAGCGCCTGGCAAAGAGCCGTATCCAGATCGGAATCCGCTCCTTCGCCAACCAAGGAATGGTCGTAAAAATTTACGCTCAATTCGATCTTATGGAGATGGCGCTCCACTTGATGCGTCAGGTGAGCCTCACGCTCGCCTCTCTGCTCTATGAACTTGCTCAGCTTGCTCAGTTTTGTGTCGAATTTTTTTTGAAGTGCGGGAGTAAATTCCTGTGTCTTACCCGAGACGATTAGCTTCATCTGTCCCTCCTGAGGCTGGAACTGCGCTAACAAAACCGCTTGCTGACGCGCGCAGCTCGGTTGTGAGCCGTGGCCGTCAGGGAGCGGTGCTGTTCAATACGTGACTGAACTTCTAAAATCATGTACGTTAGTCGCGCGCGCGGCGCTGATGTGTCGAAGGAATTTTCATATCTTCGCGATATTTCGCCACGGTCCGCCGGGTTACCTGAATGCCCTCAGTCTGCAGACGCGCTGTAATTTGCTCATCGGTCAGCGGATGCGCCGCATTCTCATCTTCGATCATTTTCTTTACGCGCCGCTTTACGATCAATAGCGGAGTTGCGCTCCCGCTCGGTCCCTGCACGGCTTCCGAGAAAAAGTAGCGCAATTCGAAAACACCTTGCGGCGTGTGCGCATACTTGTTGGCGACCGCGCGGCTCACGGTAGAAGGATGCACGCCGATTTCTTCGGCTACTTCCTTGATCATCATCGGCTTCAACATGTCGATACCCGATTCGAGGAAATCCGTCTGCCGCCGGATGATCGATTGGCACACTCGCAGAATCGTCTGCTTCCGCTGCTCGATATTCTTGATCAACTGCAGCGCCGACGCGTAGCGCTCCTTCACATAGTTGCGAATATCTTTGTTCGGCTCCTGCTCGCGATCGACCATGCGTTTGTATTCGCCATTCAAACGCAACTGTGGAATCTCGTCGTCGTTCAACGTAATTACATAGTCGTCGCCGTCTTTCGAGATATACACGTCGGGTTCGACCTGGCGCGCGCCCGCTCCCGAATACCGCAATCCGGGAGCCGGATCGAGATGCCGGATGACGTTTACCGCAATGTGAACATGTTCGAGCGGCCGCCCTAACGCCTTCGCAATCTGGCTGAGTTGCCGGCTTTCTAGCAGCTTCAGGTGATCGGATATGATTTTCCAGGCCACCGAATCGCGCGCCCCGCGGCCTTCCAGTTGCAGCAGCATGCACTCGCGTAGACTGCGTGCGCCGACGCCCGTCGGGTCGAGCGCCTGTACCGCTTTCAGCCCTTCCTGAACATCGGCAAGATTCAATCCCTCGGCAACCGCAATCTCTTCCAGCGGTGTGGTCAGATAGCCGCTTTCCTCCAGGTTGCCGATGATGCTGTTGGCCGCCTCCCGGGCCGCATCGGAAAGCACCGAAACGCTCAACTGCGATTGCAAGTGGTCGCTAAGCGTTACCGGCGACGATAGGAACGTCTCAAACGATGGCTTTTCCACCAGCTCGGAGGCCGGGCTCTTGAATCCGGGGTCCAGGTAGTCGTCGAAGAAGCTGCCGAAATCGATTTCGTCGAATGGGTCCGTTTCGCTCTTGGCCGGCTCAGGCGCCGCCGCCCCGGCGTCCGTAATGCTTTCCGGTCCGCTTTCGAGTGACGCCCCTTCCGCTACCGTCTCACTTTCGATGGCGGCAGCCTCGGCTTGCCCGGTATTCTCCAGAATTGCCGCGTCGGCCGGGTCGGTACGCGCTTCCCGCTCGAGCAGCGATTGCAATTCGGCCGGCGTCAGTTCCTCACCCGCGTCCGTTGCCTCTTCCAGCACCGGGTTCTCGGCAATCTCGTTCATGATCATGTCCTTCAGCTCCAAACGATTGAGCTGCAGGACCGTGACCATCTGCACGAGCCCGGGAGTGAGTATCTGTTTTTGCTGAACGCCGAGGTGTAGCCGTTGCGACAGCGAACTCATTCGGCTTTCAGTTTAACACCGTAATAGGAGCGCCTTCAGGCCGCAAAAATTCGCTAATTGACGTGAATTTCCGGAATTAATCAGCTCGCAAGCACGGGCGGGAAGTAGAAATTTTCGCCCAAATAAATCCGCCGCACGTCCGGGTCTCGGCCCAGAGCGTCCGGCGACCCGGCGCGGAAAATTCGCCCGCTATTGATGATGTATGCCCGGTCGGTCACCGCCATCGTCTCTCGTACGTTATGGTCGGTCACCAGAATCCCGATACCGCGCCGTTTCAAGTCTCCGATAATGCGCTGCAGCTCGAGCACCTGCAAAGGATCGATGCCCGAAAACGGTTCGTCGAGCAAAATGAAATCGGGCTGCAGCACCAGAGACCGCGCAATTTCTACGCGCCGCCGCTCGCCGCCCGACAGCATGTAGCCTTTGCTGTGGCGCACCGTCTCGAGACCCAGATCGTCGATGAGATTCTTCATCCGCTCGCGCCGCTCGCGCGCGGAAATCGGCAGCGTCTGCAGAATGGCCATCAGGTTATCTTCCACACTGAGCTTCCGGAATACTGAAGGCTCCTGCGGCAGATAGCTAACTCCGCGGCGCGCGCGCAGATACATCGGCAATTGCGTAACGGGTTGATCGTCGAGCAGCACATTGCCCGATTCCGGGCTGATCAGCCCCACGATGATGTAGAACGAAGTAGTTTTGCCTGCGCCGTTCGGACCCAGCAGACCGACGACTTCGCCCTGCTCTACGCGCACGCTCACGTTGTCCACAACGCGCCGCCCGTTATAGGACTTCGAAATCTCCACCGTCTGCAACGTTCTCATTGCACTATGTCTTATGATACGCGGGTGATCTGGGCCGTCAAATCCCGTGCCGCATATTTATGGGCGCTCGCGGTAGTTGTTCTCGCCTGCCTCCGGCTGTGCCACGTGCATTGGTTGTGGGCCGACGAAGATTATCATCTCGCCGCCGCCATCCGCATTCTCCACGGCCAGGCTCCCTACCGCGATTTCTGGTACGACAAACCCCCGCTGGCCGCCTTCTATTACGTATTAATAGGCGGATATTCCGGCTGGCCTCTTCGTCTTTTGGACGCGGCTTACATTCTGCTCGGCTGCTTCTTGATCTATCGCCTCTCCGGCTCCCGCCTCGCCGCATTCCTGCTCGCGTTCTTCACCGCCTTCTATCTGCCGGCGGCCGTGATTCCGTTCGCCCCCGACGCGCTGCTCATCGTGCCGCATCTCGCTGCCGTTTACTTCGCTGTCCGCCACCGCGCGTTCTGGGCCGGGATTTTCTGCGGCATCGGTCTGCTGATCAATTTGAAGGCCGTCTTCATCCTCCCGGTTTGCGCCTTATGGCTGCTAGCCGAGCTGCCTTTATTGGCCGCCGGATTCGCGCTGCCGTTGCTTGCCGCCGCACTGGCGCTGCTTTTGACAGGCGCGTGGCCGGGGTTCTACGAACAGGTCTGGCAATGGGGAGTTCTTTACGCCCACGGCGCACCCGTGCCGCATCCGTTTCAACTGGGACTCACCCGTGTCCTCAATTGGCTCGGTTTTCATTGTGCCCTGCTCCTCGGAGCAACGTTATTTTTTCTTCGTGCCGAAAAAGACCGTCTGCGCTTCGCGGCCTGGATC
>JACZDD010202790.1_pt1 | contig 12094 bp, 11 predicted proteins | sample 8641771 | NCBI WGS metagenome assembly JACZDD01 (sample SAMN15324614, study PRJNA640507) | soil metagenome | isolation source: intercropping peanut in the second line | place: China: Luxin town, Laibin City, Guangxi Province | collected 2019-07-25 | depth 10cm m | reverse complement strand
TCAGCACATCACGTTTTGTGAACTTTCTGATCATGCCGTCCTCCATCTCCCCTCGGCCAGTTTCTTATTCGATCACGTCATCGCCCCGCCGAATACAGGCATAGTATCAACCGAAGTTCCGCGCCGAAATAGGCTCCAATTGCCCCGCCGCAAGGCAACGCAGGAACGGGTGGCTTTTGGCACAAGCACCGCCGATGATGCTTGGATATGGAGCTATCGTGACCGCCACGAGATCGTCATGACCCAAGAGCCGATGCGTGCCGAGACAGATGTCCTGGTGATTGGATCCGGTGCTGCTGGCATGTATGCGGCAATCGAAGCGGCGCGCAGCGGCTGTCAGGTGCTTCTTGCTGACCGTAGCCTGATAGGCCGTGGCGGCGCCACGGTGATGGCCCAGATGACCGTGGCCGTCGCGCTCGGCTCCGAAACACCCGACCATTGGAGCCATCACTACGACGATACACTCGCCGCAGGGCGCGGACTTTGCAACGAAGCCCTTGCGCAGCTGTTATGTGAAGAAGGGCCCGAGTGCATCCGCGCCATGGACGATTGGGGCGTAGGCTGGGCGCGCAAAGATGGGCGCATCGCACAAGCGATGGCTCCCGGCCATGATCGTCCGCGCTGTGTTTATGTCGACTTTCTCAATACGGGGCCCGCGGTGTCGAAGACGCTGCGTACCGCGGTGAACAAAACCGGCGGAATCCGCAAGGCGGGCGATCTCTGCGTCGTCGATCTTCTGCGAAACAAAGATGACATCGTCGGTGCCGCGGCACTCCATCTCGAAACCGGCGCGCCGGTGATCGTGTCGGCAAAGGCGACGGTCCTCGCGACCGGTGGTCTCACACGGCTTTATCGACGCAACAGCGCATCGGCAAACATGGGCGGTGACGGCTATGCCCTGGCGCTGAGGGCCGGTGCTTCGCTCGTGGACATGGAATTCGTCCAGTTCTTCCCCATCGGTCATCTGGCTCCGCGGTTGATCGGCATGGACCCGATCATGTGGGATCCGTTCCGGTACAAGCTTGGCGGGCGGCTGCTGAACAACCGCATGGAGGAATTCACGCAGCACTACGGTGTCGCCGAGGACGGCAAATACGTTATCACACGGGACGTCGGCAGTTACGCGATCCTCAAGGAGGTCGAAAGCGGCCGCGGCTCGCCGCATGGCGGAGCCTATCTCAGCTTTCAGCATTGTCCCGAAAGCGCGTTGCGCGAAGCCTTCGGGCCCGTGATCGACCGGCTTGCTGCCAACGGTATCGATCTTACCAAAATGCCGATCGAAGTAGCACCGATCGCGCACTACCACATGGGCGGCATCGCAGCCGACGCACAGATGCAAACTGATTTGCCGGGCCTATTCGCCGCCGGTGAGGCGGTCGGTGGCGCCAACGGTGCTAACCGGCTTTCCGGCAACGCAATTACGGAAGCGCTTGTGTTTGGCCGCCGTGCCGGCCGCAGCGCCGCCGACTATGTCCGGCGCTTGCGTGCGTCGCCCGATCATGCCGACAACACCTCCAGGGCGATCGCGCTGATTGCTGCCGATGCCCCAACCCGCGGCTTCAATACCGCCGAGATGCTGCAAACGCTTCAAAAAACAATGCAAGATAACGTAGGCGCGTTGCGTAGCCAGGCAAAGATCGCCGCTGCCCTCGGCACCATCGGCCGCCTGACGGAAGAGATCGGAAACACACCGCCCGGAGACGGCAATTGCTTCGACATGCGGCGGATCGACTGGTTCGACCTGCGGAACATGCTGCTGGTTGCCCGCGTGGTCGCCGAGGCTGCGCTCGCGCGCACAGAAACCCGCGGCGCGCAACAGCGCGAGGACTATCCGCGATTGTCGCCCGACTGGGCGTTCAATCAGATTGCGAGGCTGGAGGGCGCGCGCATCGAATTGTCGGGCGGCCCACGCGCCACCGCGGTGGCGGCGTCGTGAGCGAAAGCGCAATGCTCAAAATATGGCGCGGCCTCGATGCAAACGCCGGCCGATGGGAAACCTATGAGGTGCCGTTTGAACCGGGGCAGTCGGTGCTCGACGGCCTGCGCTGGATCCGGGCCAATCGCGATCCGACGCTGGCGATCCGCTTTTCCTGCATCAATGCCAATGCCTGCAAGGAGTGCATGATCGAGCTCGACGGCAAGACAGTCTATGCCTGTACTGCCCGCCTGCAGCCGCGCGAAATGACGCTGACGCCACTTTCCAACAAGACGCTCGTTCGCGATCTGGTCACCGAAATCGCGCCGCCGACGGAGCGTTTCGCTAATACATAGCCTGTCCATGCAGCCCAAAGCGTGCTGAACTCGGTCAAGATGATTAGCTTGTTCTGATCAGAGAGGGGCCGACATGAAAATTAGTTGTCGCCTGTCGGCCTTGGTGAGCGGCCTGCTGCTGGGTTCAGTATTGTGTAGCGGTCAGTTATACGCGGCCGATCCTTACAAGTGGTGTGCCGTTGATGGTGGCGGGGGAACAAATTGTGGCTTCGTCACCGTCGAGCAGTGTCGCACGTCGATCAGCGGGATGGGTGGATTTTGCGAGCCAAAACAAGTCGTGCCAGCCAACCTATCTCCGGCGGCAAGAGCAGCAGCGCCAAAAACAGACGCGAGCGGAGGCAGGGACAAACTGATGGATTGTGTGACCGCTTCTTGCAAGATCAATTGCTCTCCGAATGTAAAGAAGCGCTTCAGGCCAAAATGGTGCGCCCACTTTAAGGAGCCGGTTTGAACGTCAGATCAGCCGCCCTGGTGGTATTGCCGGAGTGAGTTGAGGACCTATTGGACACGCGCGAGATGCGTTTTCTCCAGCATCACATGGATGCCTTTGGAGCCGTTCACGACCTGAGTTACGCGCAAATCGGCCGCCAGGCTGCATAGCGTATACGCGTCCTCGCGGGATAACCCGGTGCGGGCGCAGATGAACTTGATCATATCGCGGAGCGCAATCACCACCGCATCGTCAAGATCAGGATCAAACGCCATCGTCATGAAATGCGTCGGCGTCTCTGCCATTGGCCATTCGAGCGTCATGTCCTGACGCACGTGCAATTCAAAGGTGCCGATCAGGCCGGTTTCGATTGCTGTGATGCAGACTTCGCCGTCACCCTGGACCCCGTGACCATCGCCAACCGAGAACAACGCACCGTCCGTATGGATCGGCAGATAGAGCGTCGTGCCGGCGACCAGTTCCTTGTTGTCCATGTTGCCGCCATTGCGGCGAGGTGGCGGTGACGGAACGGGGCCCCATGCAGGCGGCGGTGCCACAACCATGATTCCGAAGAATGGCCTGAGTGGCAGCTCGAGACCCCATGGCAGCCGTCCGACCATGCGCGCCCGATCAAGTGGAATATGAATGATGCGGGCGTTTTTGAAATCGTCCGGCAACGCGCCAAGGAGCGGTCGAATCATGTTGTAGCCCCACTCGTAGTGCAGATCGATTGCCTTGATCCGAACTTCTAGGACCTGCCCCGCTTTTGCTCCGCGCACCGCGACCGGCCCGGTCATGATGTGCGGTCCGTTCAGCTTCTGCGGAACGCCGGCGTGAATAGCCGGCAGCGCTGCCGGCACGATCAAACCCGAGGCCGGATTTGGCATCTGGTTGGGCAAGCCTGACACCGTCGACATGGTGATTTCGTCGCCCGGCTCGACTGTCACAAGAGGCGTCAGCGATGCGTCGAAATAGCCCCAGTGCACGGTTTCCGGCGCCGCGTCGAGGCGATGTCTCCGCATTCGGATGCCTTTCAGGGTTTTACAATGGAACGGGCGAATAGCGGACAAGGACTATCACATGAACCCCGGATTGCGAGGAAGGTAGCATGTCCAATTTCCAAAATTTCGCGACGACATCAAGACCATCGGAAGGGTTATGCGCATGCCAACTTCGACGGCGGCATTGAGCGCCGCCTCGGATGGGCTGGAAATGAAAGCGGTAACTTGCGACGTCCCGTTATCGACTGCGGTCGCCAAGGCTGTTTTGAATGCCGTGCCCATGTCCTCGCTGTGGGCGACCGCCATTGGTCCAATATGACCATCGGCAATGTAGACGTAACCAACGCAGGTATCTTTGCGATAAAGCAGGTGGCCTTTCGTGGCTTCGTCATTGATCAGGTATTGATGATGTTTCACGCGCGAGACGCCTAATGCTTGAATGTCAATGTTGGCAAGGCAATCCAGGTGCGAACTCGTCGCCTCAAGCTTCACGCAGCGGAATTGCGGGCCCTCTAGCCGTGCTTTCAAGCGGTCACTTGCAACGCTGAAAAAGTAAATCGGAAACCGGGGAAACATCCCGTGCCGAATATAAAGCCCCTGCGAAACTGTGTTGAAGGTGAAGGTGATCAGCGCCTTGTTGGCCGCCCCTTTGTCTTGCGCGGGTCCCCACGTCCGCTTGATGAGTTCATTGCCGATGCCACTCCCCTGTTGGCTGGGTGATACAAACAATTGCGCGAGAAACCACAAAGTCTCGCACATCCAGCTCCAGGCGAAGCCGACCATTTGCCCTTCGTCTTCGGCCACCCACAAACCATCGGGATCATCTTTCAGGGAAAACAACTGAAAGGGCGGCGGACGCGGCGTCGCGATTTTGCCGAAGCCGTGACGTTCGGTCAGGTCGTTCATGCTTTCGACGACAAGCTCGTCGGCGCGTACAAGGTCTGTCGAGCGCGCAGGTCGATATGTGATCGGCACGAATCGCCCCCTGGAAGAGTTTATTTTGGCCGGACCGTGCAACTGGTGCAAACCGCGCTGTGCATTCGACAGTCTGCTATGCCTTCGACAGCGGGCATGCGCAGCGCAATCCCTTGGCACCGCTATGCCGAGGCGAGCTGAGGGATTGGTGCCAATGCCCGAAGCTGATCGCTTCCACGTCAGTGAACACTACCCGTCGGTCTTTTTCGACAATCAATTTGCGTACTCGCAGTTGCTGCATCATTCTGTTCAGGTGTGGAACACTGAAGAGCGCCTATCAGGCAATGTTGCGAGACTCCAATTTTGTCAGCATGGGGCAGCCATACGCGACCGGCGTGGCGCCAATGATCGGAGGAATGATCATGCCAAAGCTCGATGGCATCTTGGAAACCGCAATCCACACGGATGACATGGCGCGGTCTCAGGCGTTCTACGAGGGCGTGCTCGGGTTGACGCCGATCCATAGCGATGACCGTTTGTCCGCTTATGCGGTGGCCGCGCGGGATGTCCTTCTCGTGTTTCGCAAGGGCGCAACAAGGCAGACCGTTACCCTGCCCAGCGGCACCATCCCCGGCCATGGCGGGGATGGTGCGTTGCATGTGGCGTTCGCGATCGCAAAGAACGAGCTCGATCATTGGGAGACACATCTTGCGTCGCGCGGCGTCACCATCGAAGGACGCAATGACTGGTCACGCGGCGGTCGCAGCATCTATTTCCGCGATCCTGACGGTCACCTTTTAGAACTCGCAACGCCGGGATTGTGGTCGGTGTATTAGGCGGTGCAAACTTTCGCCCGAAGCCGACGCTGATGGAGGCTATTCTCATGACCTCATACATCGTGGGTCTCCGGCAAAATACGCGCTCTAAGGCTGTGACAATCGAGGCAGAGGACGCTCTAATCGCTGCTCTTAGGGCCAAGCACGACAATCCCGAGGCAGTGATCACGTATGTCCGCAAGTCCAATCGACGCGGCGACCGGCGTCATCCGCATGAGGGGCTGTCAGAGAGCAAGAGTTAGATACCCTGTCCGCCTTGGCCCCGAACGCAGACATGCGCAGCGCAACAGCCCATGTCTGCTTTGAGCCAGAAGCGAACGACATGTGCACCGCAAAAGGGCATGTCCGCTTTACCCCGACAGCGGACGCCAGGTGGTCCGAGTGGCTTCACTTTGGGTTCGGTTCCACAATGGGCTGGGCAAGAATCCAAAGGCTCAACATTGTATAGCACACCATAAGCATCAGCATCGGATATTGGCTTCGGCTTGCGACACGCCTGTCGCGAAACACCGAACACGCCGTGACATGCCCGACCCACACCGCAATGACGTGGCCTGTTACAATCGCAACAACAGAGAGATACCAGATCGATTTTGCGTCGACGATGGCGATGTCGATCCGGTAGAGCATGGTACCGAATAGATCCCAACCGTAGCCGAAGGGGTCGGACGCAAGCGGGATGACGAACTGGCCCGCGATCGCGAAAAGCGAAAAATAGTGCGAGAGATGATACGCGATAGCGATGGGTATGAGCGAAAGAACAAACAGCCCCGATAAATTTGCCAGTTTCAAGCCGGACATTCGCGCCATCAACGCCACAACCACGAGGTAAAGTCCCGCCAACATGAGCGGGCCGGCAACAAGCAGCGTGGTCTGCATCGTCATGTACAGCCATAAATTGGCGTCAACGCTCCCATAACTGGCAAATACGCGCTCAACGGCGGTCGCCCACAGTGGGGTTTCCATAAATCCATCGACCGTCACCGTCCCCAACATCAGCAAACTGAACGCCGTCATTGATGGTTCGAGCGGCGTTCGGGGCAGCAGCCCGGTGGCGAATGGACGGAGACTCACGCGCCAGCGGCCATCGTAGGTAAAATCCAATGGTGCGAATCGTCCGAACAGGCCGAAGGCAACGGAAAAAACTTCGCCGCGCTTGAGCCAGGTATCGCGCCCAAAAACCGCGAATCCGATCCACGTGAATGCGGAGTAGATCAGGGTCGCGACAGCGATGTTAAACGGCACGTCGCGACCGGGCGCGACAAGTTCAAGCCACGCGAACAGGAGAAAAAGCCCACAACTCGGCCAGACACCAAGCCATTGCGGATACTGCACGCGGGGCGATAGGCCTCCGGTCCACGGACGGGTCAATTTCTCGGCCAACCCGAAGGTAGAGCTCCAGGGATTGATGAGCGGCCAGATATTGCCGACGAATGCCGTCAGAAAGCCAAATCCCACCCACCAGATCACCCAGACGGCGACCGGCGTGATGTTCTTGAAGGTGGCAGGATTGCCGACCAACCCGGCAGCAACCAGTAACGCCAGCGCGAGGACGGCCAGCAACTGCAGACATGCCACAACTATATCGGGGACCGCCCCACGCAGGAACGTATCTTTGCGCGCTTCGATGGGCTCGTCACTGTGCCGCCAGAACAACGCGAGAATTACGAATGTCATGACGACGGCCGCGCCTGAAGCCGCAAGGAAATAACCGAGCGGCAGCGGCAGGTCGTAACGTTGAGCCAGTGCATGCGCGCGCGCATCGCCGCAGAACGCGGCGATCGCGATAAAGGCCGCTGCAAAGGTCGCAGCCCGCTTCATGCGCGCCTACCGCGGATGCACTTCGAGGTAGACTAGGACCGCGTGACGGTCACCATGACTCTCGATCGGGAAGCGTCCGCTCGCGCGCGCCCGAAACGCCATAACCTGCGCCGGCCCGGGATTGACCGTGATTTCGATGTCGTATCCATGCAGATGAACAATGGTACGGCGATCGGCAGACCATCTGAGTTCGACAGCTTCGCCCTGCTGCACCTGGACCGCCTTCACATGGCCGGCAACGCGCCCATTTTCGATGCGGAGGTCAAAGCGGTGCGGGTCGGCGGGGGCAGTCTGAGCCGGACAAGTGCCGGTGCCCCCGATGAATATCGCCGCCAATGTGGCAGTGATACTTACCCATTGCCCAGCCGCGTCAGCCCAGCCCATGCGCCCCTCTCGCGTTTACCGCGCGTCGCGAGCATAATATTTTTTCACAAAGCACGACATCGGGAGGTTGCAATGAAACGGTTTTACGCATTTGCCGTGACTGTTGTTGCTGGTTTTGCGTGGCCGTACGTTGGCCATGCGGAAATTCTCGCGATGCTCAACTACGAGAGCAAGACAGCCGATGCGCTCAAATCCTACAAAACTCCTGTACCTGGCCAAACGCGAACGGAAGGCATCGCCGTCATCGACGTCGATCTCACCTCGCCAACGTTCGGAAAAATTGTCGAGACCATTCCGTTGCCGCCGGATCTTGTCGCCCATCACATTTTCTATAACCGCGACGCATCGAAGGCTTATGTCACGGCGCTTGGCAAAGGGGAATTGCGCGTCATCGACATGTCGAAGCGCCCATTCGCCATGAAGACTGTTGCAGTGCCGGACTGCCAGGTTGGCGAGGACGTTGTGTTCTCTGAGGACAACAAGACCTGGTATCTGACCTGTATGGGTTCAGCCAAGCTGATTATCGGCGATGCCGCGACCGATCAACCTACCAAGACGGTTTCGCTGCCAAAGCCGTATCCGCATGGCATTGCCGTGCACAGTGGCATTGACCGGTTGCTTCTCACCGAGACCGTCCGCGCGACCGATCTGAAAGACGCAGGTGAGCACGTCACAGTGGTCGAGGCCAGCACAGGCAAGGTGCTTGGAACGCACAAGGTATCGAACAAGCCATCACCCGCCGGGGAGGCTCCAGTCGAAATCCTGTTTGTTCCGGGAGCCAATCCACCGGTCGCTTACATCACCAACATGTATGGCGGCACATTGTGGACCGCGACCTGGAACCCGCAGAAAAGAGACTTTGACGTTGCGCAGGTTTTTGATTTTGCAACGGTGAAATCCGGTGTTCCGCTCGAAATCTACTTCAGCGGCAAGGCTGACCGGCTTTACGTAAGCACCGCAAAGCCCGGACATCTGAACGTTTTCGATATCAGCAAAGATCCCGGGAAGCCGGAATTGCTCAAATCGATTCCGGCCGCCGAAGGAGCGCATCATGTGGCCGTTACCAAGGACGAGCGGCTCGCCTTCGTGCAAAATGCGTTGCTCAATTTGCCGGGATTGAGCGACGGGTCGATCACCATCGTCGATTTGGTCAAGGTCGAAGTGGCCGGGAGCATTACCACGCTGAAGGAACAGGGCTTCAACCCGAACTCGATTGTGCTGCTACCGCAGTGGAATCACCCGGCGGGCCACTAGTCGCGTAACGATGCGCGCCAGTGATTGCGCTGGCGCGCTCAAGTTAATGTGGCCCGCGCGCAAAGATGACCTGGCTGTGCAGCGCACTAGCCGATGCTGCTAAGGGCCAAAGCGGACATCGAACCGGACGATCCATCCTTTGAAAATCACTGTCGTCCCGCAACGCCAGTCGAAAACATTATCGAAATGAAGGGTCGCCTGGCCTCGTCAATTGAAGGGCTTTTTCGCATCGAGCCGGTCGCCATCGCCACGCGGCGTTTGCCAGATGACTATCGTCCCGCCGCAATTGCGCTCAGGTTACCCGCCTCGGCGCCTACAATGTATTTGACGGTTTCGTCCATACTGATATCGCCAATCGCTCGTTCGGCAACGCACTCGCCACTTCGAAGCACCATCACCCGGTCGCAAACGGTGAAGATGTCCTGAAGGCGATGGCTAATCAGGATAACCGATACTCCCCCCTCTCGCAGGTGCCGAATCAAATCTAAGACTTTTCCAACTTCCTTGACCGCAAGGCTGGCAGTCGGCTCGTCCATGATCACAACGCGCGCCTGGAACGCGACCGCACGAGCGATAGCAATGGCTTGCTGCTGCCCGCCGGACATTTGCTCCACATTTGTGCGAACAGAACTGATGTTGATGCGCAACCGATTGAGAAGCTCGCGCGTCTCGCGCTCCATCCGCCTTTCATCCAGCTGCCGAACTAATCCGGGGACAACCGTGCGTGTTATTTCTCGCCCAAGAAAGACATTTGCAACCACGTCGAGATTTTGCGCAAGCGCGAGGTTCTGATAAATCATCTCGATCCCAACCGATCGGGAATCGCGAGGAGTGTTAAACGCTACGCGCTTTCCATCGACCAGAATCTCGCCTGCGTCCGGTTGATGTACCCCCGTCAGCGTCTTCATCAGGGTCGATTTTCCGGCGGCATTGTCGCCGACAAGACCCAACACTTCGCTTGGCCACAGGGTCAGATTGGCGCCTCTTAGCGCCCGAATCGGACCGAACGCCTTTTCGATTCCCCGCATTTCTATGCGCGGCTGGTCGGACTTGTAGTCAGCAGGCGAGGTGCTCATCATGCTCACCTTCGGAACCGCAATTGATCGATATAGACCGCACCAGCGATAATCACACCGATTGCGACCATCTGATAATACGTAGACACGTTGATGAGATTGAGCCCGTTCGTCAGGATGCCCATTGCGACAACACCAAGAAATGTATTGAAGATGCCGCCCCGCCCGCGTCCCAGAGCGGTCCCTCCGATGACTGTGGCCGCAATCGTCTCGAGCTCCATACCTTCACCCAGCGTGGCATGGCCGGAGACGGCACGGGATGTCAGCACGATTGCTGCCAGTCCGACCAATAGACCGTGCAGCCCCCAAACGAGTAGTTTGTAACGAGCCACGGGCACGCCGGCATAGTTGGCAGCTTCCTCGTTGCCGCCGATTGCATAGGTATATCGCCCGAACCTGGTCTTCTTCATCAGGAGCCAGGAAAAAAGGAAAACCAGCCCTGCAATTATCGCTGGCACCGGCAGCGTAAAAATCTGTCCGGCGCCGAGATAAGTGAACTCAGGTGGAAGGTCAGTGATCGGTAATCCACCTGACAAAATCAGCGCGAGCCCTCGTGCAGCCGAAAACATGGCGAGCGTGGCGACGAAAGGCGGCAAGCCAGCTTTTGCGACGAGCAGGCCATTCACGCCCCCCGTCAGAACGCCAGCGAGCAGTCCAACAAGAAGTCCTATCCACAAGCCGTACTCGGCCATTGCGAGTGAACCCACCACGCTGATCAATCCGATGGCCATCCCGACCGAGAGGTCGAACCCTCCCGATAGGATCACCATCGTTTGCCCGCAGGCCGCGATGCCCAGAATAGCTGTTTGACGCGAGATGTTTCGGAGGTTCGTTTCGCTATAGAAATTTGGATTAAGCAGCGAGAAAAAGATCGCGAGCGCTACAATAACAACGATAAGCCCGAGGCTCGACCAATTTCTATTGAGCGCCCACGCTCCCAGACCTTCGCGCAGTTGAATATATTTCCTGCGCGAGAGGCCGAACGTTTCGAGTGTCATCGTGCATTACTACAGTGGTGGCTTCCAACCTTTCGGCTGTCTGATGGCCCCTATATCAATTTTATCCGCATTCTCTTTGGTGATGACATAGGTTGGCGTGAACAGCTTTTCCGGGATCGGCTGTTTGGCCAATGCAAGCATTGCGACTCTGACGCCCCATCGGCCCATGGTGACAGGCGTCTGCGCCATTGCAGCGGAAATCCAGCCCTGACGAACGAGGCGCTCCGTATCATCATTGTAGTCAACGGTTGTCACAATAACGTCGCCTGGCCGTTTGCCCTGGGCGAGCAGCACCTGAGCTGCTCCTATCGCCAGCCGATCAGCCCCCGAATAGACAGCATCGATTTTCGGGAATGTCTGAGTCCAGTCCTCCATGAGCTTTAGGCCACGATCCGTTGCATTCGGCGTCCACTGCTCGGAGACAATCTTGATGCCCGGATGCTTAGCAACGAAGTCCCGGAACCCTTTTGCCCTGTTGATGAAAGCACTGTTTCCGCTCACCCCCGACATCATGACAACGTTGCCGGTCCCATTTAGTGCCTTCACAATAAACTCACCCTGCAGCGTGCCCATTTCGTAATCGTCCGAACGGATCCGGCCGAGGACCTTCGGATTGTCGCTCATTATATTCACGTTAACGACTGGGATGCCTTTCGCGATGGCATCATCGATTTGAGCCATGGCCGTAACGTTTGTGCCGGGAACGATGCAAATGACATCCACCTTGTTCGCGATCAGATCTTCCATTTGTGAGACCTGCCTGGCGATGTTCTTATGCTCTCCAGCGTCATACATGATGACTTTGGCACCGAGCTGTTCGGCCTCATCAGCAAAGCCGTAAGCCTGAGCGACAAAGTGCGGAATGGCCATGTTCGGCTCGAGCACCCCGATGCGATAGCTCTTGGCCGGCCGCTCTGGCCGCTTTATTGGTTCGTCCGCGGCCGTTGCCACACCTACCGCGACGCCGAGCGACAAAACTGTTGCAAATAGCCGTTTCATATTCTTCCCCTGAATTGCAGATTTACCTTTAGTCGATGCGTCCCCCGGAGAACCGGCGCCCGGGGACGGTTAGGAAATATCCAACCGCTTGTCCTCCATCCGCGCCAAC
>JACZDD010022646.1_pt1 | contig 12105 bp, 10 predicted proteins | sample 8641771 | NCBI WGS metagenome assembly JACZDD01 (sample SAMN15324614, study PRJNA640507) | soil metagenome | isolation source: intercropping peanut in the second line | place: China: Luxin town, Laibin City, Guangxi Province | collected 2019-07-25 | depth 10cm m | reverse complement strand
TCACTATCTCGCCATCCAAAAAATACGATTTGGGGATTACTTGAACGTCGATATCCGTATCGCGCCGGAAGTAGAGCGCGCTGCGGTTCCTTCTCTTGTCGTACAGCCGCTGGTTGAAAATGCCATTCGTCATGGTATTTCCCGCCGCTCCTCTGGCGGAACGGTCATCGTTTCGGCCGCGCCTCTGGCGGACCGTCTCGAAATTCGCGTGCTCGATGACGGCGTCGGTCCGCCGTCCGGCTGGACTCTTGAAAATTCCTCGGGCGTCGGACTCTCCGTTACGCGTGAGCGCATCGCTGCTCTGCACCCTGGCGGCGCCAGCCATTTTGCCGTGCATCGCCGCGCCACCGGCGGTACCGAAGCGGTGATCGTATTGCCCTTGCGCTTGCTCGAAGAGACTCCCCATGATTCCGCCGCCTGAACGAATTCGCGTCCTCGTAGTCGACGACGAGCTCCCCGCGCGCCAGCGGCTCATCGATCTGTTGCGCAAAGATGCGCGCGTCTCCGCGATCCTCGAAGCCAGCAACGGAAATGCCGCCATCGCCGCAATTCGAAACCAGCGTCCTGACCTGGTATTTCTCGACGTGCAGATGCCGGAACTCGACGGGTTATGCGTGATCGATGCCGTGGGAATCGCCGCCATGCCCGCGACCATCTTCGTAACCGCCTACGATCGCCATGCCATTCGCGCTTTCGAAGCCGACGCACTCGACTATCTGCTGAAACCCTTCAGCGATGAACGTTTCGAGGCGGCCATGTCGCGCTTCAAATCCAACGCCTGTCCATTCGATCGGTTAGTCGTGAAATCCGCCGGCAAAACGCGCTTCCTCCGGCTGGTTGACGTCGATTGGATCGAAGCTGCCGGCGTGTATGTGAATCTCCACGCCGGCGGCAAGGAACTTCTCTATCGAGCGGCCTTGACCGATTTGGCCGCGCGGCTCGACCCCATCCGATTTGTACGCATCCATCGCTCCGCCATCGTCAATATCGACAGCATCGTCCACCTCGAGCCTATCTCCCATGGAGAGTTCGCCGTCGTCCTAAGGGACGGATCCCGATCCCGCGTCAGCCGCAGCTATCGCGCTCAATTGGAAAAGCGGCTCGGCCAAACGTTATAGCGCTATCCCAACCAGGCGTGCATAATCACGCCGCCGTAAAGTGGAAATGGATGTATTTAGCTGTTGTGTGCTTCCTACTCTTCGCCGCCGTCGCTTCGGCGCAGAGCAACCGCGTTCTCGTTGTATATAACGCAGGCAGCCGAGACTCGCGCGACGTCGCCAATTACTACATCGAAAAACGATCCATCCCGCCTCGCAACGTCTGCCCGATACATGTCCCCTCCGTCGATGAGATTGAGCCGAAAGAATTCGATTCGCACGTCAAGCAGCCCATCCGCCAATGCCTCGAAAAAGCGGACAAGGACAAAATTCTCTACATCGTCTTCTCCTACCAGACTCCTTTCGCCCTTACCATCAATGGCTACAACGAGGCGCTCGATCAATTTGTCGCCGACATCTGGGACGAATATCTTCCTATGCGGCCGGCGACTCCTGCCGACGTGCAACCCTATTTTGGCTACGCCCAAAGCGAAGGTGGTATTTATCAAGGCTTTGTTCCTCTCTCCACCTATCGCGAGCAGCCGCAGGCGCGCCATATCTATTCGGTTTGGCGGCTCGACGCCGCAACGCCCGCTCTTGCCAAGGGCCTTGTTGATAAAGCACTCGCTGCGGAAGCGCACGGACTGTCCGGCAAAGCCTGCTTCGATCTGTCTGGCATGCCGGGTATCGACTATTTATACGGCGCAGGAAACTGGGACATCTATCAAGCCGAACAGTTCGCTCGCAAAGTCGGGTTTCCGATTCTGGAAGACACCAACGAGAAAGAGTTCGGCACTCCGCCGGCGCCCGCGCGCTGCGATGGCGCTGCGCTGTATGCCGGTTGGTATAGCCTCAACCACTACAACGACGCCTTTTCCTGGAATCCCGGCGCTATCGGCATCCATCTCGATAGCGCCTCTGCCGTCAATCCCCGCAGTGGCCCGAACTGGGCCGCCAATGCGATTGCTAAGGGAATCACCGTCACCAGCGGCGCAATCGGTGAACCGTATCTCGACAATCTTCCTCATCCCGATCAGGCGTTCTTATATCTCTTCGAAGGCGCGAACATAGGTGACGCTCTGCTGCGCTCCACTCGCTTGCTCAAATGGAAGATCATCAACATCGGCGACCCGTTGTATCGGCCTTATCCCGGCGGCCTTCATCCTCCGAAGCCTCCCGGCCCCGAAGTCGTTCTCGGGCTGCTCCCGCAAATGGCTGCGGGCGAGGGCACATCCGGCGCCTTGATCGGCGTAAGCGGACCTCCGCCGCCGGAAGGATTGACGTTCTCGGTCAAGACGGACCGGCCCGACCTGGTCACGGTTCCCTCTACCGTTGCTATTCCCGCCGGATCCAATCGCGTGCAATTTGCCATCCATTTGCGCCCAGTTCAGACCGATGGCATGACAGTAAAAATCTCTGTCGCATCGAACCAGCTCACTCGGTCCAACACGCTGATTCTTTTCCCGCTACTCGCGGGCGTCGCTGCAAATCCCGCGCGCGTCCGCGGTGGATCGCCTGCTTCCGGAACGGTTGCTCTACATCACGCTGCTCCGGCTTCCGGCATCACGGTCGCACTCTCGGCCAGCGGCCCTGCCATTGCCAGCGTACCGCACGAGATCAAAATACCTCCAGGCCAAGCCACCGCCACGTTCCCGATCGAAACCCGCTCCGGTGCCGCGCAAAGCTCGAATACCATCACGGCTTCGTACGCCGGTGTGAACCGCACGGCTACTTTGACCGTCGGCCCCTAAGCTCGTTCTATACTGCGGCTCGCATGCGCTCGCGAGTAAACGGCACCCGCCGCAGCCGCACTCCCGTCGCATCGAATACCGCGTTCCCGAGCGCCGCCGCCACCGGCGCCGAGCTCGCTTCCCCCGCTCCCAGCGGCGGTAATTCCGGCCTGTCGATCAAAGCCACTTCCACCGCCGGCGCCTCGTTAAATCGCAGGATCGGATATCCGGCCCAATCCACACTGGTGACGCGCGACCGGTCAAACTGGACTTCTTCGTGCAGTGTCCGGCTGAGCGTCTGCAAAATATTTCCTTCCACCTGATTGCGCAGCCCATCCGGATTTACGATCAAACCGCAATCGTGCGCGCAAGTCACGCGCCGCACGACGATCTTTCCATTGGCCCGATCAACCATTACCTCCATCGCAATCGCAACATGATTCTCCGCCTGTTTGTAATGCACGTAAGCCATACCGCGGCCGAACCACATTCCCGTGCCCGTGTTCTCGCGATTCGGAGAAGGCCGTTTTTGCCAACCGATCATATCGGCCGCTTTTTGCAAAACCGCAATCGCTCGCGCATCGCTCAAGCCACGCAAACGAAACTCGAGCGCATCGATTCCAGCCGTGGCTGCCAGCTCATCCGTAAAACTCTCGACCGCGAAAACATTGCCGATCTTCCCCGGCGCGCGTAAGTTCGAGAGCCGCAGCGGTGTGTCTTTCAATGTGCGCGCCACCACGCGCACGTGCTCCGCCCGGTACGGCGGATCTCCATTCTGCGTCATCTGTCCCGCCGACTGCCCGCGTCCCTGCGGAATGCCGGCTGCTTCCGGTCCCACCAGCGCGGGCGGCCCGGGAGGTCCACCGGGTATCCACATCTCGGTTTGCCAAGCCGCGATCCGCCCTTCCGCGTCGAGTGCGCCTTGCACGTCCAGCAACTGCGCCGGACCCTTCGGGTCCCAGCCGTGCTCGTCTTCGCGCATCCACTGCACGCGCACCGGCTGCTTCACGGCTCGCGACAGAAGCAGCGCATCCGCCGCCGCATCGTCGTTGCCGTTTCTTCCGTACGAGCCCGCGCCCTGCACGAAAACCACCCGCATCTTCTCCGCTGGAATGCTGAACATCTTCGCCAGGAATTTGCGCAGATTATGCGGCCCTTGCGACGACGTCCAAATCGTGGTCGTTCCTTCCTCGCGCACATCCGCCACCGCGCAAGAAGGCCCCAACGACGCATGGCTTTGAAATGGCCAATAATATGTCGCCGATAACTGCTTCGCGCCATTCGCCTGCAGCGCGCTGGCCGCATCGCCGCGATTCACGATCGTTTCCTCGCGCCCGACCTCGCCTTCCCGCACGAGGCGCTCCAAGCCCTCGCTCCCCGGAAGCTCCCGCCAATCGCTCCATTGCGCCTTCAATTCGCGAGCCGCCCGAATCGCCGCCCACTCATCTTTCGCCACCACGCCTAGAAAACTCTCGATCCGCACGACGCGCACATCCGGGATTCCGCGTATCGACGATTCATCCACGGAAAGCAGCTTCGCTCGCAATCCCGGAGGCCTCACCACGCGCCCGTGTAGCATCCCCGGAACGGAGAAATCTTGAATATAGGTTTGCCGCCCTGTGCATTTGCCCGGCACGTCCGGCCGTAGAAACGGCTTCCCGACAACCGTGTACTCAGCGGGCTTTTTCAACGGCGCTTTCGGGTCGATCCGCAACGCGAGCCGCTTGCCGCCGATCAACGACGCCACCGTAATCCCGCCCGGCTGCACCCGTCCATCGGCAAGCGTCAGTTCCGCCGCCGGCCGCTTCAGCCGTTCCGCCGCCATTTTGAGCAACGCTTCGCGCGCGGTCGCCGCAGCCTGCCGGATGTGCACACCGCCTCGCGGAACGCCGCTGCTTCCGCCCGTTCCCCCATGATCCGGAGTCAGCGCCGTATCGCCTTGCACAACGCTGAATCGCGCCATCGGAATTCCCAGCTCTTCCGCCGCCATCTGGCAAATGGCCGTCGCGATTCCCGTGCCCACATCCACTTTGCTCGTGTAAATCGTGACCGCGCCATCGCCGCCGATCGCCAGAAAACTATCCACCTCGTCGGCATCGAGCGGCCGGCCGGTTTGCGCCATTCCCGGCTTGCTGCCGAATGTTGCTCCCAACGCAAAACTCACCAACAATCCGCGCCGTGAAAGAAGAAGGGGTTCCATCGGCTTTCTCCTTACGCCTTGGCCGCCCGCATCACCGCATTTAAAATGCGTGTGTGCGTTCCGCAGCGGCACAAATTGCCGTCAAGGGATTCCTTCACTTGCTCGCGAGTCGGATGGGGTGTGCTGGCCAGCAACGCCTTTGCCGCCAGAACCATTCCGCTCGTGCAATAGCCGCATTGCGCCGCTTGCTCCTGAATGAACGCCGCCGCAACCGCATCCGGCTTCTCCGGCGTTCCCAGCCCTTCGATTGTCGTGACTGCCCGTCCCGCCACCGTTCGTACCGGCGTCATGCAGGATCGTGTGACTTTGCCGTCCAGCAATACCGAGCACGCGCCGCACTGCCCCAGCCCGCATCCGAACTTCGCGCCATGCAGCCCCAAACCATTTCGCAGTACATATAGGAGCGGCTGCTCCGCATCCCAGGAATCCACGTTGACCTCGCGACCGTTCACTCGAAACTTGTATTGCGGCATCGGGGCCAGTATATGCTAAAAAACACCGTGCCTGCTCCCGACGTTATCGTCGATTTCGTCTTTGAAGATGGGCTCTTTTTTCTAACGGTTTCGAACATCGGCCCCGAGCCCGCCGAGCGCGTCCACACCGCATTCGATCCGCACTTCCGAGGTCTGGGCGGCGGCGTCTCCATTCCCGATCTCCCTCTGTTCCGCAATATCGAATTCCTCGCGCCGGCGCGCTCCATTCGCACTCTGCTCGATTCCGCCGCCGCTTACTTCGCGCGCCGCGAGCCGGAGCGCATCACTGTCAATATTTCTTTCGCGGATCGCGCCGGCCGTAACTACAAAAGCGCCATCCGTCACGATCTCTCCATCTACCGCGATCTCGCGTTCGTGCCCAAGAAATAAGGAGCATTCCCATGGCCGTCCTTCGCTCTCATCCTTACGGCAATCAGAATTTCTTCGTCGATCTCGGCATGGGAACCATTTCCGGTCCCGAAGCCGCCTTCTGCGAAGTGATCCTTCCCGGCATCTCCATCGATGTCATCGAATACCGCACCGGTGGCGACAAGGAAAACGGCGTCACGAAACTTGCCGGCCTCGCTCGCTATCCCGATGTAACCCTTCGCCGCGGCGTCGTCGGTTCGCTCGATCTCTATAAATGGATCGACGATGTCCGCAACGGCTCACCCAACTCGCGCCGCACTGTTACCATTCAGCTTCTCGCGGAAGATCGCACTCCTGTCCTTACCTGGAAACTACTCCGCGCCTGGCCTTCCAAATTGACTGGCCCGGACCTCAACGCCAAAGGAACGGATGTCGCGATGGAAGAACTCGTCCTCTCCTACGAACGTCTCGAAATGGAATAGCGCTAAGCCGAAACCTGCCAATACACGGAGTAGCGGCGGTCGAAGAGACGGTTGAGCGGGATGAGTGTGACGTTTTGTTTCTGGCCACTGGTGCGGAAGGTTAGCGGCTTGTCCGCCGGTTTGATCCATGAGGCCGGATCGGCGCTGTCAGAGCGAAAAGCAGGAATGTCAATATCGGTTGTTCCTTTGAAAGCGGCTTCGGTCATTCCTTGTACGCCCAGATCGCCCGCCAGGACAAGCGGCCCATAGAGAAAAGCCTGCATCTGAGGATCGTCCGGCATGGCTTCGATGTGGAGATGCATGGGCAGATGCATTTCGACCTTGTCGCCCGCTTGCCAAACTCGATGCAGAATGAGATAGCCTGGACCGGACGATATACTATCTAAGATTTTTCCGTTGAGCTTCACGGTGGGGGCCGACGTCAGCCAGCCGGGAATGCGCAGACGTATGGCGAGCGGGTGGGATGGCGCGGTGGTGACGGTGACGGCGATATCCGAAGACTCCGGATAATTCGTTTCCTGGCGAAGCTTAAGACCCATTTCCGGCCAATCCAGCTCCGAAGGAATGAATAAGTTTATGAATACGCCGTCGCGGTCATGCCAGTAGATACTGTCGTTGAGCTTGGAATATTCTTCGATTCCCGTGCCCGTGCAGCACCAGAAGCTTTGATCTTCCGTGTTGAAGGTCTTCCAGGCGCCGGGCGTCAGCGAAAGATAGTACTCGGTATGGCCGATCTGCGGAAGAATCGTTCCAATGCGGTGATTCAGCAGCGAGCGCTCATAGTAGTCGAAATAAGTGGAGAGCGGACGCCAGCTATAGAGATGCCGGGTGAGCTTCAGCATGTTGTAGGCACAGCAGCATTCGGCAGTGTTCGGACTGAGCTTCAGCTCCGCCGCGAGCTGGCGCGGGGCCGCACGCCACAATTCGCCGTTGCTGGTCCCGGCAGTGACATAAGAACGCGCAGTGGTCACTTCATAGAAGAAGTAATCCGCAACGTCGTGAAAGCGCATATCGCCCGATAGCTCATAGCGGCGCGCCGCGGCGATGACTTGCGGGATATGCGTGTTGACGTGAAGGCCGCGCAGCTCATCGCGATGCGCGGCAAGAGGATTCAGGAAACTCTTCTTCTGGAAGCGATCGCCTACCTTGGCCCAGCGGTCATCGTCGGTCACCGCGGTGAGATTGTAGAGCGTTTCCGCCATGCCGCCGAATTCGTTGGTCAGAATCTGCTGCATGTGGGCTTCGCTTTTCGGAGAGGTCCATTCATCGGTCCACACGGACATGCGTTCGAGCACATCGAGCGCCTGCGTATTGGCGGCCAGGCGATGCATATCGAACAGGCCGACCATGATTTTGTGAATTGTGTAGAACGGCGCCCAAACACGCTCGCCTTTGTCGAGGCGATCGAACCACGTGGTGGGAAAGGCGCTGAGATATTTTCCGCCTAGACGCTGCTGGCATTTGGCAAGTTCAGTCACCAGGTAATCGGCTTTTGCTTTGCCTTCGGCATCGCCGTTGGCGGCGAGTTGGGCGCTGGCCGAAAGGAAGTGTCCGATGAAATGACCGCGCAATTCGCTTGATCTTTGACCATTCTCAGGCCGCTCCCAACCGCCCAGGGGCTGCGCAGACCCGACTGGCAGGCCGGCATTGGCGCGAAATGTGTAGAGAAGCCGGTCAGCGGCAAGCCGAGACATGTAGCCCCGATTCCATTCGCGCGCGTCATAGAAGACGCCACCCGGCAGCAGCCGGACATTTTGCATAGGAAATGGCTCAACACGGAGACGTACATCTTTACGAGTAAAAGCGAGCGGGTTGTCGAACGCGGGAGTATCGGGGGCCAGTAGAGTTTTAGATTGTTGCGCGAATGCGGGCGCTGCGGCTACGCCTGCCAGGAGCACGCTAAACGTGCGACGGCTCAAATCATCGGCTTTGTGCTTGTTCTGCATGGCATGCGTCTATATCTATTTTGCCGCCGGGCGCATTAAGTTGTCCTTTAAAATAGGATGCGAATTGGGGTCATGAAGAAGCATATATGCAATTGACCGGATATGTGTGGGCGCTGGCGGCGGCGCTGTCAATCTCCGCCGCCTACGGTCAAGCGGTGACGTCTATTCGGGCGAATATTCGTGGTGGAGGTGGCGATGGGAAATGCACCTTCGAGGTAGTAGTGGATGGCGCGGCGGAAGTGCAGATCCGCGGTGAACAGGGCACTCTGAGAACTCTCGCCGGCGCGCCCGCGCGCTGGGTCCGACTGGATTGCAATCAGCCGTTCCCGCCGAATCCGCGCGAGTTTCGCTTCCAGGGAATCGACGGACGCGGCAGCCAACGCTTGGTGCGCGATCCGCGGAACAATCGTGGCACAGCAGTAGTGCGGATTGACGATCCGAAAGGCGGTAGCGAAGGGTACACCGGCGACATCATCTGGCGCGGAGAGGGCGGGAATTGGGGTCCGGGCTATGGAGGCGGCAGACCGCCGGGAAGACCTGGCTATGGTGGCGGCTGGAACGGGCAGAACGGCGGAACCTTCAATTATCGCGGCGATGGCAACGGCTTCTTCGTGCAGCGCAACGGCCTGAACATGCGTGTTCGCGACGTAAATGTAAGTCTGGCGCGCAATGGCGCGATCTATCTTGTATTCCAGGCGCAAGGTTTTCGCGGGCGGCTCGATTTTTCCGGACGAGCTATGCGCTTTAATCGGGATTCAGTGGATGCGATCTTGAATGGGCCCGGGGGAATGCGGGCGAACGCGACGATTTATCTCGATCGCGATGGCTCGGTAGATCGCATCGATATGAGCGGTCGCGGCCGCGACGGTGATTTTCGCTTAAACTGGCGATCGCGATAATCAGGTTCTGATCTTTATCGCTTTTTCCAGGGCGCCGTTTTTGTAAGCTACGGCCGTACCGGCTTTGGAGAGATCGCCGCCATCGATCGTGATGGCGTCGTTCGCAGCGCCTTCCAATTGCAGGAACACAGAAGCAGGTGTGAGAAGGCGTGTTGCAGTCAACAAAGCCTGCTTTGTGTTGATGAAACGGAGGACGGATTCGGCTTGCTGGTTTCCTTGCACGTTTAGTCCATTAATTGCTGCATCCTCCACGTTGTCTAAAGTGACGGCCGGGCGTAACTCCGGCGAGGCTACCTGAAAGCGCACGTTTTGCAGCGTGATACCGCGCGCGTTGCGTGCATAAAAACCATAGGCGGGCATGGGACCAAGCATGAAATATTCGCCGGCGATCTCCGGCAGATCGCGGCGCGCGGCTTCTTCCGCTGTGCCTCCGCCGCCAAAAGTGAGGTGTATATCGTCGAAAGAAATATTTTCGAGCGTCGCGCCTCCCACGCAGTTCAGCGTAATGCAGGAGTGACCTTCTCCCGGACGCGGGTTGCTCGGGAACGCGACGTCAGGAAGCTGCGACGGATTGGTAGTGACTCTGCCGTGAATGTTGCTGAATGAGATATTGCGGGTGATCGCCGGGCTGGAATCACGATCGGCGCGGGGGCGATTGGACGGACCGATGCTGATATGGATCGGTCCGGTGACATCGTCAAGGATCAGGTTCGAAAATGACATGTTCTCGAATCGCGAACCCGGGCTGCCATGAAACTTGATAGGGCAACCGTAGACCTGATAAAGCAGGCAATTCGAGACGGTGATGTTTTCAGCGACTCCGCCGCCGAAGCGGAAAACGGACCAGCGGGCACTGAAGGCAGAATTGGTAACGGTCACGAACTTGCAACTGCCAAAAAGCGCGCAGGCATCGTCCTGGGACTGGATATTGCAATTGCTGACCGTGACATGCTGGCAACTGATGAAATGAAATCCATCGTTATTGCCATTGACGCGATTGTGGATGTAGAGGGTGTCCATGTGAACGCGAGTCGATTGGATGACACGCACGCAATGGTAGGCGCTGCGGAGCAGATCGATATTGCGAACCGTGAGGCCCTGACAACGGTGGAACAGGAGAGTGTAGGGACGGCGGTTGCCGCCAAGTCCGCTGGGAGGCGGGACGCCGCGCGTGGGCGCATGAAATTGAGAGCCTTGGCCATCGATCGTGCCGGGACCTTCCACGGTGACGTTGACAGAATCCACAGCGAAAATGAGGGCCCAGTTTCCGTCTTCCAAAGTGGAATCGCCGTGAAGCGGGATGGCGTCGACGGCGTGATATTGCTTGCCGTCGGCGCTGCCCAGCAGTTTTCCGCTAGCTGCTACACGCAAAGTGATATTGCTTCTGAGTTCGAGCGTGCCGATGAGGAATGTGCCCGCAGGAACCAGGACAACGCCGCCGCCCTCGCGATGGCATTCATCGACGGCGGCTTGCACCGCCGCCGTGTCCAGCGTAACGCCATCGCCTTTCGCGCCGTAATTGCGGACGTTATAGACCCTCGCGCCGAGATCGTTTTGCGCAGGCGCGGCTTGCGCAGCATCGAGCGGTGCGGCAAACGACGTGGCGAGAGCCGGTACAGGCAGGTGCTGCAACCATTGACGGCGATTCTCCATGAAAGGAAGTCTAACAACCGAAACTAGTCGGGCCGCACGGCGACATGCAGCGGAACCCAGGAACAGAAAATTTTGTCCGCGCTGGCACAACGAGACGGATCGGCACGAATCTGCTTGGTGGCTTTCTCCAAGGTTGTCATGCGGTCGGCTGCGAGAACCGCCATATTATGGTCCGCCTCGCTCAGGCGCTGCAGGTAAAGCAACCTTATATAGGCGGGCTTGTCCGGAAGGCCGAACGGCAGAGCCGGAGCGTGTGGCTCGGAAACTATTCGTCCATCGTTCGCTATTTCCGCAGATAAGAATTCGAGCTGGACACGGCGGCCGCGATGACCGGCGACGGCATAATGCGCGATCTCGAAACTCGGCTGCGCTTGGTCGCTTTTGAGAGGTAGCACGATGCGCAACTTCGAACCGGGCTGCAGATCGAAATAGGCGTTTTCAGGCGCAATCCCCGGGGCGGGTGGCTTGTTCACCACCTTGCGCGAACAGGCAGTGAGAGCGGAGAGCGCGAAAACGGCTACGAATCGTCTGGACATAATCAAAGTTGGGACGCACCGCAGCCTGATGGGGATGCCGAAATATTTCTGCCTGGCGATTTTGAGCACAACTGTTATGTTGGCGGCTGCGCGGTATCCGCCTCCTGGGAAGCTGGTTGACGTAGGCGGTTATCGGGTGCATCTCTACTGCACCGGTGAGGGAAGCCCGACAGTGGTGATCGCGGGAACGGAATTTTCCTTCGATTGGGCGCTGGTCCAGCCGCGGGTGGCGGCGTTTACGCGGGTCTGCACGTACGATCCTTCCGGAACCGCATGGAGCGATCCGGGTCCTTCGTTGACGTGCGATACAAGGATTCGCGAGTTGCATACCGTCCTCAAGAACGCGGGTGTAGAGGCTCCTTATATCGTGGTTGGATTGTCGGTGGGCGCGATTGCCGCTCGGCTGTATGCGAATCGCTATCCGGAAGAGACTGCTGGGATGGTGATCGTCGATCATGCCTTTCTGGATACGGGCGAGGACAAAGTCGTTACTCCCGCGCCGGCGCCCGCCGGCGATGCGATGCCGGTGCTGATTCATCAGGAGCCGATACGCTGGACTATCGAGGACGATCCGAATTTCAGTAAATTGCCGGAACGCTCGCGAGAGCTTCATCGTTGGGCGATGTCGCTGCATCCTGCAACACCGACTGTCGAGGCCGCCGAAGAATGTCTGACCGCGCTAGCGAAAACCGACGGCTCTTTCGGCGATCGGCCGCTAGC
>JACZDD010061767.1_pt1 | contig 12152 bp, 8 predicted proteins | sample 8641771 | NCBI WGS metagenome assembly JACZDD01 (sample SAMN15324614, study PRJNA640507) | soil metagenome | isolation source: intercropping peanut in the second line | place: China: Luxin town, Laibin City, Guangxi Province | collected 2019-07-25 | depth 10cm m | reverse complement strand
ACGTAGGCGATCACCTCGTCGCGGCGCTCCATGCAGAAGTCGACGTCGAAGTCGGGCATGGACACGCGTTCGGGGTTGAGGAAGCGTTCGAACAGCAGGTTGAAGCGCAGCGGGTCGAGGTCGGTGATCTTGAGGCTCCACGCCACCACCGAGCCCGCGCCGGAACCACGCCCGGGACCAACCGGAATGTCTTCGGACTTGGCCCAGCGGATGAAGTCCGAGACGATCAGGAAGTAGCCCGGAAAACCCATCTTCACGATGGTGTCGAGTTCGTGTTGCAGCCGCTGGTCGTAGTCAACGCGCGTGTGGCCGGGCGCGAGGCCGAATTCCGCCAGTCGCTCTTCCAGCCCGCTGCGCGCCTGCTCGGCAATCCACGTATCCAGCGTGTGGCCCTCGGGTGCCGGGAACGCGGGCAGGTAGTACTTGCCGAAGGACAGTTCGAGGTTGCAGCGCTTCGCCAGTTCGACGGTGTTGTCCAGCACCTCCGGCAGGTCGGCAAACAAGTCAGCCATCGCGTCGGCGGGCTTCAGCCACTGCTCGGTCGAATACTCGCGCGGGCGGCGCGGATCGGATAACTGCTGCCCTTGCTGGATGCACACGCGCGCTTCGTGGGCCTCGAAGTCGTCGGCGTCGAGGAAGCGCACGTCGTTGCTGGCCAGCACCGGCAAATCCAGGCGTGACGCCAGCTGCAGGGCCTGCGCATTGAACGTATCCTCGCCGGCGCGCGCGGTGCGGGTGATCTCGACGTACAGCCCGTCGCCGAAGTGGCGGCGCAACGCGTACAGGTCGTCCTGTGCGTCGCGTTCGCGCTGGGCCGACAACAGGCGTCCGCACGCACTGTCGCGACCGGCGATTGCAAACAGGCCGCCGACCGCATCATCCAGCCATTCCGGCTGCAGTTGCGCGCGCCCGGCATGCTGGCCTTCCAGCCATGCACGCGAAATCAGGCGGGTCAGGTTGAGGTAGCCGGCGTGGTCGCGGCACAGCAGGGTCAGCCGGTCCGGACGCGCGGGATCCTCCGGGTTCGCGAGCCACGCGTCGCAACCGACGATGGGTTTGATGCCGGCCTTTTCCGCCGCGCGGTAGAACTTGATCTGCGCGAACAGGTTGGAATCATCCGTCAGCGCCAGCGCCGGCAACCCAAGTTCCACCGCGCGACTGACAAGATTGGCGTGCTTGGCGTGCGCCGGATCGCCGTATTCGGGCTTTTCCGGAATGCGGATGGTGGAGTCGCGCAACGAGTATTCGCTGTGCGTGCGCAGGTGGATGTAGCGGATCGGCATGGCAGGCTTCAGGGTATCCGTGCAAGCCTATTGCCGGCCGGCGGGAGCGGCAAGCTTGACAGCGACGTCGATGGATTCGGCGAAGCAGCCTCGATCGGGTGTACCGTGCGCAGCTTGCAATGCAGATCGCGGCCGGGGCGGCGCGCGTTTCGAACCACTGTCCAAACGGGTGAACGCATGTCGGAGAGAGGAATACGTGTCGGGTCCCTGCGCTGGGCCACTTGCCTGGCCGTGGTGGCGCTGGCTGGGTGCGGGTCCAGGTCGTTCGTAACGCCCGGGCCGAACGGCACGTTGCTGGTGGCGGGGTCGTCCGGACGCGTGGCGACGGGCGCAGAAGAGAAGGCGCGCCTTGTCAAGAACGCCGACGAGTACTGCCAGCGGCGCGGCAAATCCGCCGTCGTGGTTGCATCCAGCCAGAGCGATGCCACGTCCGGCACGCTGGCCGCGCCCGGCAAGCTGGCCCGCGCGACCGTGGAGTTTCGCTGCCAGTGACGCCCGGGAGCCGGGCCGGTTGGCGGCCGGATTCGGTCACGGACCCATTGCGAGGTTGCCCAGATCGACTTGCGGCGGTGTGGTGTCGTGCCGTGGTGCATCGATTGGACGGTTGCGAAGGTCAGCGCGTCTTGAGGGTATCCGGCTGGTGGTTGCCGCCCGCCGTGCCCAGAAGTGCCTGCAAAGCCACTTTTTGCTCCAGCATGGATTCGTCGATGGCCAAGAGCGCCAACGAGCGGTCTGACGCATTGACCTGGATCTGAACTGCTGCCGTGTTCGACACGTCGCCCGGCAACGCGATGGCATACAAACGATCGAGTGTTTTGGAGGTAGACGTTGCTGCGTGCTGGAGCTGCACGCGCTGACGGACGAGCAACGCCAAGTCTTGCAGGATTTGTTCGACCTGCCTGCGCGCCTGCGTCAACCGAACAGCGTATTCATCGTGGAGTCGCTTGCGGGTAGCCTTGGTGATTGCGATGTTGCCGCGATTCCGGTTGAAGATCGGCAGGGTCAGCGAAACCTGGAAGCCGCGGGTGTAGATGGCATCGGCATCGCGCGCGCGGGTAAATCCGACCTGGATGGCCGGGAACTGCTCCAGGATCGCCTGACGATAGCGGGCGTCGGCGCTGCGATATCCCGCCTGCAAGGCCAGCAGGTCGGGGCGTCGGCGCGGCAGTCCAGCGAGTGCACGTGTCACCTCGGCATCCTCAGGCACGGCGGCGCTTGCCAGCCCCACCAGGTGCAAGCGCGCCTTGGGCGACAAGCCCAGCAGGGCATTCAGGCCCTGCCGCGTCTTGAGCAATTGGGTTTCGGCTTGATGCAGGCTGCTCTCGACGTTTTGCTGATCGGCAAGATCCGAGGTCACCGTGGCTTGCGGAATATCGCCGTTGTCGCCAAGCGCAACGAGTTGTGCTTGTTGCTTGCCACGCAGCTTGGCCTCTGCCCGTAGCACCGCAACCATCCTCGCCTGATAGACGTCACGCACGAACAGTTGGCGGGCCTTGCCGATCACCTGCCATTCCATCCACAACAGATTCAGATCGACCGCGCGCGCCGAAGCCGTCGCAGCGCGTTGGACCAAGGGGTGGGCAAGTAATGCCTCGACGTCGTAGGCAAGCCCGAGATCGAATGATGAAGTCTCGGCGGGCCCTCCCGTAGGGGTGCCGTGCGCAAGATCAAGCACCGGGTCGGGCAACAAGCCGGCCGCGAAGGCCTGGGCATGGGCGACACCGCGGGCATCGCGGGCCAGCTTCAGTTCCGGATTGTTTGCCACCGCCAGGATCGCCACGTCGGTCATGTCCAGTCCGTGGCTTGGATCGAAGGGGTGGTCACGCTCCGGGAACAGTTTCAATACCGAGGCGTCGACCCTGATGTCGCCCGGTTCAATCGGTGCGTGGACCTGTGGGTTGAGTGGCAGCGGCTGATAGGTCGCACAACCGCCCAACAACAGAACCCAGAGCCATGACAGGCGACGTGTCTTCATGACTGTGGCCGTCCCCAGCGCAGGTACAACGCCGGCAGCAGGTTGGTCGAGAGTACCGAACTCCACAGCACGCCGCCCAACACCACGATCGCGAGTCCCTGTTCGGGCGCGGCCCCTGCACCGAAGCCCAGAGCGGTGGGCAGCATGCCCAGCGCGGCGGTGAGCGCCGTCAACACGATGGGGCGCAGGCGTTCACGGGTGGCGCGGCGGACGGCATCTTCCGCCGACATGCCCTTCTTTTCATGGGCGCGCACATAGGTCAGCAGCACGATGCCGTGGTTGAGGCTGATGCCGACCAGCGTGAGCAATCCGATCAAGCCCGTCGCGTTCAGACCCACCCCGGAAACCGCCAGCGCCAGCGCACCGCCCGTGAACGCCAATGGGGCTTGCAGCAACAGGATCAACGGCAACCGCCAGCCACCAAACTGCAAGGTGAGGATTGCGAGCATCAGGAGCAACGCGACGACAATGGCCACGCCCAGCGCTTCGACTGTCTGGATCAGTTCCTGGTACATGCCGCCGAAGGCGATGCGGTAGCCTTGCGGCAGTTCGAGCCCATGCAACGCGGCCTGCGCATCGGCGACCACGCTGCCGAGGGGCCGCAGCGGTGTGGCCAGGATGGTCAATGCGCGTTCGCCGCCGAAGTGTTCCAGTTGATTGGGCTGCGCCCGCAAGTCGAGTGTCGCCACGTGCGACAGCGGCACCCAACCCTTCGTGGTCGCAATCGGTTCTTGCCCGAGTTGCGCGAGATCGAGATACGGTGCGTCCGCCTGGCGCAGAGCGATGTCCAGGCGGCTCGCGCCATCGGGCATGCTCGCCAACACCTTGCCGCGCAGCAGCAGGCCGAGTTGCCCGGCCAAATCCGCCGGCGTGGGGCCGAGGCTGCGCAAGACTTCGGCACGCGGCTGGATTTGCAGTTGGGTCACCGGGTAGGCGTCGTCGTTGAAGATGTCGGCGAGCGCGGGCACCTTCCTGAGCCGTGTCGCGACCTGCTGCGACAATCGCTGCAGCGTGTCGATGTGATTGCCGAACAGGGTGATCTCGAACGGCTGCGGCAAACCCGAGAGGCTTTCGCCGACGCGCTCGATGGTTGGCGTATCGATGCTTTGCACGACGCCGGGCCGGCGTGCCAGGTCGCGCAGGTGTGCGGCCAGACGATCAAGGCTGTTGGTGCCGACGCCCGGCTTCAGCACGATCTGGATCTCGCCGGCATTGGTTTTTTCGGTGTACGCGGTGTCGGAAGCGGATCCGATGCGGGCGAACACATGCGCCACCGCGGGGTCGGCCTTGAGCGCCGCGCTCATCCGGTCCGCCGTCGCGAGGGTCTGATCCAGTGCGGTACCCGGCGGCAGGGTGAAACTATCGAGCAGCACGCCTTCGTTCGGCAGCGGCAGGAAATTCACCGGCACCAGCGCCAGCGCGCCGAGCGAGATCACGAACAGTGCTGCGGCGCCGGTAAGGCTAAGACCAGGTCGGCGCAAAGTGAGGTCGAGCAGCCTGGTGTTGCCACGCGTCAGCCAGCCAAGAAAGCGTTGGCCGCTGGCCGATGCCTTGCCGACGTTCTTGCGCGTGCCCAGCACCAGTGGAATCACCGTCAGCGACACCAGCAGCGATGCCAGCAGGGCGAGGCTCATCGCGAGTGCGAACGGGCGCATGAACAGCCCGGCCAAACCGGTGATCGCGAGCAGCGGCAGATACGTGGCGACCGTGGTGAGCGTGCCGGTAACGTCCGCAAGCGCGATGTCGGCGACGCCCGCGCGTACACCATCGCGTCCCGGCGTGCCCCTTTCCCAGCGGTGCTGAATCGCTTCCAGCACGATGATGCCGTCGTCCACCAGCAGCCCTACGGCCAGGATCAGTGCGCCCAAGGTCAGCAGATTGAGGCTCTGGCCAAAGATGTACAGCCCCCCGATCGCCAACACGATGGCAGCCGGGATACTGAGCGCCAACACGCCGACGCCATGATGATGTCCCAACAGCCAGACCAGGATCAGGATCGCGAGCACGCCACCGATCAGCATGTCGCGCGAGAGATCACTTCCGATCAGCGAGACGAGGTGCGCCTGGCGATAGATGGGCACCCAACGTGCGCCATGCGGGAGTTGTCCCTGCAACGCCTTCAGGGTGCGCGCGAGCGCGGCGTCGACCGGCGCCGTCGAGGCATCGGGCTGCTTGAACACCACGAGTCCCAAGCCGGGCCGGCCATCCAGCTGCACGCCGTAGTGGACCGCAGGTGGCGCGGCGACCACGCCTGCCAGCGCGGACACCGGCACCGGGCCTGCGGGGGTCGGCACGGGAATCGCGAGGACATCGCGTGCGGACTGCGGCAGGTTGCGGAATTCGAGCAGCACGTCCTGATGGCCCAGCGCGAGGCGTCCGGAAGGCGCCAACACCACGGCGTTGCCGATCGCGCTTGCCAAGGCCGCGACGCCCACGTGGTGTTGGATCAGTGCTGCGATGTTCGGCTGGATCCACAACGTGGGTGGACCTGCGCCGAACAGTTCCACCCGCTGCACGCCCGGCAGCGCACGCAACGTGGGCAGGATGCTCGTGCGGATCATGTTTTCGGCCTGCCAGGCAGGTACGTCGGCGGGCAACGACACCGCGTAGTCGGCGACTTCGTTGACCGCATTGCCCATGATTTCGGCGTAGGGCGCCACGCCGGGTGGCAGGTTCCCACGGGCACGGTCGATCGCGCTGTAAACGGACTGCAGGTCGAGTTGCGGGTTCGTACCTTGTACAAAACGCGCATCCAGTTCCACGGTGCCTTCATTGATCGTCGTGTGCAGCGATGCCAGGTCCTGCAGCCCCATCAACTCGCCTTCGAGTGGCCGCGCGACCAGGGATTCCATTTCCAGCGTGGCGTAACCCGGCGCATGCACGATCACGCTGATTTCGGGGAAGTCGAACCGGGGCAGAACCTCGACGGGGATGCGCCACAGCGCCCACGCACCGAAGCCCAGCAGCGCGGCGTACACCATCGCCCATACCAATGGACGTTGTACCCACGCCGGCGCGCGCATCAGTCGGCGGGCGCGTACTGCGCCGAGAAGTTGCGGTGGTAGAGCAGGTAGGCCTGTCGTACAACTACCGGGGTGCCGGCCTGCAAGCCTCGCGTGATCAGCACGTCGGCGCCGTCCGTCGGCCCCGGTGTCACAGCCTTTGCCGCAAGCTTGTCGCCCACGTCGGTCAACACATACCAGTGCCCCGCATCCAGCACCAATGCGTCGGCGGGCACAGCGACCGCGCTTTGCGGCTTGCCCTGCCAGATCAGTTCGCCGGTTTCACCGGCCTGCCATGCGACTGTGCCGGTGGCTGCAAAATTGAACACGCGCGCGCCATTGGGAGCCCGTGCGGGCAATTCGGCGACCAGGTGTACGGCGATCGTGGAGCCGCCCTCTGCGGGCACGAAGTGTGCCGTGGCCGCAGCAGGCGATGCCCGATCTCCGAACATCTCGGCGCGCAGCCATAGCGAGCCATGCGGAAGCAGGGTCACGAGCGGTGCACCGGCGGCGAGCTGGCTGCCGGCTGCCACGTCAACCGTCGCGACCACCGCGGACGCCGGACTGCTCAACCTTTGCTGGGCTTGCAGGGTTCGGAGTGCGGCGAGGGCTGCAGCCGATTCGCTTTCAGCCGCTGCGAGCGCGGCCTGGGCAGCATCCAAAGCCTTGCGATCGGTGGTCACCGGGTAGGTTCGCTGCGTCGAAGCCGCCGAACGCTGCGCCGCCGCGAGTTCCCGCTGCGCGGCCTTCCAGCGGGCGCGCGCTGCTGCCAGTCCGCCTTCCAGTTCCGGGCCACCCAGCATGACCAGTGGTTCGCCGGCATGTACGGTCTGACCCGGGGCGACCAGCACTTTTGCGACCCGCGCCGTAACCGAAGCACGCAGCACCAGTGGTGCAAGTGGTTCCACTTGTGCCCACGCACGCAGTTCCGGACGAAAATTCACGGCACGTGCCGGCGACGTGACGGGCGCTGCCATGGCAGGCAGCACCAGCATCGCAAGCAACGTCGCGCACCGTCGCAATTGTGGAGCCATTCCGGCTCCCTCAGTGACACAACAGGATCGTCATGCCGAGGAGTCTAGGCAGGCAAATCGTCAGAACCCGGTCGCTTGCATGACAATCCTGTCATGTAGCACGAGTCGGCCCTGCGGGATGATGCATGGCGCCGGGCGTCGGATCGTTCGGTGGATGCGACACGGGAAACTGCAAGGTCACGCGGGTTCCCTTGCCGCGCTTACTCCGGATGTCGATCGTGCCACCGTGCAAATCCACGATGGTCTTGAGGATGGAAAGCCCCAGGCCCGTGCCTTGCCCCACGCCGTGTGAACGGGCCGGGTCGGCCCGGTAAAACCGGTCGAACAGATGTGGCAGGTGCTCTGCGCCAATGCCGACACCGTGATCGACGACGTGTATGGTGCTGGATGCTTCGCCGGCCTCGAGCGCAACGCGAATGGCGGACCCGGCAGTGGCGCCGGAATGCAGCACGGCATTCGCCACGACGTTGGTCAGTGCCTGACGGAACAATACCGGGTCGGCCACGACTTGCGCGTCACCCACCACTTCAATCTCGAGGCCACGGGAGGCGGCCGCGGGGGCTTGTTGCACGGCCACCCATTGGCAAGCCTCGCGGCCATCGAACGATTCGATGCGGATCGCGTGGTCCGCGCGTTCGAGCCGAGCCATGAACAGCAGGTTTTCCACCAGCGCGCCAAGCCGGCGGCATTCTTCGAGATTCGATTCCAGCACCGCGCGGTAATCCTTGCCCTCGCGCTCGCGCAGCAGGCAAACCTCGAGCGCGCCGCTCATGTTGCTCAAAGGCGTGCGCAGTTCATGGGCAAGATCGGCGGAATAGCGCGACAGGCGTGCAAACGCTTCCTCCAGCCGCGTCAGCATGGCGTTGAAAACTTGCACCAACTCGGCGAGTTCGCGTGGCCAAGGCGGGTCCGTGGGAATGCGCGCGGACAGCCGCCTGGGGGTCACCTCGCGCGCCGCTGCCACGATGCGTTCGAGTGGCGCCAATCCTTTCGCGGACACGCCATAGCCGGCCAGCACCAGCAGCAGCGCGAGAATCCCGAATGTCAGCCAGGTCGCCCGACGCAAAGCCGACAACAGCCGATGGTCGCGCGTGATGTCCAAGGCAATCTGCATGTGCAGGTGCATCGCGGCAGTTTGCCCACGCAACGTGACTGTCGCGAGTGCGAACACGCGCTTGCCAACGACCTGGCTCCGGAACCCGCCGTTGGAGGCTGCGGCGTTTTCGAACAGGGTGGACGGCAAGTCCGCGCGCATGCCCGGGGTTGCGCCCAGTACGCGCCCGTCCGCGGCCAGCACGCGCGCCTCGTACTGACGCACGCCGCGGTCGGCGGTTTCGCGATCGATCTCCGCAAGCAGGGCTGCGGGGCCGCCGTGGCCACCGTCCAGGTCCGTCTGCAATTCGGCAACCTTGTCCTTGAGAAAACGCTGGTGTTCGGCGCTGAAGGTCGACGTCAATTGCCACATGACCGTGGTGGCAAACAGCAGCATCACGGCCAGCACCACCACGGTGTAGAGCGCCGTCAGGCGGGCGCCGATGGACCATGCGTGCTTGCGGACTTCAGTTGCCATCGGCGTCCAGCTGGTAACCGACCCCCCGCACGGTACGCAGCATCGGCGTGGGGAAGGGCGCATCCAGCTTGGCTCGCAGCCGGCGGACCAGCACGTCCACGGCGTTGGTCTGTGCATCGAAGCAGACACCCCAGACGCTTTCGGCGATCAGGGTGCGGCCGAGCACGCGGCCACGTTGGCGTGCCAGCAGGAGCAGCAGCGCGTATTCCTTCGGCGTCAGTTGCAAGTCCTGGCCGGCCCGTTCGACCCGATGGCGCAGCAGGTCGATATGCAGCTCACCCACATCCAGTCGCGCGGGTTCTCCCCCCGGTTCGGATCGCCGCACCATGTTGCGCAGCCGCGCCACCAGTTCCGCAAAGGCGAAAGGCTTGATCAGGTAATCGTTGGCGCCCAGCTCGAATCCGCGCACGCGATCCTCGACGTGATCACGTGCAGTCAGGAACAGCACCGGCGTGTGGTTGGCCTCCGCGCGCAAGGCCTTCACGATGCTCCAGCCGTCCTGACCCGGCAGCATGATGTCCAGCACGGCCGCATCGAAGCTGTGCTCCCGCAGCAGTGTCAACGCTGCATGGCCATCGCCCACGGCTTCGACCGAGAACCCGACTTCACGCAGACCCTGCTGAAGATAGCGTTGGGTCTTCGGTTCGTCTTCGGCAATCAACACCCGCATGATGCATAAAACCCCGGTGTGGAAGGTTTTGCGGCCACCTGATGCCGGCTGCTCCGTACCCCGACATTCTGCGCCAACCGACCTGGGATCGAATATCGGCAAATGAATCGGGAGTGCTCAACGACGCCTTTAGGCTGCCGTTCACGCGTAACGCAGGCAGACGTCACGCACGGGCGCAAAGCTGCGGCGGTGTTCCGGGCACGGACCCAGTCGTTGCAGCGCGGCCACGTGCGCGGCGGTGGGATAGCCCTTGTGCCGCGCGAAGCCGTAGCCGGGCCAGCGGGTTTCATATTCGACCAGGATGCGGTCGCGCGTGACTTTTGCCAGGATGGACGCCGCGCTGATGGCAGGTTCGCTGGCGTCGCCGCCGATGATCGCGCGGGCGGGGCAGGGCAACGTCTTCGGCAACCGATTGCCGTCGATCAGCGCCAGCGCCGGCGCGGTGGTCAAGCCTTGCAGCGCGAGGCACATGCCGGCCAGCGTGGCCTGCAGGATGTTGATGCGATCGATTTCCGCGGCTTCGACGCGCACGACGGCGTGGGCCAGGGCGCGTTCGACGATCAACGCGTACAGCTGCTCACGGCGTTTCGCAGACAGCCGCTTGGAATCGTCCAGGCCCTCGATGGGGCGCGCGGGATCCAGAATGACCGCAGCCACGACCACCGGCCCGGCCAGCGGGCCGCGGCCGGCCTCATCCACGCCCGCGATCCAGGTATTCATTGCAGGTCGCCCAGTTGACCGAACACCCACGCGCGGTACGACTCGCGCAGGGCGGCGTTCTTGCAGTCGAGGTCGTGGCCGTCGCAGCGGTCGCGCAGCAGCGTGTTGGCGATGAAAAACGGGTTGCGCGGCAGGTCGGCCGCATCCAGCAGCAGTGAGCCGAGGTAGGCGATATCCAGTACCGGATAGTGCTCGGGGTGGATGGGCAGGTTGAACCCCTTCAGCATGTAGTACGTCGCGTACTTGGGGTCCGCCACGCCCGGTGGCGTGTTCTTGGCCAGCGCGGTGATGGCGCCGTCGAAGGATGGGTGGTGGTCGCCAAAGTGCATCAGCAACACCGGGCGGTCGTCGTGGCGCAGGAAGGTTTCCAGCCGCGTCATGGCGGCGGCGGACATCGACAGGCGCTGCAGGTAGTTGGCAAGGTTGAGGTTCAGCCAGTCGTCCAGCGTCTTGTCGCTGGGCGCAAGCTTGCCGGTGAACAGGGGTTTGTCGTAGGGCGCCGGCATGTCCTTGAACGGTGTCATGTGCGGGCCATGCTGGTACAGCGTCAGCATGAACACGAACAGCGGCTTGCCGCCGGCCCTGGCCTTTTCAGCCTTGAACACGCGCTCGAAGGCGGCGAACACCTGGTCGTCGGTGGCGCCCCAGTCGAGGTTCAATTGCTGGCCGCCGTAGAACGCGTTGAAGCCGTAATCCGTGTAGGCATCGCGGCCATTCATGAAGTCGCCGTCGGTGGGATAGATGCCGACGGTGTGGTAACCATCCGCGTCCAACAGGCGCGGCAGGGTGTAGCGGATGCGCGGTGCCAGGTTGTACGGCGCATACACGCCGGCGGGTCCGAACAGGGTATGCGGCAGGCCGGACATGAAGGCGAATTCACTGGTCCAGGTACCGCCGCCCCAGGTGTGCACGTTCAACCAGCCGTGCGCGATGGTGTCGGCGTCCGCCTGGAACATGCGTGAATTGCACAGTGGCGAGGTGCAGGCGGTGAGCAGGTGCGGGTCGAAGGTACTCTCTTCCAGCACCACGACGATGTCGGGTTTGCGCGTGTCCGGTTGGGGGCTTGCCGCCAGGGCGTGCCAGTCGTCGCGCGTGGCCGCGGCCGGCTGGTAGGCCGGGGCGCTGACGTGGGTGTTGCGGATCGAGACGATGAAATCCGAAATCAGGCTTTCGTCGTTCATCGCCGCCCACATTTCCTTGTCGTACACCGGGGCGAACGCCCCGCGCGGATACAGCGTGACCGCCAGCAGGGCGATGGCCGCGATCACGCCGACGGCACGTGCGCTGCGGACGGCGTTGCGCGCCGCCGGCCGTGGGTTACCCCGCCACAACAGCACCAGCAACAGCGGCACCAGCACCGCGGCGGCCACGATCGCGGCGATGATGAAGGGGTAGCGCAACAACGTCTGCGCGATCTCGGCGTTGAAGTAATAGATCAGATCGGGCGCCAACAGTGGCGCCTGCAGGTACTGGAACTTGAGGTTGGCGGCGATGGCCAGCAGCAGCATCGGCAGGCTGCCGGCCAGCAGTCCGAACGCAATGCGGCCGCTGGTGGCGATCGTGAACAGCACCAGGCCGACCAGGACGAGCGTCGCGAACACGCTCTCGATGGTGGTTTGTTCGGCCAGTGGCCCGAAGCGCAGGGTGGCGGCGAACACCGCGATGGCGAACGCCAGCAGCCAGCCGTGGGCGGCGCGCCACGTGAAGAAGCGCGAGCGTGCGTGGTTCACGATGCAGTCTCCGCTTGGGTGGTGAGCATCTGCTCGATGGCGCGGGCTGCGTTGGTTGCCGCGCCACCGCCAGCGTGCAGGCTCAGGTGCATGCGTTCGAATTCCTGTGCGAGGACGTCGCGGCGGGTGGCGTTGCCAAACCATGCCAGCACGGCGGCGGCAAGCTTT
>JACZDD010114251.1_pt1 | contig 12219 bp, 6 predicted proteins | sample 8641771 | NCBI WGS metagenome assembly JACZDD01 (sample SAMN15324614, study PRJNA640507) | soil metagenome | isolation source: intercropping peanut in the second line | place: China: Luxin town, Laibin City, Guangxi Province | collected 2019-07-25 | depth 10cm m | reverse complement strand
AGATCCAGAATGACGGTAAATAGACCTTCCAGCGGGTGATGTGTCACCAATTCGCGACCCGCGCGAATCAGCGCGCTCACGACGCGCGAGGTATTCAAAGATTGTTCGCGTGCCGGGCGGAGGACTTTGTCGAGGCTGGTGACGATGGTCGCTTCGCGCTGTATTTTTTCTTCTTCCTGCGGCACGAAGGAGATCACGGGCTTGTGCGTTTCTGTGGCCGCGTCCCGCACTTCGATCGTCAGGTGGCCGGCATAAATGCGGTCGCCGCCTCGCAACCGTTGGGGTTCCTTCAGATTGACCGAATTGAGTACGGTGCCGTTCCGGCTGTTACAGTCCTTGAGCCACCAGCTCCCATCGCGCCGCTCAAAAGCCAGGTGATATCGGGAAAGCCAGGGGTCTTGAGGGTAGGCGAGATCGTTATCCGCAGAGCGCCCCAAGGAAAGGGGCGTTTTCTGCAACTCCACTTTTGTGGGCGCGCCCTCCGGCCCGGAAATGAGCAGTTCCATCTGGGGATTCCCTTACCGTAACACTTGGCGATCTAGTCTCCCAAGTCTTCGAGCGGCTCGGGTTTTCCGACTGGTTTGTTGGCTGCTTTGCCGGTGATCAGCCGCGCGCCTCGATTGAAAGTAAAGTACAGGAAGCCCCATTCGATGGCCACGAGCAACCTGCTTTGAAACTCTACGATGTACAGCAAGTGTACAAAGAGCCACACGAACCAGGCGATAAGCCCGGAAAGATGTACGCCGAAAATATTGGCGACGGCCCTGGCACGGCCAATTACCGCCAAATCGCCCTTATTGAAATAGTGAAACGGCGGCGCTTGTGGATGGCTGTCGCCACGCGCTCGTTTGGTAATCAGCCTGGCCGCATAGGCGCCCCCCTGCATGGCGACTTGCGCCACTCCGGGTAGCGGCTTGCCATGTTTATCGATACACGTTGCCAAATCTCCTACAACGAATATTTCCGGATAATTTGGGATGGTCAGGTCCGAAGCGACCTTGATATGACCGGCCTTGTCGGTTTCAGCCCCTGTGCGCTGGGCGAGTAGCCGCCCGAAATCGGTTACCGCGACACCGGCCGCCCAGATCACCGTATGTGAGGGAATGTGCGTCGTGCCGGTAGATGTGTTGAGTGTGACTCCATTTTCATCGACCGCGGTTACTACTGCTCCAAGCCGAACGCGCGCGCCCAATTTAATCAAAGCGTGTTCCGCTCTTCTGGAGAGGTCTTCCGGATAGGTCGAAAGGACGCGATTGCCGCCATCTACGACCAGAATTCTCGCGTCTTTCGGTTGGATCGAACGGAAATCATTTTTCAGCGTATGATTCGCGATTTCGCCCAGTGCTCCGGCCAGTTCCACGCCCGTTGCGCCCGCTCCCACGATCACGAACGTCAGCCAGGCACAGCGTTCATCTGGATCTGTCGTCCGCTCGGCCGCTTCAAACGCGAGTAAGATCTTGTGCCGGATCATGGTCGCGTCTTCCACACTCTTTAATCCGGGCGCCCAGGTGTGCCATTCATCATGGCCGAAATAGGTACCTTGTGAGCCGGTAGCGACAATGAGCCAGTCGTACGGGATCACCGCGCCGTCTTTGAGCTTTACCGCTTTGGCCGCTGGATCGATATCGATAGCTTCACCGAGCAATACAGAAGTGTTCGGCTGCTTGTTCAGGACGCTTCGTATCGGTGCCGCAATTTCGCCGGGGGATAGCGATCCCGTGGCCACTTGATACAGGAGCGGCTGAAACAGATGATAGTTGCGGCGATCGATTACCGTAACGTCAACGGGGGCGTTCTTTAATGCTTTCGCCGCGTACAGCCCGCCAAAACCACCGCCTAAAATGACAACTCGCTTGCGATCCGCCATACAATAAGGGTAATGGCTACGGTACTCTCACCGCCGCTGACGCTTGAGGAATTCGCCCGGTTGCCGGAGGACGGGGCGCGTCACGAGATGAATGCCGGAGAACTGCTAACCTTGCCTCCTCCCAAATCACTGCATTCGCGAGTCGCACTGACTATACTTGAAGCCTTGCAACAACATTTGAGACAACATGGAGCTCTCCGAGTTATCCCAGAAGCCGGCTATGTTCTCTCGCGCGATCGACTGACAATTCGCCAGCCGGATGTTTCCATTCTTAGCCGTGAGCGCATCCGCACCACCGACCCGGACAACTATTTTGAAGGCGCTCCGGAGCTTGCTGTCGAAGTCATTTCGCCCTCCGAGTCCGCTGAGGACTTGGAGATTAAAACGAGACAATACCTTCAAAACGGCGGGCGACAGGTTTGGATCGTCTATCCAAGAACCCAGTCTGTTCATGTTTTCTCGGGAGGTAACGCGGCAATCATTCTCGACCGAGATCAAATACTAGATGGCGGCGACCTGCTTCCGGGGTTCCGTGTATCTGTTGCTTCGCTCTTCGCTATCTGAGGCTGGGAATCCAGGTTTCGCTGCTAGACTGAAAGTTCATGCCTGCTCGCTCGCGCCGTAACTCGGCGGTCGTCCGAATCGGAAATGTACACGTTGGGGGAATGCACCCTATCGTCGTGCAGTCCATGACGAACACGGACACAGCCGATTCTGCTGCTACCGTAAACCAGGTGATGGCGCTGGCGCGCGCCGGTTCGGAGTTGGTCCGCGTCACGGTTAACACCGAAGAGGCCGCGCAGGCCGTGCCGACGATCGTCTCGACGCTGCGCGATTTCGGGGTGGATGTGCCGATTATCGGGGATTTTCACTACAACGGCCATCTTCTGCTCAAGAAATATCCCGCCTGCGCTCGCGCGCTGGCGAAGTACCGCATCAACCCAGGCAACGTCAACATTGGCCGCAAGCAGGACGATAATTTCCGCACGATGATCGAGGCCGCCATCGAATACGACCGGCCGGTGCGTATTGGCGTGAACTGGGGCTCGCTCGATTCGGCGTTGCTGACGCAGATGATGGACGAGAACTCGAAATCAACCGATCCGCTCGATGCCATGGAAGTGACGCGCCGGGCTATTGTCGCGAGCGCGTTGCGCAGCGCAGAAAACGCGGAGCGGTACGGTCTTGCTCACGACAAAATCATCCTGAGTGCCAAAGTAAGCAATGTGCAGGATCTCGTCGATGTGTATGAGATGCTGGCGAGCCGCTGCGACTATCCGCTGCATCTCGGACTCACGGAAGCAGGGCTCGGCTCGAAAGGCATCGTTGCGACCACGGCGGCGCTGTCTGTGCTTCTTCAGCAAGGCATTGGCGATACGATTCGCGCGTCGCTGACTCCTTTACCGAATGGCGATCGGACCGAGGAAGTTGTAGTTAGCCAGCAGATTCTGCAGGCGCTCAATCTACGCAGCTTCACTCCGCAAGTCGCCGCCTGTCCAGGTTGCGGCCGTACCACGAGCACGTTCTTCCAGGACATGGCCGACCAGATCCAAACCTATCTCCGGGAGCAGATGCCGGTGTGGCGCGGAAAGTATATCGGCGTGGAAGAGATGAAAGTCGCCGTGATGGGCTGTGTGGTGAATGGTCCCGGCGAATCGAAGCACGCGGACATCGGCATTTCGCTGCCGGGTACCTTCGAAAAACCTGTGGCTCCCGTTTATATTGATGGGAAACTCTCGACGACGCTGCGGGGCGACGGAATCGTTGCAGAATTTCGCGACATTCTCGACGGCTATGTGGCCCGCCGCTACGGGAAAGCGATTGCCGATCCCGAGCCGCTCGCGTTACTTGAGCGCTAGGCGCTGAATTTCTTCCAGCTCTTTGCCGGCGTCGGCCCATTTGCCTTGCGAGGTCAAATCCTTATAGCGCTTGAAGTGGTCGCGAATCTGCCGCAGCGTTTCGGTATCGGGTGCGACGGATGGCTGCGGCGGCGCGGCAGTCTGTTGCGGTTGTCCTTGTGCGGGCGTTGCGGGGATAATGCCGCTCAGCGCAGCCGTGAGTTGGGCTAGCGCTTGTTCATAGGTATCGGCGTAGGCTAATTTGTTTCCCATCGCGAGCGCCACTTTTCGCAATTGAGGCATGCTCGCTTGTGCCGATTGAATGTAAATGGGCTCGACATAGAGAAAGCTGTTATCAAGCGGCAGGACAAGCGTCTGCCCGCGGATGACTTGCGAGCCCTGCTGGTTCCATAAAGATAGGTCTTTAGAAATGTTCTGGTCTTGATTGATTCGCGCGTCAATCTGAATCGGACCGTAAATAATGTTTTGCTTCGAAAGCTGTTCGAATTCGATTTCCCCCAGATGAGCGCCATCGCAGCGCGCATACATGACTGCGATCAAATTGTTCTTATTGGCCGGGGTGAAGGTGGTCATTAGCAGAAACTCGGGAGTGTTGCTGCCGGGCAGAGTAGCGACTACATATGTGGGCAACACCGAACTGGTACCCTGATTCTGCTGGCTGGTCTTCGCCAAATCCCACAAATCGGCCCGATTGTAGAAGGCTTCCGGTTCACGCATATGAAATGTGCGATACATCTCTGCCTGCACACTAAACAATGTTTCGGGATAGCGCGTGTGCGCCCGCAGGTCTGCCGGCATAGCCGATGCGGGCTTGAACAGGGTAGGGAACAATCGGGCGTATGCCTTGATGAGCACATCCTCGTTGTCGAAGATATAAAAGTTGGTTTCGCCGGTGTAGGCGTCGATGGTGGCCTTCACCGAATTGCGCAAATAGTTGACTGCCTGATTTCCCAAATCGATCTCGCGCGAATACGGGTGTGCATCGGAGGACATGTAGCCGTCGGCGATCCACACTAAACGGCCGGAATCTGTCAGCACCAGATACGGATCGGAATCCCAGCTTAGAAACCCTGCGATCCTTCGCAGCCGGTCGCGAATCGAGCGATGAATCATCATGCGGCTCGTTGCGGTGAGATATTCGGTCAGGATAATATTGGCGTCGCCGTAATGCAGCGCCGCAGCCAGCCGCATGAACAGCGACGAAATCGGGAAGCCGCCCGTTCCGCCGTAGGTGGTCTTGATCGTTTCCGACCCGGACGGATAATTGAATTCCTGCTGAGCGGTATCGACAAAAACGGGCTCGTGCGCGACTTCGCTGTAATAAATCTCCGGCCGTGTAAATCGCAGGCTCTTCGCCGTAACCACTGGAGGAGCGTCCTTGATGAATAGCAGCGGAAGACCATCCTGCGTAATACGGTTGGCTTCCGCCATCACCACTCCATAGCCGTGCGTGTAGATCAAGTGAGGATTGATCCAGCGGTTGCCCGCTTCGCCAAGCTGCCGTATGTCCAGCTCGCGGGGCGAAATCATGACCTGCCGTATCTGGCCGTCGATCGTGTAACGGTCCACGTCGGTGTCCATATACACGTAAGGCCGAAGCGGTTGAATTTGAGAAATCGTATCGTGAAACGGCTGCCAGGCCCACAGCCTCACGTTGTCGAGCAGCGGCTTGTGTTTGGCGTAGTCGATCTGAACTTCCGGGTCGGCTTCGAGTGTGGTTTCTTTGACGCGGCGGTCCAGGTGATACGCTGAGCGCGTGGCTTCGATGTGATGCCGGATATAAGGCTTTTCGAGCGCCAGTTCGTTCGGACGAACATACAGGCTCGCTACGATCGACGGCAGAATAAAGCGGACCGGAATGAGCAACAGCAGCAGCGCGGCCCAGCGCGGTTTTTTCGCCAGAAGCAAAGCCGCAGCGGCAAACGCCGCCAATATCAGCAGCCACTGGAGGGGGATCACGATGTGGTCCGCCACCCAATCCACACCGACCAGATACTGCCCATGATCTTCGAGCAGCAGCGCATAGCGATCGAAGTAGATCTTTAGCGCAACGCCCAGCAGCAGGATGACAGCGGTGGCGCGGATGAAGGTGGAGTCGAACAGGCCACGGAATTGGAAATGTTCCAACTCATACGGCGGGCCTCCAGGCAGCCGGTTTTGCAATACTTGACCTACCCGATCGGCGTGCGCCGCCGCCCAATAGATCAGGAGCGACAAAACGGCTCCGACCAGGGCCACGGTAAGCAGAAGATTGAAAAAAGGCAGATCGAACAAGTAGAAGTGCAGCGGTTTTTGGAAGATCGGATCGATGAATTCGCCCGGGGCGGGCGTTTGCCGCAAGCCGCCGAAATACCGTACAACGGTCCAGCTATCGACGGTCGCGTTGGCCACACCAATAGAAAACAGCGCCAACACGATGGCGGCCACGCGAACTACGAAGCTGCGCTTCAGGAACCCAAATAGCGGCGCATCGGGCGTGTGCCGGATTCCGAGACGGAATGCTGTCCAAAAGGCGGTGAAGAAAATAAGGATGGCCAGTAGTATCGGGACCGTGCCATATAACAGCAGATTGATCCAGGTATTGAGCTGATGCAGCTCGTTCCACCAGGCGTAGTCGATCAGCGTTCCTGCAATAAACCGGGCGCTGATCAGCACGATCAGCGCGAGCAGGATAAGAGAAAATAGCCCCCCGGGTCTTTTCTTCATGGGCGGCGAGGCGAACGGCTTCGTAACGCGAGTCGCAAACTGCGAGTATATCGCCTATTGGCGGCTATGCCGCATGTCGTGTATCTTCCTGGCGCAAAAGGTCCAGCAGGCCGGCGGTGACTTCGTTGAAGATTTTGCGGCGGCGATGCACGATACGCACGGGCCGGTACAGTTCGGCGGGTTTGAGACGCAGCGCTACCAGACGCCCTTGCCGAATGTCCTCGCGCATCACGCGGGCCGGCATGATGCTAATTCCCGCGCCGTGGGCCACGGCTTCCTTGATCATCTGGATATTGTCGAATCGCAGGACGACCTGAACGGTAACTTTCTTCTCCCGGAGATAACGATCGATCTGTTCCTGAATCGGTAGATCATCGTCGAAGCCAATGAATTCTTCGTCCTGTAGCGCGGCCGCCGGAATAAATTCGCGCCGTGCCAGCGCGTGTCCCGGCGCCACTGCTACGACCATTTCCTCGTCGCGCCAGGGTAGGGCAACCAGTTCACGTGAAGATTCCGCATAGCTCATCAGGCCGAGATCGGCTTCATCCATGGCCACCGCTTCCCAAACGCGTTCCGGCCGCAAATACTGCACTTGCAGTTCGGCCTGCGGAAAACGGACGGCGAAGCGCGCTTCGATTTCGGACATTTCCGACAAACCCACCGAGTAGATGGCCGCCACGCGCGCGGTGCCGTTCATTTGTTTCTTCAAGACGTCTAGCGAGGCCCGCAATTCGTCATCGCGCCGCAGCACATCCTTGCAATATTCGAGGTAGAGCTTACCGGCCGAGGTAATCTCGAGCGGACGCCGTCCGCGGTCGAACAAGCTTACCTGCAACTCGCGCTCGAGTTCTGCGATGGCCTGGCTGGCCGCCGATTGACTGAGATGGTTCAGACGGGCGGCCTTACTGACGCTCCGATGGTGGGCAACGTCGCGTATCAAACGAAGATGCGCTGTGGACACAAGAACTGCAGTTAGCATACCATAAGAAAAACCGATATTGCAAGGGGCTCAAATTCAATTTGACGAATAGTGTGAAGGCGGCTATACTGAGTTCTACTTCCTCCGAGTCCCCAGAGGAGAGTGGTGCCGTGTACTTAGTCGATACTCCTAGCCAGCTTCCGAAAGCGCAAGGCCTCTATAACCCAGCGAATGAACATGATGCGTGCGGCATAGGGTTTGTGGTTAATATCAAAGCCCAGGCATCGCACGATATTGTCCTCAAGGGGCTGGAGATTCTGGTCAACTTGGCGCATCGGGGCGCCTGCGGCTGCGATTCAGAGACGGGCGACGGCGCCGGCATCCTGATCCAGATTCCGCACAAGTTTTTTGCGCGTGAAACCGCGAATTCAGGCTTCACGCTTCCGGGTCCCGGCGAGTACGGCATTGCGATGTGTTTTCTGCCGGTGGAGCGCCAGCAGCGGCTGGTTTGCGAAGGTCTGCTGGAGCGAATCTCGCGTGAAGAAGGCCTCACGGTGCTCGGCTGGCGCGATACGCCGGTCGAAGGAGACGCTATTGGGCGCGTCGCGCGCGCTTCGCAGCCCTACATTGAGCAGCTTTTTGTCGCGCGCGCACCGCACATGAGCGGCGACGAATTCGAACGCAAGCTGTATGTAGTCCGCAAACGCGTCGAAGCACTGGTGGCTGAATCGGATATACGCGATAAGGCCTTCTTCTACGTGCCGTCATTCTCTTCACGCACGATTGTCTACAAAGGCCTTCTGCTGGCCAACCAGATTGGCGAGTTCTATAGCGAATTGCTGGACCCGGACACGCAAAGCGCCATGTGTCTGGTGCATCAGCGTTTTTCGACGAATACATTCCCAACCTGGCAGCTCGCACACCCGTTCCGCTATATCTGCCATAACGGCGAGATCAATACGATGCGCGGCAACGTGAACTGGATGAACGCGCGCCAGTCGGCGATGACGTCGCCGCTGTTTGACGATTTCAAAAAGCTGCTGCCGATCATTCAGCCGGGCGGGAGCGATTCAGCCGCGCTAGATAACGCAGTCGAGCTATTGACCATGTCCGGCCGCTCGCTGCCGCATGTTATGGCGATGCTGATTCCGGAAGCCTGGGATTCGCATCCCACGATGTCGGCGGAAAAGAAGGCATTCTACGAATATCACGCCTCGCTGATGGAGCCCTGGGACGGGCCCGCCGCGGTGGCGTTTACCGATGGCAAGATGATCGGAGCGACACTCGACCGCAATGGTCTGCGCCCGGCGCGTTATCTGATCACTAAGGACGGCTTGCTGGTAATGGCTTCCGAAACGGGCGTGCTGCCGTTCCGGCCCGAAGAGATCGAGAAAAAAGGCCGCCTGCAACCCGGCAAGATGCTGCTGGTCGACCTGGAGCAGGGGCGCCTCGTGCCGGATAAAGAGATCAAGCAACTGCTTGCCACGCGCCGGCCCTACGGAGAATGGCTCGCCAAAAATCAGATCACGCTCGATTCGCTGCCTGAGCCGGTACGTGTGCAGGGTGCGGATCACGAAAGCGTGCTGGTGCGCCAGCGCTGTTTCGGCTATTCGGATGAAGATCTGCGCATGCTGGTGGCGCCCATGGCGGCGAACGGAGAGGAAGCCATCGGGTCGATGGGCGTCGACACGCCGCTTGCGTGTCTTTCCGACAAGCCGCAATTGCTGTTCAACTATTTCAAGCAGCTTTTCGCGCAGGTGACCAATCCGCCGATCGATCCGATCCGCGAAGAGCTGGTCATGTCGTTAACCAGCTACATCGGCACGGAAGGCAACATTCTCAGTGAGGTTCCCGAGAACTGCCACACGCTCAAAATGCCGCATCCGGTGCTGACCAACCGGGATCTCGAAAAGCTGCGGCGTGTTTCGCGCGGCGACCTGCTGGCCTCTACGCTGCTTTCCACGTTTATCGCACCGGATGGCGAAGTTGGATTGAAACGCGCGCTGGACGGTCTGTGCCGCCGTGCGTCGCTGGCCATTCGTTCAGGCTACCGGCTGCTGATATTGTCCGATCGGGGCGTAGACGAAGAGTACGCGCCGATTCCTTCACTGCTCGCGCTCACCGCAGTTCACAATCACCTGGTGCGCGAGGGGACCCGCACCGGCGTGGCGCTGATTGTCGAATCGGGCGAGCCGCGCGAAGTGATGCACTATTGCCTGCTGATCGGCTACGGCGCAAGCGCTATCAACCCGTATTTGGCCATCGAGACGATTGAGGAATTGGCGGCGAGCGGCGATCTGCCGCGTCCGGTGACACCTGAGCAAGCGGTAAAGAATTACATCAAAGCGGTAAACAAAGGGCTGCTCAAAGTTTTCTCCAAAATGGGCATTTCCACTTTGCAGAGCTACCGCGGCGCACAGGTTTTTGAAGCCATCGGGCTCAACGAAGATCTGGTGAAGCAATATTTCACTGGCACTTCTTCGCGCATCGAGGGCGTAGGTCTGGATGTGCTGGCTCGCGAGGCAATAGAAAAGCATGCGCATGCGTTCCGCCCGCCTAGCGAGGCCGAGCCGGAACTGGCCGTAGGCGGCAATTACCAATACCGGATTCACGGCGAGCGTCATTTGTTGAATCCGGCCACGGTGAGCAAATTGCAGCACGCCGTGCGTGGATCGAATTACCAAACGTTCCAGGAATACACGAAACTCATCGACGAACAGAACGAAGAGCTTTGTACCTTGCGCGGTCTGCTGCGCCTGAAGACGATTCCGCGGCCGATTCCGCTCGAGGAAGTGGAGCCGGCCAGCGAAATTGTGAGGCGGTTCGCCTCCGGCGCCATGTCGTTCGGCTCCATCAGCGCGGAAGCGCACGAAACATTGGCCATTGCCATGAATCGTATGGGCGCGCGTTCGAATACCGGCGAGGGCGGAGAAAGCGAAACACGCTACGTCAAGCTGCCCAATGGTGATTCGAAGCGCAGCGCAGTAAAGCAAGTGGCTTCCGGCCGCTTCGGCGTTACCACGCAGTATCTGGTGAACGCCGACGATCTGCAGATCAAAATTGCCCAGGGCGCTAAGCCGGGCGAGGGCGGCCAATTACCGGGGCACAAAGTGGACGCCGAAATTGCGCGCGTGCGCCACTCTATTCCGGGCGTGGGCCTGATTTCACCCCCGCCCCATCACGACATTTATTCGATCGAAGATCTGGCGCAGTTGATCTACGACTTAAAGAACGTAAATCCGGCGGCGCGTGTCTCGGTGAAGCTGGTCGCCGAAGTGGGTGTAGGGACTGTGGCCGCGGGCGTTTCGAAGGCGCATGCCGATGTGGTTCTGATCAGCGGATATGATGGCGGAACCGGAGCGTCTCCCCTTACTTCCATCAAGCACGCGGGAATTCCGTGGGAACTGGGCCTGGCGGAAACCCAACAAGTGCTGGTCATGAACGATCTGCGCAGCCGCATTCGCGTGCAAGTGGACGGCAAGCTGCAAACCGGCCGCGACGTGGCGATTGCCGCGCTGCTCGGAGCCGAGGAATTTGGTTTTTCTACGGCGCCGCTAGTCGCGATGGGCTGCATCATGATGCGCAAGTGCCATCTGAACACTTGTCCGGTCGGGATCGCGACACAGAATCCGATTCTCCGTAAGAAGTTCGAAGGCCAGCCGGAGCACGTCATCAATTTCTTTTTCTATATCGCCGAGGAAGTGCGCTCCTGGATGGCGAAGCTCGGCTTCCGCACGCTGGATGAAATGATCGGCCGCGTAGACATGCTCGAAACCCAGGCGGCGATCGACCATTGGAAAGCGCGCGGCCTCGATTTTTCGACGATCCTCTACAATCCTCAGGTGCCGGGACGCGTGGGCCGGCGCTGCACGATTTCGCAGGACCACGGCTTGCAGGAAGCGCTCGACAACACATTGATCGAGCGGACGAAATCATCCGTTGAAACGGGCGAGCGGACGGAGATCGAGATGCCCATCCGCAATGTACATCGGACCGTGGGGGCGATGCTCAGCGGCGATATCGCGCGCCGTTATGGCGCCAAGGGACTGCCGGAGGACACGATTTGCGTACGGTTCAACGGATCGGCCGGGCAGAGTTTCGGCGCGTTCCTCGCAAAAGGAGTTTCGCTGTTTCTCGAAGGCGATGCCAACGACTACGTCGGAAAAGGACTTTCCGGCGGGAAGATCGTGGTGTTTCCGCCCAAGAGTTCGACCTTTTCGCCGCAAGAGAATATTTTGATCGGGAACACTGTGCTCTACGGCGCTACGAGCGGCGAAGCCTATTTCAACGGCGTCGCGGGTGAGCGGTTCGCGGTGCGGAATTCGGGTGCGACGGCTGTGGTCGAAGGCGTCGGCGATCATGCTTGTGAGTACATGACCAACGGCACGGTGGTCGTTCTAGGAAGAACCGGCCGGAATTTCGCCGCCGGTATGAGCGGCGGCATTGCGTACGTTTTTGACGAGCACGGCGAATTTGCGCGCGTGCGCTGCAATCAGGCGGGCGTCGATCTGGAACCGCTCTTCGAAAGAGAAGATCTTCTGCTTTTGGAAAGTCTCATTCGTAAGCACGTCGACTACACCGGCAGCCCGCTCGGAAAACGCCTGCTGGCGCATTGGCCGGAAACCGTGAAGAATTTCGTAAAGGTCTTTCCGCACGAGTACAAGCGCATTCTGAAGGTGGGTACGGACGCGGAAAAGAAAAATATCATCGTGCCTGACGTGCCGCCGCAAGCGGTGGCAGTGGGCGAACGCGCGCGGTAAAACGGAAATGGGCAAGATCACAGGATTTCTCGAGTACGAGAGGGAAAGCCCCACACGCCGTCCGATCTTCGAACGCGTGAACGACTGGTTCGAGGTCTATCGCGAATT
>JACZDD010068619.1_pt1 | contig 12225 bp, 12 predicted proteins | sample 8641771 | NCBI WGS metagenome assembly JACZDD01 (sample SAMN15324614, study PRJNA640507) | soil metagenome | isolation source: intercropping peanut in the second line | place: China: Luxin town, Laibin City, Guangxi Province | collected 2019-07-25 | depth 10cm m | reverse complement strand
GGCGCGGGTCAGGAGACCCGCCCCACTATTCTGTCCGCATCTGAGAAAACTAAGTGACATTGAGTTAGGAAGCTGTCCCAGCGATTTCGATATTTTTGAGGACACGCAGGAGTGCGTGCGCTACGAGTGCTGCATTGGGGGATGCTGCTTATGAAAATCCGTGCGGCGCTGGAACTCGCGTGCAAAAGCTAAGATGCGATTTTCCGAAAACGGCCGCCCGACGATTTGCAGTCCGATCGGAAGACCGTTCACGAGTCCGCAGGGAATGCTGATGGCGGGAAGGCCGCAGAGATTGCTAGCTTGTACGAGTCCGGCGACGACACCTTTCTGCTCTGGACGTTTGGGCGGGGTTTCATCGAACGGCTGGTCGGCGCGGTCGGGAAGGTTGAGGCGCGCCGGCGCGACCAGCAGATCCACGCTGGCGAACCATGTCCGGAAAGCCGCTTGTATTTGGGCGCGGACTCGCATGGCCTTGAGGTAATCGAGCGCCGAATAACTCATTGCGGCTTTGAGTCCGTCGATTTGATGCTGGTCGGCGAGTTGATCGACGCGGCCGCTGCGTATGAATCGCTCGAATATCGACGCCGCTTCGGAATCGATGATGCAGGAGATGAGCGGACCGTAGGGAAAGTCCGGCAACTTCGATTCCTGCATGGGCACGCCGATGGATTTCACGACCGCGAGCGCGTTGGCAAAGGCGGGTCGAAGCGGTTCGTCCGGCCATTCGGCGAAATCGATTTCGGCGTACGCCACCTTGAGCGCGCGCAAATCTTCGTAGTACTGGGGCGCATAGTAGAAGCTCTTCTGCGCGGAGCCGGGATCGTCGTCATCGCCGCCGGCAATCGCGTGCAGAACGAGGCCGCAATCCTCGGCGCTGCGCGCGAGCACACCGATTTTATCCAGCGTCCAGGAAAGCGCCATGGCTCCATGGCGGCTGACCAAGCCGTAAGTAGGGCGCAGGCCGCTCACACCGCAGAAACAGGCAGGAGTGATGATGGATCCCGAGGTTTCCGAGCCGAGCGCGAACGGGACGAGACCGGCCGCGACCGCCGCGCCGGAGCCGCTGGAGGAGCCACCCGACCAACACTGCTTGTTCCATGGGTTGAGCCCGGGCCCTTGCAGCGAGGCCGCGGCGGAGCTATAACCGCCTCCACCGGCGAGCTCGACCATGGCGAGCTTGCCGATGAGGATGGCCTGCTTGGATGAAAGCCGGCGAATCACGGCGGCGTCCTCCTCGAAGACCTGATCGGCGAACGGCTTAGCTCCCCAAGTGGTGGGGTGGCCGGCTACCGCGATCAGGTCCTTCACCGCATACGGAATTCCTTGCAAGGGGCTGCGAAAACGCTGGTGCTTCAAATCGAAGTCGGCGTCTTTAGCGGCTTTGCGGCCCTGCTTCACCAGGGAGCAGGCGAGTGCGTTATATTGTGGCCCCAGCTTTTCGAGACGGCGACCGAGAATCTTGGTCAGTTCGGCAGACGAAATCTCGCGATTGCGCAGAGCCGCTGTCAACTCGCCGATCGTGGCGAAGGCGATGGTCTGTTCGTCGAGCTTGGTCTTCGGCATGTATACCGCGAGCTTTAGGCGGTGAAGCGAAATGCCGGCTCAACGTCCATCGGCACTTCGATTTCAGCGAGGCGCTGGCTGATTTCGCGAACCTCCGCGTCCGGCCTTTCCGATTTCTGCTGCGCCGGCGGAACGGGTGGGATTTGCGCCGCGGCCCTGGTGAGCAGTGGAGATGCACCTAGCAGAGCACCCCACTGACGGCGGGTTAGGGTCATGCGCACATTATAGAAGCCTCTAGAGCGCTGCGCATTACGGCACGGGGAGCGGTTTCACCGGTCCAGATTTCGAACTGGAGCACCGCTTGTTCCCAAAGCATTTCGATTCCGGGAATAGTAACGCATCCCTGCTGCTTCGCGCGCTTGAGCAGCAGCGTTTCATACGGGTTGTAGACCATGTCGAAAACTATGGAGGCGGGCAGGCGATCCGGGAACAGGCACTCGCCCGTTCGCGGAGACATGCCAAGCGGCGTCGCATGAATCAGCACGTCGTAATGGTTCTGAGCGGCTTCTTTGAGGGTGACTGCCTCGCCATTTACCGTTCGCGCCAGCGACTGCGCGCTTTGGATGTTACGGCCGGTTATGGTGACACGCGCCGACGCATCCGAAAGCGCGATAGCGGCGGCTCGCGCGGCGCCGCCATAACCCGCCAGCAAAACGGAAGAATGGGCGAGCCGCAAGTGCCGGCTGAGCGGCTTCAACACGCCCTCGGTATCCGTATTTGCGCCTCGCCACTTCCCTGCTTTGCGCCAGACGGTGTTTACCGCGCCGATACGCCGGGCCTGCGGTTCGATGAAATCGAGATAGCGGAGAATGCGCTGCTTGTGCGGTATGGTGACGCTGAAGCCGAAAACGGGTTGCGCGGCGGCGAACTTCATCCAGTCGGAAAGATGCGCCGGAGAGACCAGGAACGGCAGATAGACCGAATCGAGACGGCGAGCCTGAAACGCGCGATTGTGAATCTGCGGAGATTTCGAGTGCGCTACCGGACAGGCCACCACGCCATACAAGCGGGTATGGCGGGTAAGCTTCTCGCAGCGATAGAGAGACCGCATCAGCTTGGCCGGAATCTGGCCGGGCGCCGTGCCGCCGTTTTCGAGCGGCGCCGCGAAGGTGTACAAGCCGCCCAGTGAGGGCGTGAGAACGCGGGTCGGTAATCCGATTTCCGACATCGCAAAGAGAACCAAGGGCGTGCCGCGATGAGAGCGCGCGAACTGAAGCAAACGCAAATTGTCCGACGGCTTGCGCGCCGTGGTGACGATCTTATAAACGCTCGCCGGAAAGCGAGCCAGACGGCGAAGGACCGGCTCAAGCGCTGAGGTAGTTTCAAAATTGTGATAAGAGAGGCACAGCGGCGCGGCCTCGCCTAGAGCGGTAACGGCGGGCTTCGCCGATTCGGCCGATTCAATTTCGAGGTCGATCAGGGCGGCGCCGGCCTCGGCACTGGATTGCAGGATGGCAAACTGCTGTTCGGTGTCCCCTTTGTAGTGGCCAGAGGCGCGCTTGTGGCGGCAGGTAGCCAGGATATAGATGCCGGGTAAGCTTTTGCGCAGCTTGCGAATGACTTCTATACCGGCGGATGGGTCGGGAAGATAGTCCAGCCGAAACTCGAGAAATGTGTTCCCGTCTTTGTATTCGCGTTCCGCGGCGCGAGCCAATTGCGCCGCGCCTGGAAACCCCAAAGCTACGCAGATGTGTGGGAGAGATTTGGGAAGCGATGGCATGAAGGCGCGCGCTGGTTAGGATAGCAAGGCGCTAGTCGCGCGGGGGCGGATCTCGCCGATAATATCTTTATGCGGAGAACAGGTTCCGAACCTGACTTGCGCTGTTCGTTCTGCAATAAGAGCCAAGATGCAGTGCACCGCCTCATTTCGTCACCTTCGGACCGCTCTCGCGCCTATATCTGCAATGAATGCATTGCGGTCTGCCATTCCATCCTCCAAGATGAATTGGCCGAGGCTGCTGCTGCGACCGAGGCACTTGGCGCCCCGCCAAAAGAACTAGCATTCGATCCGGCGTTAATTCCTGACTTGCTCGATTCCATCGAACGCTGGACCCATAGCGAAGCTCGTGGCGACGATGCCTCGCAGGAAATTGATAAAGTGCGGCGTATTGCGGCTGTGATGTTTAGTACTGCAAATCGCGAGACGTAAACTCGCGCACGAGTTTGCCTCCAGGCGGTTCGATAATTCTGCGCAAGATCGAATTCAGAGTTGCCGGATCATTATCGAATCCACCATGCGATTCGCTGTGGCTGGCGCTGAACGAGTCGCCATCACCGTTAGGTAGCGCCTTCGTAGCGATCACCAGGCTGGGGTGGCGGTTTGCCGTAGGCCGGCGAAACAAGGCGTTCAACGCCGGGTCCGCCGCCAAGAATTTTTCCATGCCCAGAATCGGTTTCTCGCGAACACCTTCAAATGCATTGCTCACTAAATAGAGCAGCGACTTACCATATGGTCCGACGCAATCGGCCAGTTCCGCCGCATCGCTCAGAATGAACAGGCTCGGCGCTGGACAACTGCCAGCCTGGATTTTCGGGAGAATCATCGTTTTAAACAATTCATCGCTCATGGCCGGCGCCATGAAATGAGCGCTGCCAAAACGAATGTTTTGCGCTTGCATGGCGAGAAGGTGTTCGAGCGCGAAAGCGAAGTAGATACTTCCGGCACTGTGCGCAATCACATGGAATTCCCAAGTGGCTCGCTCGGCAGCGCCGGCCCGGCTGAGAGCATCGATAGCGTGCTTGGTAATGAGCTGCATCGCGCCCCTTCCGTCTGCTGAGGTGGAGGAGAGGCAGGCGTTGCGCTTCATTTCGCCCCACATGTCGCAGCCCAAGCGGGCAGTCGTCAACTCGAAGGTCCGGTCCTTCGCTTCCACGAGATGGTCGCGTAATTTGTGCATCCAATCGGCTGTGCCGCCCGCGCGCTGATCGGGACGGGTAATGAAGTCTCGAATGAGATCGTTCAATATCTCGGCGGCGCCGGATTCCCACATGATGTGAAGCGGATAAATCTGATTGGCGAGCATCACATCGCGAAAAGCGACGACTCGTTTCGCGACATCCACTTCTTTGTTGAGCCCGCCGTGCAGGTACAGAAGCACGCGGCGCTTCCGCCAGCTCTTCGTGGCGGCCGGTATGGTTTCCGTGAACAGACGAGCGACATCGGCTTCGGAAGTCCAGTAATCACCCGTGTCCGATAGTTTTCCGTTGTTGCCGCAATCCACCACAAACGGCCGAATATCGATCAGAGGAATGGATTCCGCGCTACGGGTGGCTCCGGCGGTAGTATCGGCGGCTCGCATGGCGCGCCAGATGTCCGCGCGTACCGGCACGCCGAGCTGAGCGACCCAGACGTCGGTGGCGTGCAGCAAAAAATCTTCGTACGGTAAGAGCGCAAACCCCTGGTAGCCCCAATCGTCGCCCCAGGAATTCTGGATAATGAAGCCGATATCGTTGTAGCCGACCAGCGCCACCGCGTGGCCATCGTCCGAATGACCCTGCCGTTGAATCACCGGTATATCGACTTTCTTGGTTCGACCGTTCGATTCGTAGGTGAACGGCGCGGTCAAGAGGTCCTTGCGATGCGCCCGTCGGCCGGGGCTATCCCAGCCCTTGTGAACCATGATCGTCATGTAAACGGCACCGACTTCGCGCAGCGCGGCATGGACATCCCGAACCTGCATGTGCATGACACGATAAAAAGCGCCGCCGGGCGATTGCCGGGCTTCATGAGCGATCTGATGATTGAAGTGCTGGATGCCGTGCAACGTCTTCGGCCACAACTCTTCGGAGCAGGCTCCATGACGAACCCAGCCGATCATGGCGCCGCGCGCGGACGATCCTTCGTAATGCTCGCCGGGCCATTCATCGTACTTGCGCGCCATCTCGTAAAGCATGCGCGGGCTAACGAAACGATTCACGCCCTTGGCGGCGAGCCTGAAATTGATGGTGGCCGCCAGCGCGAATCCTGTGCAAGCGCCTTCCGACCCTTGGTTCAGAATTTTTGGAACGGCATCGATGTTGACAAGCTGGTCCGGCAGCGCGATGAGCGGGGGCTGATAAAACCAGTCACGAATATCTATGCGATCGGGCATCGCATCGAGTTTGCGGCCAACGGCCTTGGCGGTGGATTTAGGCGCCGAGCGGCGGACCGCCGTATCCGGAGATCGATGTTTCCGGTGAAGCGCCGGATTGGGCAGTTTGGTATTTTTCGGCATTCGGTAAACTAGTTTAAGCTAGTTGCACCAGAGATGCTATGGAAACTATAGGGAGCTTTGAAGCTAAGACGCACCTATCGGCTTTGCTCGATCGGGTGGCCAAAGGCGAGAAGATCACTATTACCAGGCATGGCGTTCCCGCGGCGATACTTGCGCCCGTTACGGAAGCAGAAACAAAGCTGTCGCACAAGGAAATCGTGGATGGTATGCGCGCGTTGCGCAAGCGAGTGAATCCGGGCAAGCCGAGCATTAAAGAAATGATTAAGGAAGGACGCCGGTTCTGACGACGGTTGTTCTGGATGCGTCGACCGCATTGGCTTGGTGCTTTCCGGACGAGGCGAGCGATGCAGCGGATGCCGTGTTAGTAGCCCTGGAGGGCGCCAAAGTGTGGGTTCCAGCCGTATGGAGTCTGGAAATCGCCAACGCAGTGTTAACTGGCGAGCGAGCAAAGCGCGTGCGTCAGCCGGAAATCCGCCGCTTCATAAGCTTGCTGGAAAGCCTTCCCATTAGTCAGGATACGCCACCATGTACAGCGCAGGTGAGTAAGGTGCTGCCTGTCGCACGGGAATACGGGCTTTCAGCTTACGATGCCGTGTATTTGGAACTCTCCATACGTCGCGATGCGAGGCTTGCAACGTTAGACGCCAAATTGCAGACAGCCGCGCGTAAGGCTGGAATCAAAATTTTCGGGTCATAGGAGGCGCTCGATTTCACGGCTAACTTGCGCCGCCAGAACTTCAGCGCCTTGAGGATTGAAGTGGACACCGTCTTCGACGTGATACTCGCCGTGATCTTTGATCGCGGAGAACAGATCGTCGATGGGTATATTCCGTCGCAACATAATGGCCGCCGCGATGCGATTGCGGTCCAGGATGCGATTGGTCTTGGGGCTGATCTGCGCCAGATCGTTTTTGACGCGCACGTCCGTTGTACTCGCCCACATCAATTTGGCGTGCGGAGCGAGCCGGCGAAAAATTTCGAGGAGCCCCGGTATGGCGGCCCCATACTGCTCTTCCGTGTACCCGTCGCCGTGCATACCGTTGTTGAAGTGAATCACGTCGAACGATTGCTCTTTGAGAATTAACGCGACTTCATCGAGCAAGGCGGGATCACCCAGGGATTTGGAAGTGGCAAGCCGCCCGACATAGGCTTTTCCTTTCAGATTCGTTTCCACCTGTTTGGTGTAAGAGCGAGCGATGGAATCGCCGATCAGGAGAACGCGCGGAAGGTTGTGCCGGTTTGTATCGGGAAGCCAGACATCCAGCCATTCGATGTTTTCGCGGACGATAGCGACCGGAAGCACCGGTTCTCCCGCGAAGGCCGAAAATTCTTCGATAAGGGGCGGGGCTTGCGTTCCCGTGATGCGCAGGCGGATTTTGCCTGTGACGAGCGAGCTTGCCAGCGGCACCAGCCTGCAGGGGCCGATACTCGAACCCGTGAAGAATGTCTGCCATCCGTTATCTTGCCAATGGTCTAAAGCGAAGGAATCGACGCGCTGGCCCAGCGAAATGCGCTCACGCAGCCGGATGAGTTGAATCGGCGTAGTCTGCTTTAGATCGAGAATCGTTTCGTTGGCGGCCGTTGTGGTGCGCGCAGCGGCGTTCTCCCGGAAGATGCCGCGCAGCCGCTGCCCGAAAGCCGCGAGCGAAGCCAGGTCGTTTTCATGGAGCAGACCACGGCGGTCAGGCGGAACGTTCAGCAGCAGATGCGCGCCGCGCCCGACCGATTTGAAATAGAGATCGAGTAATTCGTCCGGGCTTTTGACAAGTGAGTTTTCGCGCTCATGCCAAAACCAGCCGGGCCGTATGGATACATCGCATTCGGCAGGCATCCAGCGGGAACCATGGCGATGACCGGTAGCGGCTTCCTCACTTTTCGTGTCACCCGGCATGCCGGGGCCGCCATGCGTACTGGCCGGATCGAAGGTAGCCCAACACGGATCGCCCGCGATCCCCTTTTCGTTACCTACCCAACGAATGTCTGGCCCTGCATCGCTGAAAATGACGGCATTGGGTTGGAGACGGCGGATCAGGTCCCAGGTCTCCGGCCAATGATAGTAAGTCTGCTTATCGATCAGACGCTTTTCGCGCGCACCGCCATAGTATCCGTCGCCGCCGTTCGCGCCATCGTGCCAGACTTCGAAGATCGGCCCGTAGCCAGTTAGTAACTCCGTTAGCTGCCGGCGATAGATCTGGATGTATTCGGGTTGGCCGTAATACGGATTGTTGCGATCCCAGGGCGAAACATAGACCCCGAATTGCAGCCCCTGACGCCGCGCCGCTTCTGCGATTTCTTTCACCACGTCGCCTTTACCACCGCGAAACGGGCTGTTGCGGACGCAGTGCTCCGTAGTCTTTGTTGGCCAGAGACAGAAACCGTCGTGATGCTTACAAGTCAAGATCACGGCTTGAAAACCGCCCGCCTTCAGACCAGAGACAATCGCCTGGGCATCGAAGGCGGTCGGATTGAAAATAGACGGATCTTCGTCGCCTAGCCCCCATTCGCGATCCGTAAAGGTGTTAACGGTGAAGTGGAGGAAAGCGGCCAATTCCCATTGATGCCAGCGGAGCTGTCTTGGGGAAGGGACCGCTCCGTAGGGAACGGGAGCAGCGGAAGCAAGGGGCGCCGCTGCGGCCAGCGGAGTTGTAAACAATGTACGACGAGTCATTCTTTTCTGTGAGAGTAGGTGGTCTTGCCGATAAGGGCGGTGTGCGCGCCGACCGGGCAGAGACAAGGAAAGTCATTATGGCACGCGCAGAATTGCAGTGGGAAGACTCCACAGGCACTTCGCGCGCGGTACACGCCATGCTTGAGGATATATCGCGCGGCGGAGCCGGGATTCGTCTGCGCCAGCCGATCAGCGTTGGCTCAAGGCTGCAAATTAAGTGGCACAAGGAACAGTTTTCCGGTATAGTGCGACACTGCCGCCGCGACGGCGTGGAGTATGTTTTGGGGATTCAGCGAGATGCGCTCGCTACTGACACTGGGGTGGTGGAAACTCTGGAGCCGGAGCGTAAGGCGAGCTAACGGCGGGCATTGCTTGGGGTGCTAGCAGCGGAAGCGCCCAAGCTGCGGAGTTGCTGCAGAGCCTTGCGGGCCTGCTCTGTGTGAGGGTAATTCGAGTTGAGGATACGGAACTCCTGCACCGCTTTACTGCGCTGGTTCGATTTAAGTAGCGCCAGGCCCTTCATCAAATGCGCGTCCGCGGTCTTCGGATTTTCCGGATAGTGCTCCAGAACCAGATCGAAATTTTTCACGGCACTGGTGTAGTCGCCGCGATTATAATCGATTTCTCCTAGATAGTATTGGGCTCTGGGCGCTAATTCGGTGTTGGGGAAGTACGTGAGATATTGCTGAAACTCATTGCGCGCCAGATCGGTTTTACCGGTCTGGAGATCGCGTACCGCATCCGTGTAGCTACGGTCAGCACTCATTCCGTTGGGCGGCGGCGTGGCGCCGGCTTGTGGCTGGCCACCAGGTCCGGTCGTAACGCCGGGCGCCGGAGGCGGACTCTGGATGATCTGCAACTGATTCTTTAGATCCGTGAGCTTCGCGTCCATGCGCTCGAGACGGGCATTCAATTCGGCCAGCGCATCCTTCAGAGCACGCACATCGTCGCCCATGGAATCGACGCGGCCACCCAGCCCGGCCACCGGAGCGAGAGACTTAGCTACGCCATTCGAAACGGCATCCTGCAGCGTAGCGACCTGGTCCGCTGTACGGCGGGTATCGCTCTGCATAGCGCTGAGGCGGCCATCGATGGCGCTCAGTCTCGAATCGACGTCGTTCTGAAGAGCGTTCATCTTTTCTTCCAGATCGCGCTGCAGTTGAACGATATCTTTGTTGACAGCAAAGGAGAAGCTGGAGCATGCGAACAGGAGCGAGGCGAGGCGCAGAAATTTCATTTGTGTGAACTCCTCTAAAATAGGGGACGGCTCAGCGCCGCCCCCGTTTCACAACCAATTATGGCTTGTTATTGCGTGGCCGCGAAGTGAGCGCGGCGATTACGCGCGTAACAATCTTCGGTGGCATCGGTGCAGATCGGCCGTTCTTTACCGAAGCTGACCGTCTTCAACTTTTCGCCGGGAACACCGAGCGCAATCAAAGCATCTTTGGTAGCAGCGGCGCGCCGGTCGCCGAGCGCAAGATTGTATTCGGCCGAACCACGCTCGTCGCAATGCCCTTCAACGGTGACGATAAAGTTGGGGTCCATCTGGAAGATGGTCTTGAGAGCGCTGGCATCTCCTTGCAGGATCGATTGATCGCCAGGGCGAATGTCGCTCTTGTCGTAATCGAAATGAATGTCCTGCACCTGACGCGCCAGGATTTGTTGCACGCTCTCGGTTGGAGCAGTCTGCACAGGCTGAGGCGGAGGCGGGGTACTGACAGTTACCGTGGCATCGGCTTCCGATGTACCTCCGGGGCCCGTGGCGGTGAGGTGATAGGTCGTAGTCGCCGTCGGGTAAACGCCGCGACGGCCATCCGGACTCACCTGACCGATCTGATTATCGATCTGAACACTGGTAGCATCGCTCACCGACCAACGCAGCGAGGATGGCTGGCCGGCGGTAACCACCGTTGGCTCAGCCGTGAAGTAGTTAATAACTGGTTTGGCAGCAGGCGGCGGCGCGGGGGCCGGCGGCGGTGGCGGTGGTGGCGGCGGAGCCTTCTTGTGGCACGCTGCCAGTCCGCACAGGAGCGCGGCGGATAGCGCTAGCGATGCTTTCCTTTTCGTCATGATAGTTTTGTGTGTCCCTCCCTGAAACTTCTCTAGTATTCCACGTTCATTTTTCAGCATTTACCCAGAACGGTTTCTCGTTATTACCGGTTTGCGTGAGTGCGTGCTTTCCAGTGCCGTCGGCGTTCATCACCCAGATCTGAGATTGCCGGCCGCGCTTTGAAGCATACACAATCTGGGCGCCATCAGGCGACCAACAGGGGTTCTCGTTGCGCCCCTCGTTCGTGGTGAGCTGGACCGTCTGCTGGGACACTACGTCCATCACAAATATGTTGTAGTTGCCGGGTTCGAATCCCTTGGTCCAGGCGAAGGCGATGTGCGCGCCATCCGGGCTCCAGGCGGGATTCGTAGCTTCGCCGGTGCCGGCAGACAAGCGCTGCACATCGGCGCCTTCAATGTTCATGCGATAGATCTGCGGTAAACCGGAACGGCCCGAAACATCCACCAGATCGGCGCCGGTTTTTGGATTGATCTTGGCTTCGACTTCAATCGCGCCGGAATGCGTAATGGGCCGCAAGCCGCTGCCATCGATGTTCGCTATGTGAAGTTGAGCCGGGCCGCCTCCGGCTGTCGACGAAAAAATTATGCGCTTGGAGTCCGGCGTGAAAGTGACGAAGGCGTTCATCGAAGCACGCTGGTTATAGAACGGCAGCTTGCGGAACGTATCGAGCGAAAACATCTGAATGGAGGGATATCCGGACGCATACGTTGTAAACGCCACCAGACGGCCATCCGGGGACGCAGATGGAAAAGTAGAGATCGAGCCGAACTTTGTGATCTGCCGCTGATCCGTGCCATCCCAGTTCATTACCCAAATCTCTTTCGAGCCGCTTCGATCCGACACAAACACGATTCGTGTGCCAACCAGGCTCTTGCCGCCGAACTGCGCGAGGATATCCGCCGCATAGCGATGGCCGGCGTCGATCGCTCCGTTTTCATCGAGTGACGCCGTATACCGTTTGCCAAAGATCTGCGCCTGCTGCAAACCGGGCATGTTCGCCGCCGTGGTGTAGAACCATCCCGACACTACAAAAAGATTGGCCTGCTCGGCGCCATAGCCGATACCGAGATAGTTCGCCGAGACCGGAGGCAAGCCCCAGTCGGTGAGACGGTTGCCTTGCGGATTGGCAGGACGGGCGCTGGGCGGCGCTACGCCGGCGATCAGATCGCTCGGCTGCTGCGGAATCTGCACCGGATAGCGGGTCTTCGCCACGAAATTGATCAGCGGTGAGTTTTCGAGATCGGCCTGAACGGTGCGATTAAAAGCAGCGATTAGCGGCGCGGCGGCGCCCGAGGCGCGAAAATCCGGCACAGCGACTAACGGCTTGCCGGGATTCTTTTCAATGGTTCCGACAACCTGTTGGCGGGCCGGCAACCAAGACGTTGCCGCGAACAGAAGAAGTAAGGCAGTAAAGATTCGCATCAGCGTAAATTAAATGTGAACTGAGCCGAGATAGAATTCTCCGGAATTTGTGGGGGCAGCGGAGGCAAGCGGTTGGAATCGTACACCGCACGCAGCGCGGTGTTATCGATGGTCGGATTGCCGCTCGATTGCACGATTTTAGGATCGCTTATAGTGCCGTCTCGCGCGATAGTGAAATTCACTATGGCGGGCGAGGCCTGCGAGCGGGCATCCAGTCCATTAGTTCGCCAGTTTTGCGCAATACGCTGGCGGATGAGCTCGGCGTACCAGCCCAGGCGGCTGCCGAG